>Ga0153967_100563_pt1 | contig 12210 bp, 5 predicted proteins | sample TSFL051MetaG_FD_104688 | JGI IMG/M metagenome (GOLD analysis project Ga0153967, IMG submission 104688) | Attine ant fungus gardens microbial communities from Florida, USA - TSFL051 MetaG | ecosystem: Host-associated > Fungi > Mycelium > Unclassified | place: USA: Florida, Paynes | collected...
CGGATCAGAAAGATTTTTATGGAATGTCCTACTCCTGCCCGAGCTTTCCGATCAATTAATCCCCTATTTCAGGGACATCTCTTTGTTAGGTAGGGCCAGGGATCACTAATTAGTCGAATGAGTTCCAGGCTTGTTGACTCGAGTTTCACTTTGAAAAAATTGATGAGTTGATTGGGCAGAATCGTCAAAGAGTGGGTGCGAGCCCGAAGTCAATCCATTATCGCCACTGAATCACTGACTCGTACTTCACCAGCATGAATTCGCATACGTCCTTCCCTTTCGTAAGAATAGGTGAGAGACTAGCTTGTACAGCTTGTCCGAGTCAGTAGCTTTAGTAGTAAGTAGCTCTCTTGTCTTTAGTCAAGTAAGCCCTAAGTAGGCGAGTCGGAAAGGCAGCAAGTAAGGACTAGTTGTTTTCACGATCTCAATTCGACGTTGGAGTTGTTTCCGATCGATAGCTTGACCCTCTTTCTTCTGTGAGAAAATCAATCCTGTTGTTAGCCGATCAAGAAAGAGTGATTCAAAAACTAGCTAGAGTGAGTTGAGTCCCGTTACGAGCCCTTACTCGTAGCGTAGTTTTTTGGAGTGGAGGGAGACTGGCGGATGAGATTTTCAGCGTCAGCAAAGGTGACGTTTGGTTCTGTTTCAGTAGTGGGGGTTGCTTCGGCGCCCCATTATTAGTAAGGCGTTGACTTTACTAGAGGAGGCGTTTAGCTCGACTGAGATTTCGAGAGGAAAGTGATGACGCCTGGCTCATCTTTCATTATCAAAAGGAACTCCACTTTAATCAATCGTTTAGGTTGCTCTTGCTCCTATTAGGAGAGGAAAGCGGCTCTTAAGGAAGTGAAAGTCCCACTCTCGCTCAGGAAGAAGCCAATCCCGAAATCCGCTTATGGCAAGAAAGCTCAACTTCCCGATTGGACTATCGAAGGCGTGCGCTCCTCTCATCCTTCCGTAACCCCATCTCCATCAATCAATCGGAAGAGGAAGGGGACTGGGCTCGACACCAAAAGCACGTTGGCTAGGTTGAATTCTGGGTCTGAAGCCCTCGGCAACAAAACAAGAAAAGAAGGCCGAAACCAAGCAACTCTCCTTATCATGAAACAACTCTCCTCTCGTCTCGCTCGCTAGGATCCAACAACGACTACTGTACTTACTAAAACCCGGTTACAGGAATAGGATTAAATCCAGACAACGAAAGAAATTTATCTCCACCTTTCCGGGCTCTCACTGACTTCTTTGGCGACCTACTGCCAGACGGAGACCGGATTGATTGACCTTGACCCGGGTGAAAGCAAGCACTTTGGGACTTGGTTTTAGAAAGCCTTCTCGAACAGTAAGAATTCTATACTAGCCAGATCAAGTCAAGTCCTTTCCTCGAAGGAAAAGCTAAGCTGTTCGTGATTACGCTAAGTAGACGTCCAAAGAGAGCACAACCAGGCTAGGCTGTTAATTAAAAAAGGTGATAGCCCGAGAGCAGGCAAAGCAGTATCGAGCCTAGGGGGAGGCACGGGCAGGAGTTTCAGTTGACCGAGTGGATCCATAACCACCTATGGCAAAGACAGTGGCATCCTTTCCGCCCTGAGTATAATAGATGATCCCCGCAGACCCGAAATAGCTGGCCCCTGCTTGAACTGCAGCCCTTTCCCTGTAATCATAGTAGAGTCTATCAGTAATTTCCCTTTTTTTCCCGAGAAAGTATTTCCGTGGTGTATAGAGAACCAAGTTTATCCTCACTTATCGTATCAGCCCACTTGTTCTAACCGGTCACTTCTTATTATAGAACTGTGGTTGGTTTATAGTCTGATTGGTTGCTCCCTTGGACAAGGATCGCCCTTCGCTCTCTGCATATCCTGACCCTTCCCTCACTTCCAGTAGTCCGAAAAGATCCCAGGCTGGCTTTGCATTTATAAGTATAATTCCCCTTGGCTACCCTTTCCTTTTACGATCTGCTTTCGTGATCTGGGCATAGGAATAAAAAATAAGTAAGATCCGATACAGCGCTGCCCAATAATCGGATTGTGTAGCTTTCCACTGGGCACGAGTAAGAACCTGCCCTCATTTCCATTAAGGAGGGGCTCCCTTTCTTGCATTTGTATGAACTCCTGTGTTTTCATATTTGTATGCGTTAGTATCCTTTGCTTTTCCTATCCGTACAATGCCGAGCCAGTAATTGTCCTGACTCGCTGTATTGGCTCGACGAACTCTCTTTCATTTGTAAGTGGCTGTCTACTTTCGCCAGGATCTGCTTTTGCGATCCTCCTTTCTTTTAATAGGACCAGACGCCCGATCGACTCCAACTACTTGTCGGGTTCGACCCGCCCTCATCAGAGGACCTTTCATAGGTCAGGATGCGTACTTTAAAAGACCAATTATGGGGTCTCATGAAGCCTAACGAGTCTCAATCCTTTACATGAATAAACTAGGGCACAGGAATCCTATTCGTTCGGTATCCCTAAACCCTCTTTCTGCAACTATAGTTATCATACAATTGTCGCTAACTAGCCCCATGGTCAACATTGCCCGTGGTAGTAGAAGCAGAATGCTACTTTCCACAAGGAGCGGAGCTCTCGGCTCTCATGTTCCTACTGGTTTGTAATAGGATCATCAATCTGTCTGATCTGATCTCTTTCTTAAAGGTTCTATTCTGCTTGTTCAAGGTCTTATTCGTAGCGTTTTATTTGGAATGAGCGATGGGCGGACCTGCCTATTGAAAGCATAGCCGAAGTAGGTGTGGATTCCCACAAGTGAGTAGCCTTGCCTACCGTCCACCGAAAGCAAAGGATCCCATCACCGATGTGATTGTCATGGTTTGATTAAAGTCTGCTCTTTTTGTGGGACCTTTTCCCTCTTTCTTCGTTTGGCTTGACTGGGTGGTGATTCCCATGGTTTGATTGTGTTAGTCTCTGCTTGTTTGATTGGTGTATCCGCCTCACTGACCAATGTATTCAATGAAGTCTCTCTAATAGTAATGGGTTCGGTGAAAAAAGAAAATGTTTGAACCGCCTTTCTTTCTTTTCCCATATAAAATGTGTCCTTTCGGGCTATCTTTAAAATCGGAATACTGTTTAAATTCGGAATGTTAGCCGCACATTTCTTCGTCTCATTCGTCTTTTAAGTTTCGGATACAGCTTTGTTCCATTTATTGAGTTTGTACGGTCTTAATGGTTTTAATAAGCTGGGTTCGGGGCGTTAATGGGTACTATTGGTTCCCCGAGTTCCCAGGTCGTAAATGTAGCAGCCGACTGACGGTAAGTCCCCAATCGGGAAAGGTCCAGTATAAATAAGGGTTCCTGGAGAGCGCTGAGCGTAGGAAACCCAATGCTTCGAGTCAGCCCCTTTTTTAGTACATTAGAGGGCGTGCAAAAAGGCACGATAGGGGGGATCGCTTCTCTATTTCAAGTGTAGTTCTCCTCAGGCTAGTTAGGACCTATGTGTCAAGTAAAGATGCTTGCTTGTTCGAAAGCCGTTGCTTGTTCGTTAGCGCTTTAGTTTTCAATAAGGACGTTTAGGCTTTACTAAGAAAATAGAAAGGGCTTTTGAATCAGGGTGCGCAGGTTTGGAACCCAAACCAAGGGGCGAACCAACAACTATGTGTCCCAGGGGAAAGCTCTCTAAAAAGAGGTCTCATTGAAACGACCATACCATATAAGAATGATTTGCATAAAGATCCGGTCAAATGGCTATTGACGGAATGAAGAATTCGGCAGATAAAAGAAGCAAGCTTTCGAGGGGAAGAGAGTCTTCTTCCTTGGATGGGCTGGTTACCGCGTGCTCGCCCGCTTAGATCATTATCAAGCACTACAAGAGGGGAGCCGGCTTTCACACCCATGCTATGACCCTTGCTATGAACTTCTCATGCCAATTCCCCAAGACCTCTTGTACCCTTTTAGAGCTAAAAAGGAGTTGACCAGCCCTTTCGCCCAATCGATTTCCTTCATCATTCTTTTGGTCATTCCTTCTTCTGGCCAAAGATACTTCTGGAGAAAGGTCCGGCTTAAGACACCTTGATTTGGAAAGCGATCGATGATCAATCCATCTGTCCGCACTTCCTCCTGGTCCTGCTGTATCTCTGCCTAGGACTTTTTTTTCTTTCTTGACCCAATGAAAGGAGACCTCCCGTAGGTGGCCTCTTACCTCTCTTGCTTCTAAGTGAGCACCCAGGTGAACCGTAGTGCCCAGGGCGTTCCCCTTTCATTTCTAAGTCAATTATGCTTCGGTCTTGCTTTCCTTTCTTCATGAATCTCTCTTCACGCCCCCGCCTTTGTACAATTAGAATCCTAGCACACGTCTTTTTGAACTATGAGAGCTGTTTGTATACTTGCGTAAGAGGCTTTTTCCGTGATTCCAGTTAGGGACTCGGGTGCCCTTATTTCATATATTTTTTTTTACTGCCCCATAAGAAGAATCAGTAGGCTCAAGTAGCCTTTTTGATGCATAAGATATGGAGGGCTTCTGCGCCCCAATCATTCTATTTTCGTTTGTGGCGGGAACCCCCTTTGAAAGCTTCTTTCATTGAATTCAAAGATCGATGGCTTCAGCTGCGGCTAAGCGAACTACCTATTCTATATATTCTATAGAAGTGAATATATATATAAAGCTATTCTTTCACATAGTGGGAGGCTGGCCTTCTCTCTTCCCAATTCTCCCAATGAGACCTCTTTCACTCACTTAGTGGACGACCCAGAGGACTTTAATAAAGCCCCCTTTTGCCTCATCCCGATCTCCCTGAAAAGAGGGTGAAGTAGCGGCTCCCTCCTATTACTATTACTGGGGTGGAGTCGAAGCTATGGCACCAGAAAGTCAAAGAGATTCCTTCCCGAACCACTCGTGTAGTCTTCTTCCTGCCTCCCAGTTAGAGGCCCTATCTCGCTTTCCAAGTCTCATTTGGATGAGGCGCCGGCGCTACTAAATGCAACTCTCATTTCAACATTCTTTCTTCTCTCACAAAGGAGTGTCCTATGATTGTGATTGGACAAGGTAGAAATTTGACTGATTTTGATCTCTTCTATGAGGGGAAGTCAAGGACCAGTATGATGCCATGCTAGTAGGAGTAGTGATGTCAGAAAGAAGGGCGATGAGCTTCTTGCGTCTATAGGAAGGTTGATTAAGGAAGGCATTTGAAGAAGGGAAGGGGTATCGAAGAAAAGGTATCGGAGAACCAAAGCAGGCTGTTAAGGGTAAAGGCGAGATGTCTGGTTTGCAATGGGAAGGCGCAGCTAACCGAGCAGAAAAAGTTCTGGTTAAGGATTCCATTTAAAGAGTTGCAAGGAAAAAGAGCTTTCTCGGGCAAGCAAGTCTGCTCTGTCAGCGATTAGTTCAGCACGGTTAGGTCAGCTAGTCAGTCTGCTGTCTGATAGGTGTTAGCGAACATAGTGGTAGGTTCTTGTTGTTGAAAGCCCGTCCTTCAGCCCAAGCCCCCCTTTCGTTAAATAGGGAAGCTTCGGGAATTCGGAACTGAACTCCTTATAGGATTAAGGTCCTAGCTCAACTATTCCTCTTGAATAGGAATTTGCCATTATGGAGGCTGCAGTGGATTGGCCTTAGTGAGTCTTCAATGGCTTATTAGGTCCTTGCATAGCCACCTCCTTCTTTCCCTCTTTCTCTAGAGATCTAACTAAAAGGTTCAGCAACAGTCGGAGAAGCATAACTTGTCCTTCCGGGTCATAAGCTGGGTATTTGGTCGATCGCCTCACTGCATTTCCACAGAATGGATTTGAAGATAGATATGATGAAGATCTGTTTAGTGGCCTTTTTTCCCCAGCATCATAAGTTGGTAGATAAGATAGGTCCCTAGAAGGATAGCTTTCACCAGTAAAATGTCAATGGTGCTTCAAAAACAGTAGCTGCACTTGGATAGAGAGAATTAGAAGCCTTTGACCCGCCCCAGCATCCCCTACAATAAAGCTCCTATCCATCCGATTCGGTCTCTATACGTATCCCTCTTTTCGTGCTATGTTCTAGTTACGTCATGCGCTCTAGTAAGGATCTAATGGTTGCTAGTTTCAAGTCTCGGACTAGAGTCTCTTTAGTATCTAAAACCTGCTTTTCTTTTCTTAGGTTGACTGCCTTTCTTGCTTCCTCCGTCGAGTTGCTTTCTTATTTTCCTTAAAAAATCTATAAAAAAGAAGGGAATGGGAAGGAAGTTCACTTCTTATGCTTTCCTGGCTCTCACTTTCTGGACTCGGCTTTATACTGACCAGCTACTGGCCCCTTTCTTACTCTATTACTGGGCGAGAGGCTAGGCAAGTCCTTTCTTACGGCCGCTTCGATCCTTATTGATTGATTGGATGAATCACCAGTCTTGTCTTATGTTACGAGCACCTGCTTGACTTTATTTTCTATTTCAGCAATGGAACAAGCGGTCATACATACCTATTAAAGAGAAGAGGTGGAACTCTTTGGGCTTCCCTGCCCGCCTATTGAATGAATAATAGGGGCCGGTCTACCTAGCGAACCGGAAATCCGCTTATGAGAACTTCGCGATTGGGCTGAAGCCTTACGATTGATTGGTGGACGGCTAAGCGCCAACTGCTACGATGAAATTTCATTAAGGTAATCAGAGGATGAGGATGCGACTGACTACTACGGAACCAGGCCTTTCGCCGAAGCTTGCTCAAGAGTTGGAGTTTACGGCTATGCCAAAGCAAGTGTGGGAGGAAGTGACTTCGGTGGAGGTCCCTCATAAGAGATTGATTACTACACCCCAAGGGGCGTCGCTGCAGGTAAATAAAAGGTATCGTATCGAAGAACCCTCTCCTACCTATGGTACTGTCCTTTGATTCCGATGCCGCGAAATGAAAGTATAGAGACAAGCCAATAGCCACTAAAAGGTCTCATAAGCCATTTGAATTCCAGAAAAAGGATGCGAAGTGAGTGGACTGAAATATACGTGATGTGGTTACGGGCCTAGCTCAAGCAGTTTTATTACAGCGGCTCCTAAGGCCTTTGCATGATTGGGCGATGGATGTTCTCCGTCGCTTACCGTGTGATGGGACCTTTGACCAGCCAAAACCTTTGATTCGGCTAACGGGTCGGTCCATAGTTTCTAGTTGTGACCTGACTGCAGCTACTGATAGATGGCCTTCTCAGCTAATCTCTCAGTTAGTCGAGTCTTGGTTCGGTAGGGGAATCGCGACCGCAGCGATAGATACTTGCCTAGTAAGCAACTCTATCCACATACTGCCTCCTTGGTCTGATAAACCAACTGTAGGTATGCAGTCTGATGTCTCTGTGAATTTGTCCCCCACTAGAGGAGTTTTGGGGGGAGCAAGAAAACGGTTGCGAAGAAGCTATTAGTCACAGATTCCACTCAATCTTTTACACCGATGTATCGTACTCTCTCGACCAGGTCATCATAAGAAAATACTGCGAAATCTTTCCGAAGTGAGAGAAGGAGGGAAGGCGCGCTACAACTAACATAACAGCCAGCTGAAAAACGCTAGCTCTAGCTAGGCTAGCGCGCAATGGCTTTCTCTGATAGGGGCTCGTTTCTTCAAGCTCCGCCCAACCTATACAAGGTGCTGTTCGCTTTCTCTCAGCCACTAGTGGCTTATGTAGTGGTCGGCATTCCTACGTGCTCCTCCTTGCCCCCCTACTTAAGAATCCAAGGGTGCCCTTTGGATGTTGTCGTGACGCTTTGGTTACGAAGGTTGCCGGGGTCTAGGTTTATGGATGGATTCAGTCAGCGAAAGTCCCTCAAACTCAATCAATATCAACAACATGTCGTGACCGGTTAGGCTTGGTTGATTTTGTCAGAAAAGAAAGTAGGTTTCGGGGGTTCATTGATTAGTACACCTCCGGTGCTGGTAAGGTCGGGACCATGGTCGTCCGTCTCCGGGTTGCCGGCCGATAAGATCTCTGAGATTGACCAGCCAGCTGGGTTGGTTTGGCTATTCCTTTCTATTGAAAAGGAGTCAGCTGTCTGCGCGAGTCACCTTCTTCTAGGCTCCGCTGGACGACACGGCATTCTCGTTCAAATATAGGCCGGCCGTACTTGTGATGGTTCCCAAGGATCCAATAGGACCACTTAGGTCTACGTTGCCACGATATTGTTCTATGGAAGCGGGCGGGCTGTTAGAAGTTCGGCCCGGTTTTTTTGGTGTCGTAGGGGAGGGATTGACCTTTTTAACGCATATTCAGTCATACCGGCATGGCCCCACTGATTTGTTTTCGATCAGAGCATCAAGCAGCGCAACCCGGTTCTACTTGACTAAGCCCCGTGCTCGTCCAAGGAGGGAGTTTGCTTTACCCAACTCCCTTTTTGATAACAAGGCAGAAAGCCCCGACCCGACATTCATTAGTTTCGAATGAAGAATGAAGAGTGCCCTGCCCCAGCAAGCACCTACTCCTATCAAAATGAAAAGCGTGACTTTACTAAACAAGCAAGAAAAGCCCTTTACTAAGAAAATAGATAGGGCTTTTCTCGCTTGTTGCTTTCTTCGCATACTTTCGCGCATTAATAGAATAATTAATAGAATACATATATAAAAAGGCTTTCCTTGAGTTTTCAATAAGGCTCGCGCTAGGCGCTCACGTTTTTTGGTTTCCCTAAAATCGAATATTTTTAAGTTGGTAAAGACCCACCCCTTGTTTCAGTCAGAATGAGTCCCCGGGACCCCGGGACATTGGCTTCCGCCAACAGTGGACTATTAAGGATCGCATCCCGCGCATATTCTACATTATAGCCTGCAACTAATTCAGCTTCCGCTTCTGGGAGATCAAACGGAGCTCGATTAGTTTCTGCTAGACAAGAAATGAAGAACATAACCAATACAGGGAACAAGGGAATACCGGACCATATCTGCTTTTGCGCCATGACAATCTCACTCGAATTACGGGGACCTACACATATTAGTACAGTATACCGGGGTCCCCGGCCAGAACCACACGTGCAAGTTTCCCTGCATGTGGCTCGTCCGTGCTTTCCGAGGCGCTGCCTGTGACTCAGTATGGGAGAAGGGGGCGAAACTGCACACTTTCGCGTTCAGAGCATTGTCCGAGTGAATAGGCAGCGCCTACCAAGCAAAGCTTTCTTGAAGAGGCTGGGCTGGTTCCTTTTCGGCGCCTGCCTTTTATTTAGATGTTGGGGCACGGCAAGTCCCAGGAAAGTATAGGTTGGCTTCCAGCTCCATCTTGGCCGGCATCCTGCTCTCGAGGGGGTGGAGTCCTGGGGCGAACTACTCATTGCTGTGTTGCCCCAATCCAAGGAAGGGCATTTGGTGAGGAGTATAGTTTTGAGGGAGGGAAAGCGTGGTTGACAAGCCACTTCGAGGAGGCTCATTGACTTCAAGAAACGGGATACCGAGCCGAGGGAAGACTTTGTTGGGGCCTACGGGCACGGATTTCGTCAATCCTTTAAAAGAGGCCCTTGGGTTATCTACCCATCTATTAAATGGGAGATTCTGGACGCCAAAGCAAAAGAACTTGTGGAGTTGAAATCAAACTAAAGGGATCCCGCTTAGTGACGTGGACAAACTGACCCCTTTGGGGAGGAAGGTTAACCCAATCTTGAACCCCGGGGGGAATTCCTTCCATACAGGATTGGGGAAAGACCAGACTTCTAGCCCATTACTTGGCAATGGATCCAAGGGGAAGCCAACTCACTTATCGATCCCAGAGTGCGGTTAATCTGCTTATTCCAGTGAACAAAGAAAGCAACTCCATGGGGTTAAACCCCTAAATCAAAGGAGGGCGGACTTGGTTCGCTACAGGACAAGGGCTAAACTGGGATCATTACATCCCAAAGGCGGGAATAGAGGACTATTCTCCGACAATCCCTACTAAGGGGAGGTAAGCCCTACTCAGGTCGGAGACAAGCTTGATTCAGCGGGAAAAGAAAAAAAAAAATACAACAAGAGAGTATATGCTAATTCCCCTAACACACGCGGAGAAGAGAGCGGAAATGCAAAAGCCAAAAATAAGAGATAATAGACTAGCGGTCTTTGATTGCAGATCCATTTGGATAGTAAAAGAAGCGCATGAGGAAGAAGGGAATCAAGCCTGATAGCGCCAGCCGTTAACTCCTGTTTACGTTTACCTTCCTTTTAGCCTGCCTGGAACTCCTGAATTCACTCTTTAACTAGAGGAAGCGCCTAAAAGAAAGCCTTTTTTCGAAACTTAGGCCGTCTACACCTATATCAGACAGCTTTAACAGGCCTTTTGACAAAAGAGAAATTGCCTTCTAGCCTCTTCTCTCTCTCATAACAGAAGAGAGCTACTACAGGGGAGGGGGAACTCTTTCTAGAGGAAGGGATTCGTGTACTGATTTGCCTGAGCTTCCTTCTAATGCTCGAACTGCACTCTGCTAGCTCCTATGCTTCCACTTTCAGACAGTTCCTAGAAAAGAAGTACTAGACTGATAACAGGGAAGAGATTCACATAGATACTATTGCTATCCGGGAATAGATTTCTATGTTAGCTAGCGGGGGCGGGCTTTCCTATGGTAGTCCCGCTGTGGCCTCTGACCGTCCGTCCCGTCTCATCTTGATTTGGCTATACTTGTATGTAGCCAGCCTTGTTAGCTTCACATGAGAGCCTTTAGAAAAAGGCTAAAAAGGCACTCATCAGTCAGCTCGGCCCCTTTACTATTCAGCTTTGCCGCCTATTAAGAGAATAGGTCCCGTTCAAGCGGCCCGCCCTTATTCATCTATACTAGCTGCCACGCACGACCCAATAGGAACGATTTCCGCGCCCCTCTCTAGATAAGAAGCAGAACGCGCCATCACCTACAGCCCTTTCCTCTGCCGGGGACTTCCACGATATGAAAACGGGCGGCATCGTCGTATGCTCGACATTGGTTGCCCTGGTTTATATCCCGGAGTAGTCCTATAGCCGATCTGTCACCCAACCTACTTAAACAACCTAAAGGCTTGGCCCCGTCCCGTTTGGAGAATGAGTCTTATGGCATGGCTTAGTCAGTTATTCTCGCAGTTCAGATAAGATTCGGACCGCCACTTTTCTGAAAGCATGGTTCTTGCCTTCCTCTCTCCTCCCTCCTTGGAGCTCGTCCATTCGTTGGGTGATCCCTTGCTCTCACGTTCGAGTGTTTGCTCGTCGTTTAGGCCGGTGAGTGAGATTTCTGCTCATTGCAGTCACCTCCGGGGTTCTTCGCACCTGGATAGTACCAGGACCCTTGTGCCCCGGCCCTTGATCAGATAAAGCTGCCCGCCCGAAGCCAGCCCTATGACCCACAACTCAAAATGAGCCTTGCGACGAGACGCGGACATTCCCCATGCTGCGGTTCCCTCCGGTCCGTTCCCGGGTTGGGTTAGGGGAACATCCGAGCGATTGCCTTCGCGGATCCAAACGCGCTCACAAGGCGCACAATAATAATAAGACCAATAGAGACTTCATAAGAGACCATTTGAGCTGCAGATCGTAATGCTCCTAGAAAGGCATATTTCGAATATAGAGGAGTGAAAGTTCCCAAAATCAACGAGTTGATCATACCCTTCTTTGAACCGTACGAGCACGTCCTCTGTCACCCCCCACCGCGCTTACGGCTCTATACCCCAACCCAACTTGCTCTGGCCCCCGGTCTTCCCTTTCTATTTCTCGGCAACATAGGACTTACAAAAATTGCTGAATCATTTCAACAACTTGGTGAAATTCGGCACTTTGGAGACCAAATTCACTAATATTTCGATATATCGGAAGAATTTGTTCCAAAGTGCGGGAATTGTTATGAATAGACATTGCGAGATGAGAAAAGGTGAGTCCCGGGGGAAGAATAAAGTGATCCCCATAAAAATGAAGTACTGATGTATGTAAATGTTTTTCTATCTGCGCATGGATAGTTTCAAAAGAGATATCTAAAACTTTATTTTGTATTTCGACGTCGGGCATACCCGCAAATCCCCTCGTACGAAAAACTTGATACGTTATGAGAACGATCAGGGGACTCGCGGCAACACCAATTAAATTGATGAGCTCTGACGAAATATGAGTAAGACTCATGAATAATAATTAATTCATAAGATTCATAAAAATTCTTTTAATTCTTCTTCCCTCCTTTTTTTACCCTTCTGCCTTGCGCAGCTTTAGAAAGGAGAGAATTTGATAAAATAAAGTCATTCTCTCCAACCCTTAGAAGTAGGGCGAGAGAAAGTCAATATGATATTTGCGTTGGTTTTTCCAACGAAACTAAGCACTTTTTTGTCTTTATCATTCGGAAAGCTCAGTCCCACACTCTGACTTCAATGATGGGAA
>Ga0153967_100564_pt1 | contig 12188 bp, 11 predicted proteins | sample TSFL051MetaG_FD_104688 | JGI IMG/M metagenome (GOLD analysis project Ga0153967, IMG submission 104688) | Attine ant fungus gardens microbial communities from Florida, USA - TSFL051 MetaG | ecosystem: Host-associated > Fungi > Mycelium > Unclassified | place: USA: Florida, Paynes | collected...
ACAGACCAAGTAGAATAGGTATAAGTAGTGTACTCAAATCCAGCGGGAACTCTAACGAGTTCTCTTTGTCAACTCTGATAAAGAGTGTGCGCTTAACGTTAACCCTAACTTGAGTCCACTACATAGAGGGCCACAGTTCGCGGCAGGTATCATGAAAGAATTGAATTGCATGCTAGGGATCAAAACCAAATTATCCACAGTGTTTCACCCACAGACAGACAGCCAAACGGAGAGAATGAACCAGGAGTTAGAACAGTATCTCCGAATGTTTATAGATCATTGACAAGAACAATGGCCAGAATAGTTGGGCACAGCTGAATTCGCATATAACAACAAAGTACACACTGGTACTAAGGTGTCACCATTTAAAGCGAATCAAGGGCAAGATCTGAGAATGGGATTCGAAATGAGAAAGAAGGGGAAATATGAAGGAGCAGAAAAGTTTGTGGAGAAGATGAAAAACATGCAAGAGGAGGCAAAAGCAGCGCTACAGAAAGCGCAGGAGGAAATGAAACAATATGCAGATAGAGAAAGGGGAGAAGTGGAGGAATACAGAGTGGGCGACTTGGTACTACTCAGTACCAAAGACCTGAAGTACCAAATGATTGGGAGATGTATGGAAAAGTTTACCGAACGCTTTGTAGGACCTTACAAAGTGAAGGCAATTGTTTCTAGTAATGCAATAGAATTGGAATTGCCAAGTACGGTTAAAATACACCCAGTGGTCAACGTTAGTAGGGTACGAAAGTATAAGTCGCAAGTGGAAGGACAAAGGAAGGAAGTGCCATAACTGGTGGTAATCGAGGGAGAAGAAGAATGGGAAGTGGAAAGAATCATGAATAAAAGAAGAGTACAAGGAAAAGATAGATATCTGGTACGATGGAAGGGATGCACAGCAGAGGAAGACACATGGGAGAGTAGAGAAAATCTGAAAAATGCAATGGAGTTAGTAGAGGAATTTGAGAGAGAATATAGCAAGGAAGAAGAAGAAGAAGTGCGATGGCAAGAGGCAGAGGAAGATAGAGAAACATTTAGCAGAGAATTACCGGGGAGATATATGGCTAAGTTACTTTATGGATGGGGTAACAAGAGATATGACAGAGAATATTGGAGACATATAGAGGAAAACTGGAGACGGTGGAAGAAAAATCTGTTCTCTAAATATAGTAGAAATCTGTTCTTGAAAAGGATGGAAGAGGAGAAATACGAGTACAAAGCAGGAATAATAGAAGAGTGGAATGAAGAAGAAGACGAGGAAGATCGACAGAGGATTGAAGAAGATAAAAAATATTTGGAAGAACTGGGAGATGAAAATGGGGATATGGGCAACCTAAGAGATCCACATGACGAGCTGTAAAAAGAAGTCCTCGGGATGAGGACCCTTGAGAGGAGGGTGGTGTCATAAACTGCCAGTTTCCCCTAAGTCAATATTTATATTTCTTTTTCTTTTTCTTTTTCTTTTCTTTTAATTATGTAATAACATTGGATCAGTAAATAAGGACAAATAGTCGAACATGTATAAGTAGTGTACAACAAACCAGCAAGGACTCTAACGAGTTTTCTTTGTCTACTCTGACTTAGAGTGTGAGTGAGGTTAGGGTTACACAATCCTAGCACCAATTGTTACACCCACCACCGACCTTGATACAGGGCCAGGAGAAATGGGAAGTAGAATGGGTTCTTGATTCACAACAAAAACATGGAAAAAACAAATATCTTGTCAGATAGAAAGGATACACTCAAGGAGACAACACATGGGAACCTTGTCAGAATGAAACTAGACAAGACAGATAGCAGACAGCACCACTTTCATTCTGTTGAAATAGAATAACTCACCAAGTATGGAGAAGACGGGAAATGGAGAATGCAGAGGAATGGAGAGGATAGTGATGAAAACAGACAGATACATATATATTCAAATTTGGATGTAATGCACCTCAGCTATTTGCACTCTAGTCAAACATCTGAGGTAAGACCCTATAACTCTATTACTCATTTGTTGTCATCATATTTGTATAGTTTACTTTGTGATAGGTAGTAGCCATTCATACTCTAGTCGAACATCTGAGTTTACTTTGTGATAAACCTGAAGAAAACTTACAAAATGCAGGCAAAAAGCTGCAGGAGTATCCCAAAAACAAGATAACTTCTCAACAGAGCTTAAACTAAGAGGGGAGGTAATGTCACAAACTTCATTCAGCCATAACTCCACGAATACTTGCAAGATTCCCACGGTCTAATATGTGTCTGAAAGCCCTCAAAAAGACATTTCAAACAATGCCCAAAACATGTCAAAGTGATCAGTACTCACTGAGATATCAGTTAATCAGTGCTGGACACTGATTGGCAGATATCCTGGGAACCACCAAATGTGGACATTTGCTTTCATGTGCACATGGAAGCTCTCTTTAATATGCTTCTGACGACTATAAATAGACCTTAGGGCAATAAGATCCTGTGGAGATACAAAGACCTCAAGGTTTGGCATGACACTGATCTATTACCCATAGATGCACATCAATCCTTGAACACAAACAAGAACAGCCCCTTTTATGGTTAAGTTATTGCTATTCTGGACACAAAAGGACTGCTATATGTAGAACAATAGGCAGTAGAACATGTGATGCTTTGTCCAGGTGCACAGACCATCATTTCCTGTATATAAGGCTTCATAGTCTGAGGATTAGACCTCAGACTTAACAACATCTTTTGTTGCTTATTCTACCTTGCTTCCAAACTCTTGAGAATCAATAACTCTTCAATCACAAACTAAGTAAGTAACCTTTTGTGATAATTAGGTTTTCAAACTTATTGTTCTCTGTGAATGTAGGTGGTCCATGAGCTGTGCCTAACATGTTGTATGTGTCTTTTTGTGATGTTGTTTATTAGTTGTTGTATGTATGTTTGTAATGTCAGAATGTCAAAGTTAAGATGTTATGTCAGTTGTAAAGTCAGTTTGTTCAGCTGGGGCCCATAACCTCTTAAGAATATGTACTCAGTCTGACACAAAGTTATGTGAACAACCACTGTTTTTATTTTTATCTAATGTCCTTTATATATGAAGAAAATATGAAAAATATCATGAACTGTATAGTTCTGGTCCAAACATCCCCTGGCAGTCCATTAGCCTGTTTTCAGGCTACAATCAAGTGATCATAATTAGTTAATGAAAGGAAATGATGGGTGATATGTAAAAATAGAAAAGGTCATCCACTGCGACATCATGCCTCTGCCAACATAAACCATCTAGCAGTGTTTCAAACACCACATTTGTCACTTTATATACTCGGTTGTATCTTTGCTGCTTGCTTACATCTTGCATGTGGAATAAGCCGTACTACGACTGCTCAGGTTCTCATCTGCAAGAAGCCCATCAATGTCCCCTCCTGTGTTGCATCAGTTAAAGTGAGAAGGCCATTTCATTTACTGAGAATGTTGGAAACTAGCCAACAAGTTGGCCAGTCCGCGTGTTACAGACTCGAACGAGAAAGCCTGCGTCAGACCAATATACAAACGGTCTCCCATCAGGTGAGTACCAAGGCCAGTCAAAACACATGTGATTGTCAAACCCGACAGGATAAAATTGGACAGTGTCGTGATTCTATGAATAACATTTGGCAGAGGAAGACTGAGGCACGATGGCCATGGTCAAGCCATCGAATGCCAGGAGTGAGTGCAGGTAATATCCTTCAATTATTAAGAATACGTGCATTTGAAACTGGCGGGATCCTGCCGATGCCAAACTTGCAACAGTACCGAGTCATTACGCAAGGCACAAATTACCAGGTTGTTGCATACTTGTAAAGAAACTTTTTTGCTATTCTCAATGATCAGACACAAATCGAAGATAAATTCGTTGGCATTATTGTGACAACAACTTTCTGGTATCGGGATTGTGGTGATATGAGTTTGCAAGCTGGTATTCAATGAATACATTGGAGTAGAAATGATAAGTGAGACAGGATCAACGGGCCATATGAAAGGAGTTAAATCCTTGAATTTGAAATTCTGGATAGTCGATTAGACATAGGCCAGCTGAGTGCCAGAGAACATAAAGGAGCTCCAGAGAAGTAGAATGGTGGCGCCGAGGGTAGCCATAGGACTCGGGGAACAGAGGTTGGAGATGGTGCTACAGACTTGAGAATGGCGAGTGGCAGAAAATTAGCGCACCACGACGGCGAGCAACAGGAGAGAAACTCAGATTTTGAGCCTTATCTGCATGTGAATGCACTCTCTGCTGCTTTGCAAGAGGTGGCCGTTGCTCCCCATTCTTTGCCTGCGATCCTGAACGTGGTGGGGACAAGACACTGAGATCACTGTCAAATTATTGAGCAGGGGTAAATAGCTGGACATCACCATCTTCACGTCGTGTAGGTTGCCATGATTGCCATTGAGAGAGTTGATAGGACTCGTGTCGATAAAGATGAGATTGAGCAGCGATAGAAGGCACGAAAGACCGATGTAACTAACTGCAATGAGATCAACACATTGTACTCAGAAGATTTATTAGCTGCAGAGTGTGCATGCCAGTGGCTTCAGAATTGGCTTTACCGTCATGGTCGATAGGCACTGCGGCTATAGGGGGCGACTGGGCATGATCGCATCAATGTGACGGTCACATTGTGACAAAGGAAGAGATCTTCATACTCGATTTGAGGTTCATATCTTGCGGGGGACATCCTAGTCAGCCACCATCATGCAAAAACTACTAAATAATAAATATATGTCCTGTGCCAACATATGGCACCTGACCTGCATCACTAAGGAGAAAATCAATACTGTCATTGTCGGTACTTGAGTTGATCCTTGGTCAATCGTGGTTGATTGCCGATGCTCATCATTGTTGACACTTTGTCTGTTATTTACGGTTGTTGTCTTTTGATCGATAAGCCATCGCAGACAGATTTTGATTTGGCTGCTGTCCCGGTTATTTGACATCATCCTCTTTTGCCATCCACGATATCGTTCCTCCCTCTCGCACATCTAGCTGTCATGAATACAAGCAATGAACAAGCCAAGAAGAGATTCCATATGGGTTGCTGGAATATCGAGCGCTGCACTAAATTTCCTGATGACTTTATGATGGTAGTTGAATACAAGTCGTTGAGAGAAGACTCGTTGTGCATTTCCAGCAAGCTTTCGCTCCCTTCGTTTCTTTTTTATCTTAACTCAGTACAGGAAACTTCCTGGGATGTAGATATCCATACGCGGTGTGGGTTGTCAGCTGCAATCCGGCGGGGCTGTGAAACATAGCCAGTTGGGATGAATCGCGGTCCTTGTGGCGCAAAATATGCTAGAAAAATAGGTCAAAGGTTCGTGACGACTATCAGGCTCAATAATCAGATCATGAGGTCCCCGTCAGATTCCAACGTCTTTGTATAAAGGACAGCTACAAGTTCACCTCGGATAAGCTTCCTCCGAACGAAGAGCAAGTCAGAGAGACCTCTTCTTGTGAACGGTTGTCCGAATCTCATCAAGTCGTGCTTGCAAGATCTGGCCATGTTCGCCAAGAAACCTTCATTTGACAATTGGATGACGGTGTTTGCGGAGAGGTCCAGGCTCTCTGTCATAATAACGACCATCCAGGTATCAACTTTCATATTAATAAAGCTCTTTGAAGCATAAGCGTCCTCAGGGTCTCCCTACTCCGCTCATCAACGAGGGTCATACTCTGAAGCACGGTTCAACTATATTCAGCGCTCCCTTTACCAATGAGCCTTACTCAAAGATTTCTGGCGGTTTCAATCCTATCCTATCCACGTTAGCATTTCTCTGATTTTGCTTCCCTTCCCAACACTATTGTTCATGGAATGTGGACCAGTGCTGCAATTCGTCGTTACGTCGGGAATGTCGCTACTCAGGGCCATCCCGACCGTGTCCTCACTTACCATGTATCCTGCGTTGGCATGGTCTTTCCTGGTGATGAGTTGATCGTCGAGCTCAGGCATATTGCCATGCGCGATGGTAACGTTGTTGTCAGCATCGAAACCACCAACTCTCATAGTGACAAATTTCTCACTGGTTCCGCCGAGGTCAAGCAACCTATCACTGTCTACATCTTCACAGGTCAGGGTTCTCAGGAACCTGGCATGGGTATGGACCTCTACAATTCTTCGCGCTGTTTGAGAAGGTGTAGATACTCACCTGCTTGCCCCTTATGGCTTCTCCGTCACTGGTATTGTCAAGGGTAACCCAAAATAGAAGACCATCTATTTTGGTGGTAGAAAGGTCAAGCTATCCGTCAACAGTATATGGATATGACATATGACACCCTGGACGAGGGTAATGTTAAGACACTCCCTCTCTTTGCTGACATCAGCAACCGCACTCCCCGCTGTACTTTTAGCCATCCTACCGGTCTTCTTTTTTCCACTCAATTCGCTCAAATTGCTCTCGTCGTCACCGAGAAGGCCGCTTTCGAGGACATGCGTTCCAAAGGGTCTGCTTTCGCCGGCCATTCTTTGGGTGAATATTCTGCCCCTGCTTCCATTGCTGATGTCCTCCATATATCTGCTCTTGTTGATGTCGTCTTCTACTGCGGTCTTACTATGCAGTGTGCTGTTGAACGCGATTTTCAAAACGGTCCAAATTATGCTATGTGTGCTGTGAATCCTTTCCGTGTTTCCCAAACTCTCAACGATGCTGCTTTACGTATGATTTTGACGTAAATCAATTTATTGCTTCAAATCATCAACCTTGTTTGTCACTAGAAAACTTATACTGATTACTGCAATGTAGTGTCGACAATTTCTTGCCTTGCAGGCCATGACCAACGTGCTCAATGATCTCAAGGTCAAGAATGTTGACGTGACTGAAGTTTGTGCATGATGGAATTCACTACATTCCCCAAAACTCCTATGGTCCAATGGCATCTCTCCTGCCAGCTTTGATAAACTCATTGGGCTTTTGAAATCCCCAAACATGTCTCTCGGGTCCTTTTCGCCTGACCCTGCAATGGTGCTTTGATCGCCTCCGCTCAGTCGGTGTAAAGCTATTCAGGCTTCGTGATTTTACAAACAATGTTTCGAGAGCAGCTAAAGGGAGACGATGCTTCGTGTAAAGATCGCAGTAAAAATGTAGTAGGGTATTTATGTGCCGGAAAGTTCCATCCCGAAGTTTATAAACTGCTCAGACACATCGCTTTCACAAAATGCGCTTTTGCAAATCTGTTTTGCCCTTTTTCCGATCCCTTTGCACTAAAGCCAAGCTACCTGTTGAGACGCGTTGGCCTGAAGAACCTCTAGACCTTCCCGTAGATCGTTATGGCGGCTTCTACAATGCATCCCTTGGTGCCATTCTCAATTCCAGATACATAGTCATTCGCAAACTTGGATGGGGTCGGCACTCAAATGTGTGGCTTGCTCATGACATCAAGTGAGATTGAAATCAATGTCTATAAGCATCTAATGACTTCCCACTTTTCTTCCGGAGCAGAGAGTCTGGATTCTTTGCGATCAAAATACTGACAGCCTATGCCACCTTGTACGTTCTTGATGAGTTCAGGGTTCTTCAGCGTATTGCTGAGCAGGCGAGGATAACAAATCATCCCGGACGCAGACATATTTCGACTATGCAAGAAAGCTTCCAGCTTGATAGCGCTCATGGTCGTCACCTTTGTTTCGTTCATCAGGCATTGGGGATCTTCCCCGCTCTTTTCGATCACGATAAGAAATTACCTGTTCCAATTGTAAAACATGTATTAAGACAATTGCTCGAGGTTCTTGATTTTCTTCACAGTCAATGTTGTATAATCCATACAGGTGAGACACTCCAGCCTTCTGGTCTGTTTCTGACCACCAGAAAGATATCAAACCTGATCTCCCGAAATAATATTGATATTGACAAGCTCATTGATGGTGGTGAGTTAGCGGCAGCTCAGGCTACACCCAAGAACCATACAACATCCCCGGAAAATGCTATTTTATCAAGGCCTTTGACTGTATTTAGGCCTGCGGAGCTCGCCAATTTAAACCAGGTACCAAAATTTGATGTGTTGTTGACGGATTACGGTACAGGTAAGCGTGCAGCCAAGAAAAAGTAGCAGTATACCTTAGCAACTTGCAGCCGCGTTCGTAGATGGGTATCACACCGATGAGATCCAGCCTTATGCCCTACGAGCTCCTGAGGTTATACTTGGTGGTGAGTGGGGAACAAGTGCTGATATTTGGAACCTTGGATGCCTTGTATGTGTTTTGGCACCAGAGTCGTCCTTTGTTGAAGTTGACTTGTGACAGGTATTTGAGTTTTTAACCGGGAGGTGGCTCTTTAATGCACGGGCAGGGCCTACATGGACTGCAGAACAATATCATATTGGGCATATGCCAGGAACTGTTGGAGAAGACTTTGATCTTAGGTATTACAAGGAGGCAAAGCGATTTAAAGACTATTTCCTAGAAGATGAGGGTTCGTGAACTTGTCAGCCTCTCATCCACTATGCCACTTATGTCTAAGTCAGGACGACTGCATATCAGGGTCGGCGGTGTAGTAAGCTTAAAACTCGCCCTCAAACGATACGGTGTGATAACTGATGACGATGCTGATGGAGCAAACCTCGTCGACTTTCTTCGTTCGATGCTGCGGTTAAAGCCATGCGACAGGTTGTCTGCAGGCGAGCTGCTTGGTCATAAATGGCTTATCTCATGATTTGTGAGTGACTTCTTGAAATCACGGACTGACAAATCACTGTATGCCAAAGTGACATATGTCCTGGCTACAATGTTTACGAGTGTACGTAGTTACATCGGCCATACAGCGGACATCACCTTGAAAAAACTTTGACTCACGCGTTCATCTCTACCCTAATTGCCGATACGTCGCGGAAGATAGTATGCTCTTTGTTCCGAGCTCGTGTGAGTAGTCCAGTCAACTTTAACATGATTGAGTGTGAATATGGTGAGGTTGGGAACCAGGAAGTCACAGTAATGCATCTCGAAAGAAGTCTGAGGTACAAAATTGGAGATGACATGCACGTGGAAGACTTGGATTTTGTTTCATAGTGAGAAGATTAAATCTGAATGATGCTGTCCAAATGTTCTTGTCCACATCTTCACCACTGTACCTCTTTGTGGAGATTTTTATAATTAGTAGGATTGTGTTACGGTATCAGATGTCAATCTGATGTCCTAGAGTTCAATCCAACTCAGTCTGATGTCCACAGAACTAAATGTATTGTCATGTACCTAGAGTTCAATCCAACTAGATACATCAATAAAGACAATAGGAAACATATAATGAAATATTCACCTCAGTCTGATGTCCACAGAACTAAGGGTAGAAAACTATTCTCTCATAAAAATAATGCACTTACTAATCATGACAGAAATAAAAAATAGAAATATGTGCAAAATGACAAAGGCAAAGGATTAGAACCAAATAGAGATAAACAAAAGAATGAGGCTCGAGATGCACTTACAACAGAGATTGATGTGTATATTGTGGGAAGTATTTGAGTTTGATAGGGGACAGTAATACTGGAGTACAGATGACTTGCTCTTTACTTTAACAGTTGCCAAGAAAATTATTTTGTAACGGAGTCTGAGAGAGAGATATTGCACACCAAACTGTCTACTAAATCTATCCTGGGAAAGATGATATATGAACTAAAAAAGGACAAGTCCCTAGTCTAAGAAACTGTCATGCACCAAGAGCCTTTTACCTAAGCAGGCTAGCTGATATTCCCACAATATTCTTAGAAGATTACAATATAAACAAGGTTTTTATTTTGGGCCTTTAATCCCTCTACTAATTCTTAATGGTATTAAATAAATGCTGTAATGAAATGGCAGACAAGCTAGAGAATCTGTTTTTTTTTTTTTTTTAAATCATCAATTATAAAACCAACTACTCTAAATACAAATGAGCAGGAGGCAATCAGGAGCACAGTGGCAGACCCTGCGGCATGTGTTGTAAGCATGCCTCCTAAGTACCAACTATGTAGTTAGTAGCCTAGGTAGCAAAGAGTGAGAAAACTACACTAAATGACAGACTCTTTATCTCCAAGTATTTGTCTTCCAAAAACATTTATCCATCTAAAGACCTCCTCACCCCTTCTATTTGCAATATCCATTGCCCCACCCTAGCCTTTAGCCTCTGTCATAGAACTTGATCGTCATGGAACAATCCCATTGGGATTAGGTGACAGACACCATGATGAGTGCTCTGGTCAAATTCCTTTTCAAGAGTACCAGTGACTCCTCCAGGGTTATCCTACCCTGAGAGAGAGCTCAAAGTGGTTCATCTTTGTACCTACCATGCCCTAATATACTTCCCAAAGGTGATACCCAGATTTTGTAGAGGAACACATGTATTTGTGGCAAGCTATAGGGAGCTCTTCCATATGGGTGTTGTTTAGTAATAGAGTGTTTATAGGATTTTTTTCGAGGGTGGATTCTCTCCAGCCATTAGCTCAACCTCTAGATGGTGCCCTCTTCTAGCCTCAGTAAAAGCGGGTGCAAAGGAAACATGCTGTTGTTATGTTCCCAGTGCATAAATGAATGCACAAATGTGCCGCCCTCAAGGGCAATGAGAAATAAAGATGGATGGGTGACTTTATGACAATATTAGTAAGAGATATTAGGTAGAGTATGACCCCTAGAGTTATTTTGCCCCAGGGGATGGTGATGGTAAAAGGAATGGCTAAAGAATCTGTGGTGGCGGAATATTTTATTTCTTTTTCATTTTCATTTATTATGTAATAGTTTGAAGTGTGCAAGACACTATGACTCAAAAGGAGTCCATAAGATAATTTGAGTAGACAAATACTAGTAAACATGTATTCGTGTATAAGTAACTAGGCCAACTAGTAAGGACTCTAATGAGTTCTCTTTGTCAACTCTGACTTAGAGTGTGGTCTTAAGCTAACTCAGCTAATGATCACTACAAATGCTGCTGTCAGATTACTGTGCTCTCTTCCACCAACTATTTGTATATAACAGCAGGTGGTATTGGAGGGTCAGGTCACTATGCTCTTTTCTACTAACAGTCTTTTATTATTATTCACAAAATTTCTCTTATTTTCATTTATTCTTTCAACAATTTTTCTGAATTCTCTTTCAATTTTTTTTACCAACAGTCTGCATTATGATGTACAATTTTTCTGTTATATTTTTTCTAATTTTCTGAGGTTTTTCTGAACTTTTTCTGAATTTTTAGAGCATTAAAAAAGTATATATTTGGATATAAGTATAGAAGAAGAAATGCATGTGAATGATTATATATCCTTTGTAATTTCTCACATTCAGTCTTGCATACATATAGAATGAGGTTTTCATTTTGGGCCTTCATGTAATGACAAGCCTAGTCAAGATGACTGTCTTATCACACTTAACATTTATAAAAGAATAAAGAGAACTCAATAGAGTTCCTTTGCGGATTGCTTTACCTAATTATACACAAATGTTGTTTGTATGCTTAAGTAATTTCCATGATCCTTCTAGAAGTTTCCATCATGTGACCACTATCTTATCTGATCTTATCTCCTATTCTAATTTTAGCAGCCCTTGTCTAATCTATTAAGAAGAGTTTCTGTTCTTCCTATCTCTCTAGTTGTACAATTTTAGAACTAGGCTAGTTCATAATACTTCAGCCTAACTTAATCCTTCTACTAATTCTAAATGATATTAAGTAAATGTTACTGTCAGATTGCTATGCTCCCTTCTACCAACTATTTGTATAATAACAAGTATGTCACAAACTTCATTCAGCTATATCTCCACAAATACTTGCACAATTTCCACAGTCTTAGATATGTCTGAAAGCCCTTAAGAAGACCTTTCAAATAATGCCCACAATGTGTCAAATCAATCAGTACTCACCAAATGCAGACATTCAGTTCTATATGCACATGGAAGCTCTCTTCAATATGCTTCTGACAACCATAAATAGACCCTGAGGCAATAAGATCCTGTGGAGATACAAGGACCTTAAGGTTTGGTATAACACTGATCTATTACCCATAGATACCCATCAATCCTTGAACACAAACAAGGACTGCTCCTTTTATGGTTAAGTTATTGCTATTTCAGACACAAAAGGACTGCCATATTGTTACAAAAAAGTGACTACTAAATAGTGCCATGGAAGTATAACAAAATACTTGTTCAATGAACTGCATAAATAGCTGGACCCTCATTAGCAAGTAGCCTTGCTAATGTTGCCCTTTTGGTGGAATGGTAAACCATACAGTATGT
>Ga0153967_100569_pt1 | contig 12130 bp, 12 predicted proteins | sample TSFL051MetaG_FD_104688 | JGI IMG/M metagenome (GOLD analysis project Ga0153967, IMG submission 104688) | Attine ant fungus gardens microbial communities from Florida, USA - TSFL051 MetaG | ecosystem: Host-associated > Fungi > Mycelium > Unclassified | place: USA: Florida, Paynes | collected...
AAGGCTTCATAGTCTGAGGATTAGACCTCAGACTTAACAACATCTTTTGTTGCTTATTCTACCTTGCTTGAGAATCCAAAACTCTTCAATCACAAACTCAGTAAGTGACCTTTTGTGATAGATGTCACAAAAAGTGACTACTAAATAGTGCCATGGAAGTATAACAAAATACTTATTCAATGAACTGCATAAATAGCTGGACTCTCGTTAGCAAGTAGCCTTGCTAACGTCATCCTTTTGGTAGAATGGTAAACCATACAGTATGTGACTACTGGTCTATAGCACAACTGTGACAGGACCTTTGGAAGAGAAGCCTCTAGAATTGGAAGAATTTTATAATGAGATTGACTTGAGAGAAGGTTTCTATCAGGAATCCATAGATGATGACCCATTGTTAATGCTTTGGCAGTTGGCAGCAAAAGATACTAGAGAACGAGAGCACTCGAGAGCGGTCTTAATGGAAACAATAGACGATAATGATAAGGAACCAGAACGAGATGATGATTTGGAAGAATTGGGAGACTACAATGATAACAGGCATAGCAACCATGCCAAGAAACAAGAGGAATTAATAAATAACATAAGGGAATTCTTGACTACTTGAGACAGCTCTTGACTAGGGATAATGAATACAGAACAGGCCAAGTTTGTGCGGCAAGCATTGCACTACTGGTTAGACAAGAAAGACGGGAAACTATATAGGAAGAATGCTGGAGGAGGCAATCCCCAGTTATTCATAGGAATAGACAATCAGATGTGACTTCTAAAAGCATGTCATGATCAGATGGGACATCGGGGAGCATATGCAATGGGACAGATGTTGCAGCAGTGCTTCTGGTGGCCAGAAATAGAAGAAGATGCAATTTGGTATGTCAAATTGTGCCATTTGTGTCAGATAAAACAAAGAAGAGCACTTGAGATGCTACCAGTCGTAATTTACACTCCGGCCATTTTTCAAGTGCTCCATGCGGATACAGTTCATATGAGCCCTCTGTCTAATAGATGCAAATATATAGTGCATGGCAGATGTGGATTATTATCTTGGATGGAAGCTAAAGCACTTAGACAAGAGAATGTGAGGGCCATCGAACAATAGCTTTTTGAAAATATAATTTGCAGATGGGGCAGCCTAGTTAAGATAGTAACAGATAATGGGGTGCCTTTCAAGAAAGCAGTAACCTGGATAGAGGATAAATACAGAATAAAGGGAGTGACTATATCTCCTTATAATTCACAAGTGAATGGAGCAGTTGAGAGACCGCACTGGGATCTAAGACAGATGTTATATAAAGCAATCAAAGGGGATGTGAAGAAGTGGTTTTGGCACTTACCTCACATTACTTGGGCGGACAGAATAACCATTAGAAAAGGAACGGGGTGCTCACCATACTTTATGCTGACTGGGGCATATCCGACTATTCCATTGGACATCATAGAAGTGACTTGGCTTGTAAAATATCCAGAAAGAATGGTTTTGACCTCAGAATTAATAGAATTGCGAGCTCTAGCTTTGGCTAAGCACATAAAACATATAGAAAAGATGCGACAGAAAGTGTCTCGAGAGAAGATTTGAAGAACACTTTAGTTCAAGAGTGAGTTGCAGCACAAGATAAAGGAATTTAATCTAAAACCAGGAAGCTTGGTTTTGGTAAAGAACTCAGCAATAGAACTTTCAGCAGACTATAAAATGAAACCTCAATATCTAGGACCGATGGTGGTCATCCGGTGCCTTAGAGGAGGTGCCTTTATATTGGTAGAATTAGATGGATCTGTCTGGCAGAACAAAGTTACTATGTTCAGAGTCATACCATACCTTGCTTGAAAGGAAATATCTTATAATAAAGAAGTAAAAGATTTACTGGATGCACCGAAAGAGAGTGTAAAAGCTCTAGAAGAGAAAATGAATATAAGAGACTTGGACAAGATATCGGACACAGAATAACACTGGAATTTCAGGATATATTGGACTAGACATAGGAGATATAGCACTAGTTACCTCCCAGAGGGATGAAACTGCTTATCTTTCCAGATATGATATAACTCTTTGAACTTGGCCATGGCATCGTGATATGACTTGGCTGTATGCTCAAGAGTATGGATAGATTGAAGAACATGGTCCATAGAATTGACCAGAGCCGCACCGAGAGCGGGGAGGCCAATAGCATAACAGATGTCTTTGTGGAGACCGAACCCGGAATCATAGAATTCAAGGGTGGCATTAAACGAAGATTGAGCTATAAAGAATTATAAATAGAAGGAATGTAATCGAGAAAGAAAGCCAACTCACCCTGACAAGCCAATTTAGTAATGCTACGAGGATGCGCATACTGATGGAGCCAGCAGTGAGTGGTAAGAAATATAAAAGACAGCAGGGAGTACGATATCTTGGGATGGTATTTCTCCTATGGCTGAGATGACTCAATGATAAAGCGAGGAAACTTCAGAACATTGCGAGAAGAGCTTACAGACCAAGAGGAATGATTAGGAGCAGGAGTGGAAGCCGGCCCCTCATTGTCAACCTACATAGGACCCTAATAGGTAATGATAAATAATAAGGATAAAAGATATAAATTGGTCCTCGTCGGTGTGACCATCGGTAGCAGCGGCAAGGGATAGACAATGCTGGATATGAGAATGCTAGATATAAATATGCAAGGAACTGTGCTTGAGAGAGAACTGGCTTACCTTAGCAAGGGTGGTGTCAGAAGGATTCTTACCGGGAGCAGGATGCTTTGCAGAACTGGACATAAAGATTGAGAAAGAAAAATATGATACAGAAGGATAGAAATACTTAGAAGCCCTTTCTTGTTGGAGAAGAAAAGTTTGAAGCTGTTTATAAGTAGTTGGGAAGATGAAAGTCAGATCATGCTTGCAATGGAATAACTCGTACACTCATTTGGCAGTTGACAAGAGACAAATAAAGTCGCTCTTGCCCTATACAATGATATCTCAAAAGAGGCACTCGAGGTAGACACATTTCAAGATGCAAATTAGAGAAAGAAGATTGATAAGATAGAAAGACATACAATGGGCTCATCGAAAGCATCGACAGCATGTTGAATGGAACCTAGAGTAGACTTGTTGAACTTGAACCATTCACTGTGATGGACCACGTTGGAAGCGGCATCTAAAAGCTCAATATGAGCATTTTGAGTCTTGCCTTTGATGTCAGCCATAACAAGGAATGTGAAGAGGGAGTGAAGGAAGAGTTGGTTACAAAGGCGACCTCCTCTACCTCTTATACACCCAACTGGAATGCGCATGGAATGGATTCAGAGGAGATGAGAACATAATTTAAATACCAGAAGAGGAACAGGAATGATGTGCTCTTGAGAGCGCATGGATTGATCGGCAATAAAGAATGGATTGGTAGGATCGCTAGAACTACAGATAGAACCCGAATAGGATTCAGGATACCACCCAGTAATAAAGAATGTGAGAACACATTATTTATAGTGGGAGGGAGATAACAGTCTGATGAGACTCAGAAAAATTTCAGGACTTAGAGAAATTTTGGCGAGATTTTGACCAGAAAAATAAATATATGGAAGCTAGCTATAATATAGAAATGGACTATTGGACAGAACTAAGAATAACAGGAACTACAGGATATAAGAACCAGACAGAGACTTAGAAAAATAGGATCCTTATTCAGAACCTATTGAAACTTAGAGACTTAGTTGTCACACATTCACACAGAGAGAAAAGCAACTGAGATACGGATAATGATTAGGACTTGGAGATGATTACAAAACATTGGAAGCCACAGATAAAGATAAAAGAGAATCTACTTAAGAACTAAGTAGACGAGATATAAGACATGGCACGATTGGACTGGAATGATAATAAAGAGAACAGAAGAAAAACTAGACAGCCCACTTCTTCTCCTTGCCTTTCTTGTCTGGCTTCTCCTGCTTGACAATGACCTTTTTCTCTTGTTTGACAATGATCTCAGGAGAGGTGGCTCATGACTGGGAGACGGCTTCAGAGAGAACATGGAGATGGTGCCAGCCATGTGCTTTGGGGAAATTGCCATTGTACCTGGTGGGCTCTAGGAAGAAACCAAGACCCTGGAGAATATCCATGTGGGCCTCGAAGAGCTGCTTGTCAGCATCAGAACTTGACATTCCTTTGAAGTTGGAGGTGGCATGGCAGCAAGCATTGAAGATGGCCTGTTGGGAGTCAGCATCTTCAATCAGTCTGCTACCTACCCAGAAGTCAGGGTCATTTTCATAATAATGCTCAGTGATGAGGAGCTCTTCAGTGAACTCGGAGACCAGAGCCTGGAACTGAGAAATAATTGAGTCATAGACTCGATGAGAGGCACTGGCCATGTACCAGGATACAGCAATAGACTGGAGATGGGACATAATATCTAGAAAGAATAATAAATCAGAAATAATATCAGAAAATATAAAGGAAGGACTTACATTGAGAAGAGGCAAAAGTTGGAGTCCGGAGCTACTCTGCAAACAAGAGAGATATGCTCGCAGGCTTCTGATGGGAGCAGTGCACAACATGAGATTCATAGCACTTAGTGCAAGACTGAGTGCCATTGATGATGCCATGGTGGATGGTCCGAGCAAAAGTAGAGGCTGTTTGTGGGAGTCGAGGGTGGGGATGGCAATGTTTAGAACTGTTAGCGATGCAGGAAAGACACTTAAGGTCTCCCATGAGACTCTAGATGAGAAATAAAAGGAAGTTAGTATGGAAATAAGGAAATAAAAGAAAGGAAATGAACTTACCAGTTCATCATGAGAAGGAACCACAAATAAAGAAGGAACCAGATTCAGATAAGGATGGCCTGCATGGAGACCATATAACCAATGGAGATTGTGAGCTAGAAAAGAGAAAGAACATCAGTATAGAGAATAAAATACAGGAAAAGGAAGACTCACAAGGATTTACCACATGGGACTTCTTGGGAGCAGGAGAGCCAGTAGGAGAGCCTTTGGGCTGCCGAATGCACTTTTGAGAGGGGCTGGGAGAGGGTACCTTATGAGGAAGAATAGAGATAGTGAGATTTCTGTGCTGAACAAGCACAGAAATGACCAGACCAGGAGAAGAGAGAGCTGGCACCATAATAGACACAGGACTCTCCTCTCGAGAGACGGACTCCATATACCGGGGGGTCTTGATTTTGTGAGAACAAACAGGATGGAGAGACAGGCAAGGAGGAGGAGGAGCCAGAAGCTTCTCTACCTCAGAATTGTCAGCACCTTCAGAGAATTCAGGGACATTGGGATTGAGTTCATTGACTTTGGGCTTGGGCTCTTCAGGATTACTAGGTGACCAGTTGAAATTTTCCAGGAGTTTGTCTTAAATGAGTTTTGTAAGAGACAGAGTAAGAGGTGATGGAGGCGACACCACAGATACTGCAGGAGGAGCCATAACAGGAGGAATAGAGGCGACTAAAGAGAAATATTTAGTCAGCAAGAAAAATTAAAGAAATAAATAAAGGAACTTACTAGGAGTGACCTCTTTAGAGGATACAAAAGGAGATACTGGAGGGAATGGAGCAACCAGAGAAGGACCAATAAAAGGATCAGATAGCTCCTTGTGGAAAGGAGACCACTGACAGATAATAGAGATGGCCTGAAGTCTGTGGACAGTGGCTTGGACAAGAGAGTCCTGGACAGGACCAGGGGTCATTTCATAAAGAGAACCAACGCAATGCTGGAGAACATAGTAGTGGCGCATAAGATATTTGTACTCGTTGTGAGAGAACATGGGAACTTGGAAAGAAAAAAGATGTGGTCAGATGGCTATATATGGCCAGAGGACTGTATTACTTACACAAGAAAGGAAAAAGGAATTACCAGAAAGATTTAGGCTGAAAGTATATGCAGTGTTACGCCATCAGTGAATTTGCCACAGAACTATGACATGGGATAAGACTTATAACCCCGTTTTCTAACTAGGACGTGCTCTTAGGACTCTTCTACAAGTCCCAGACATATCCTAGATTTCCAACAGGATACTCTTAACAGATGGCTTCTAAGCTGTCATAGACTGGAATAGCCTATTACCTCAAGAGACAAGATAGATGAGCTGGCAGCAGGGTCTTTGGAGTTGGAACATCTTACTGGGCTTCTGGACACCAAGACTTTAGACTCTTCTCTGGAATGCTAGCTAACCTTGATCTAGAGTGGACTTAGACAAACTTAGAACAGGTACAACAGATCAGAAGTCTATTATGGATATGTGAGTTTATTACATATAGCCTAACATTTAGAAGTAGACCCTATATGTGGATCTAAGACAAGGATGTGGTCACATGATACTAGAGTTATTTCTAGATCGTGTTCAGAGCTAGGAGAAGCTGACTGATGGAGACGAAAGAGGTGGACCGTGAAGTTAGATGGTAGTGGAGTAGTACCACATGGATAGATTTAGGAGGATAATGCGTAGTCAGGTGGCAGCGCTAATGGGGGTAAAGTAAAGGGATTGGTGTTTGTAATGTGTATGTAGATAGAAATATAAATGTACTTTACTGTTCTTACAAAAGTAGGTACTATCGAGTCAGAGAGTCAAAATCTCCAAGTCGTTCCACAATTGTGTGCAATTGAGTAGGCACTGGAGAGGTAATCAAATATAAAAGGGAGGGGCTTATGAGATAGTAAAAGCTTGTTATTTAGATACTAGAATAAAAGAAATGTTTTTAGTTTCTACTTGAGAGCACTCTCACCAGTTGGATTTCAAAGGTGTGCATTCCTCTCATACTGTAGTACTACTATCCAAGGTACTAGTCTAATAGGCTGGCTCACCGTTGATACAGCAGTCCTATCTAGATCTCACATTGCCCTTGTGCAAGCTCACTCTCAACTGACCATACAGTTGGCAACTTGCTCCGAAAACACATAGCGAGCAGTTTAGCTCCTAGTCCAAGCAAATGCCCAAGTCCTCCTTTAGAGTGGGTATTCCTTGAGGGAAGTTTTATAAAGCTTTTATAAAAAGAAAAAGAGAAAAAGAGCTCTTAACCACTCAAGTTGAGTTTCAGCTCTAGAGCAATGAAGGGCAAAGATAGGGGTTCTTCTTTTTGCACCTCTCCGTGCTACTAGAGTATTATATTAGTATTACAAAGCCCAGAATGCAACAAACAAGATAAGAAAGAAATCCTCCAGATTACTCAAAAAGGCAGGTGGAATGAGTTAAGTCTGCATCCGATCATGCAACAGCCGCTCTCCGTACTCCCTATCCATTTCCTACTAACTTTCTTTATCTCGTCAGCCAACCTTGAGCCTGTTCTAAGTATTCTAGGGTGCTCGAGAGGTTCTTCAAACATTGGTCCAACCGCTCTCGAGCGTGTCTTCATCATCGATATCACTCCTCTCTGCTTCTAACTCTTCTGATTCCTCTCCTAAACCTTTCTCTACTCTCTCTTCCATTTCCTGTTCATATCTCTCAGGTCCTTCTTCTTTCTATCCCTTTCCGGTAACGTTCAGCATATTCTCATCTTGTTCTTCTATATTTGGACTGCTGATCAGGACTGATGCATGACCTTTGATAGTGTTCCTATTATAAACTAGGGGTCAGCTATTAGGTGACATCATTATCAAGAGAAATGCTTCTAAGGTCAAGTTCGCTCTCAAGAGCACTTTTAGGGGGGAGTCTGTCTTATAGATATGATATGAGACCATCTGGAAAGCGTTATGAGGTAGCGATAGTGGTGATCACAACTACTACTCCGCTACTCGGATAGTGTTCTTGAGTATATGACTGGACTTCTAGTAGTTATGTCTGGGGAGCCGATTCTCTCTCGAGAGCTGGTTATTATGATTATTAGGTTCTGAATGTCACTTATATTGCCAAAATTAATTGTCCAGCATGACAGCGCTATCAGTGCCCAGATAGGAATACTTCAGAGGAGAGCAGTGAGGGAGGCTAGGGGAGATCGCTTTTTCCTTCTTTCAGTCTAATTGAGTCATTGTCCGGTGTAATACTGTTCTCTAGGTATAGTAAAAATCTGTTCTTAAAAAGAATGGGAGAAGAGGAACATGAGTACAAGGGAGGAATGATAGAAGAGTAGAATGAAGAGGAAAATGAGGAAGATCGACAGAGAATAGAGGAGGATAGGAAGTATCTGGAAAGGTTAGAAAATGAAAACCAAGATATGGGTAACCTAAGGGACCCATACAATGAGCTATGAAAAAGTTCTCGGAACGAGGACCTTTGAGAAGAGAGTGGTGTTATAAAACGACAGGCAAGCTAGATGATCCGTGGTGTTATGCTGCCAGCAAATTTGCCATGGAACTGTGACATGGAATAAGACTTATAACCCTGTTTCCTAACTAGGATGCGCTCTTAGGACTCTCCTACAAGCCCCAGACATACCCTAGATTTCTAACAGAGTACTCTTACCAAATGGCTTTCAAGCTGTCATAGGCCGGAATAGCCTATTACCTCGAGAGGCAAGATAGATGAGCTGGCAGCAGGGTCTTTGGAGTTGGAACATCTCACTGGGCTTCTGGACACCAAGACTTTAGACTCTTCTCTGGAATGCTAGTTAACCTCGATCTAGAACAGACTTAGACAAACTTAGAATAAGTGCAATGAATCAGAAGTCTATTATAGGTATGTGAGTTTATTACATATAGCCTAACATTTAGAAGCAGATACTACACGTGAATCCAAGATGAGGACGCAGTCATATAATACTAGACTTATTTCTAGATCGTGTTTGGAGTTGGAAGAAGCCAACTGATGGGAGCAGAATAGGCAGACCATAAAGTCAGGTGGTAGTGGAGCAGTACCACATGAATAGAATTAGGAGGGTGATGCAGAGTCGAGTGGCGGCACTGTCAGTGCCCAGATGGGAGTACTTCAGAGGAGAGCAAAGAAAAAAGGGAGCCTTCTTAGCTCTTGCCTTCATCTCAAAAGCTCTAGAGGTCGTTGTATGCGATGTTCTATGAGTGTAAGGGTTGATCTTGGTGAGAGACTAGTTAGGACAACTTGTATTATATTTCCTACTCAGTCTAGGACCTAATGGTGAAGATACTTGGACGACCTTTGGCAGGGTAGCAGGCTTGAAAAGCCTGGCTAGTCCTTCACTCAGACTATATTATACCCATAAGGTTTGGTGTGGAGGTATAGATGAGGAATGGATTGAGTGTGGTAAGGCCCAGGAGTGGTTTACTGACTATATCTGCTAGGGAGCTCGTTACGGTGTGTAAAGGTGGGCACCTTAGAGGGACTGGCTACTAGGTAGATCTAGATCGATCTTACAATCTTTATGCTATATTTAAAATTTACAGCTAAGCCATCTTCGTTTAATCACTTCTTTAATACCCTTTTCTTTTCTCTCCCCACAAACTTTTTAGCACGCAATTGAGGGCTACCTCATTATTCTTTCATTCTTGACACAGTGAATACCCTATCTTCTTTTGCTCCCCTTATAGCAGCAGCAGATTATTTTATTTCTTTTTCTTTTCTGATAATTATGTAATATTAAATGCATGTGGGACATTATGACTCAAAAGAGATGCATGGGATAAAATAGTTAGGCAAATACTTGTAAACACATATTTATGTATAAGTAGCTGAGCCAATTAGCAGGAACTCTAATGAGTTCTCTTTGTCTACTCTGATAAAGAGTGAGATTTGGGTTAAGGTTAACACAACCACAACTTGAGTCTTTACATATAGATGCACATCAATCCTTGAACACAAACAAGGACTGCCCCTTTTATGGTTAAGTTATTGCTATTTTAGACACAAAAGGACTGTCATATGTAGAACAATAGGCAGTAGAACATGTGATGCTTTGTTTAGGTGCACAGACTATCTATTCCTGTATATAAGGCTTCATAGTCTGAGGATTAGATCTCAGACTTAACAATATCTTTTGTTGTTTATTCTACCTTGCTTGAGAATCAAAGAACTCTTCAATCACAAACTCAGTAAGTGACTATTTGTGATACCTCCATACTTCTCATAGTGGTGTCTGCTCCTCTCTTTTCTCCCTTTTTCCTTCAAAACACTCCCACTTCTTATGTCTCTCCTTTCTATACTGGAAACACTTCACTATCTGCCCTACTACCTTCTGCATCCTTACTTCTCTTACTCTACACTGCATGACTCAACTTCTTAGCACTTCAAATTTATTCCCCTCCTCTTCCTTCTTTTTCTGTTCTCCTTCTCTTCTACAATTCCAGACGAGGTGTTTGAATTTCCCACATTGCCTGCACAGTCTTCTTTCTCTTCTTTCTAATTCTGTCCTTAATTTGGCAAGGGTCTGCCTTTGGTTGAGCATGTCACTCAGGAGTTGATTGTACACTTCTAAGGACATAATGTGTTGTACTTTGAAGGGTGAGTTGTTGTGTTGTAATGAAACTATATTGTGATGCCGGTTGACTAACCCTTTTTTTGTTAGCTTTGACTACTGACTACTTATGTCTGCTGGGGCACAAATCTTCACCCAGCCAGGTGCCTAATACCTTACTGACTACTGCCCTAATACTAGGGTTACACTATCACTTTTCAGGAAAGATCCCTACTCTAATTGTCTTCTTAAAGATGCAACAATGAACTAGTAGTACAAGGCTGATAAAGTGAAAAGTTTACAAGTAATCTACTAAGCACCACCTGTTATCAGGTCTGATCTATGTGTGCACTCAGGTATAGTGCTCACAGTCTACCTCCAGGGTCTAAACTTCCTGATCAGTCTACTTAAGCCTGTGGCCTAGCTATATATGGAGGTGACTAGTAATTGGAGTTGATCACCAGTTAAGGGTCGAGTATATGAGAGTGAGATTGAGTAGAGATTGGGGTGATCAGTGCTCTAGAGGTGAAAATGAGTTCTAGTATAGTGAGCATCGATTGAGATAATCTTAACTCACACTCTAAGTCAGAGTTGACAAAGAGAACTTGTTAGAGTCCTTGCTAATTGGCCTAGCTACTTATACATGAATCTGTGTTTACTAGTATTTGTCTACTCAAATTATCTTATGGATTCCTTTTGAGTTATAGTGTCCTATGCACTTTATACTATTATATAATAAATGAAAATGAAAAAGAAATAAGATATTCTGCTGCTGTGGATCCACTAGCTCGCCTGCCATTTTATTACAGAGAAGTTCTCAGGATAAGGATCTTTTAGAGAGGGATAGTATCATGAACTACTTATTTTCTTTAAGACAATATTTCTTTTTATTCTTTTAAAACTCATTTATTGGATGTGTGAGAACTTGTTACCAAATTGGGAACAATGACTCAATAGGGAAATGTGAGAGAAAGATAATGTGTACAAATAAATAAATTGTATAAGTAGTGTAAATCAATTAGTAGGAATTCTAACAAGTTCTCTTTATGAAACTCTAACTTAGAGTGTGATTGAGATTAAGGTTACATGATCTAAGCAGCAATCATTACAAATAGTGAGCCAGCTTACTAGACTAGTATCTTGGATGGTAGCTGACCAGTGAGAGTACTCTCGAACAGAAACTAAAAACATTTCTTTTTATTCTAGTCTCTCAACTACAAGTGTTTGCTATCTTGTAAGTGCTTTTTTTTAATATTTGATCACCTTCCCAGTGTCTACTCAATTATGCACAATTGTGGAACAACTTGGAGATTCTAACTCTCTAACTCAATACTTCTCACTTTTGTAAGGACATTCATTATTTCATTCAAACCCTATTCAATCTTTATACAAAAACCCCCCAATTCCCCATATAAAAACTTCCTTACTCCTATCATTGGGCTGGTCTATGACACCTTGCTCATTAGCTATACTACTTATACACTTTACATATTTGTACACATTTACAAATGTCCTGCACATTACCTCTTGAGTCATTCTTTTTTATTTGGCATTTGGCTCCCATGTGTCTGAACATAAAAGAAAAGAAAAGAATAAATAAATAAATATTGCTTTTAGAGAAAGTGGTGATTCATGACACTCCCCTAATAAGCAGATGGGTGGACAAGTAAAGTCTGAGTGGTCCATTCAATAATATATTGTGTGAGTTTATTGGAAATGACTTACCCCACCATCAATCAACACCGCCTCCCCATTCACAAACCAGTTTGATACAAGGAACAACGCAAGCATTCCCATATCAAACTTACTCCCACCTTCTTTATTTGCTGGCGACTCAAATGTCATATTTTGAGAGGCTAGGGAGGATAT
>Ga0153967_100570_pt1 | contig 12097 bp, 11 predicted proteins | sample TSFL051MetaG_FD_104688 | JGI IMG/M metagenome (GOLD analysis project Ga0153967, IMG submission 104688) | Attine ant fungus gardens microbial communities from Florida, USA - TSFL051 MetaG | ecosystem: Host-associated > Fungi > Mycelium > Unclassified | place: USA: Florida, Paynes | collected...
AATGGCCTAGGAGATTTGGTCAGAAGCAGGCTAAAAGAAGATGATCTAGACCTAATGACATTTGGTGAGCTCTTTGCGGCAGTAGATCAGCTACTGATAGAGCGTTGCACGCAGAAGAAGGTAGAGAATGCCGAGAAGAAAGCTCTTTCTTTCGGAAAGCACATCTGTTGGCAGTTCGGTATTGAGCCCGAAAAGGAATGGAAGCCTTCGAAGAGCTATCGACGTTCAAAGTATCGTCGGAAGCGGTATAAAGAGCAACACGAGAAGTAGTGGTCTAGTGAGAAGAAAAAGTGCAGCGAGAAGCATAGCAGCCGTCGCCCAAGCAAGGGTGGCAAGGAAAGGCGTTGTTACAAGTGCTACAAGATTGGTCACTGCGCCAAGCCTGCTGCAGCCAACCTTCCTGTCGCAGAGATTTGGTAACAATAATCTAATAAATAGTACAAAGAGTGGTACTTTGAAAAAGATTAAGGACGCCAAATAAAGTATTGACTGGTAGTCAAATCCGGCTCGTTCCCGGCTCCTACTTCATTTATGGGTTCTATCTTATTAGTAAAGCGCGCTAGTAGAGTGATCGGCGTTAGAGCGGACACAGAATCTCACATCTCCAACTGAGCCCACTCGACCAATCTCATCTATCCTGTTTACGTTCTCGTTACTCATGTCAGCGTAATCTCGTCTTTTAGCCCGGTTAACTGCCTTGTGGTCCAGTTAGTCCTGCATCATGGCGTCTATTCCGTATAAGCGGTGCTGGCTATTCACTCACTTTTTTCTGCTAATGTGGGAAGAAATCAATCCACAATATGAATTCTTCAAGATCTGTAACTGCTTCTAATCTTCCACTGCTTCTTCCAGCTGTCTATACCTCAATAGGTTTTAGTAGCAACCGCAAAAAGGGACACAGCAGCCCTAGTTGGTAGCCTTTTTGTGCCAAACTATCTGGAGTTTATATAGTTATATATATAGTTATAATAGGCTGCTACTTTCCGGCGGAACCGGCCGGGTAGGGCCAGGAGCGGAAATGGCTCCCTTCTTTACGTGCCTTACATCCCAGACGTTCTGAGTTCATTGTCGACGTCGAATTGGAAGCAGAGAGTTTCGTACGCTCATGTGGTGGAAGAAGGACAAAAGATGTGCATCCAAACCAAAGCAAATGTTGACAACAAAGCCAAAGCCCGAGTGAGGGGCCTCTACCAATGAAGAAAGGATTCTCTGTTTTAGAATTGGCAGGAAAGATGGGACGTAACTGCCTTAATATGACGGTCTGGTTGAATGAACAACTAGACGACGAAATCAGATAAAGAACTATGTTCCCCAGTTTCACTGAGGACCATTAAGGTAAAGGGGACAAAGGTTCGCGATCTCCCCGCGGCACCGATCTTTTTTTACTTTCTTTGTCGGAAAACTAGGAGCTGGCCAATGTGCCAGGACGGGTCTCCCTCTTACTGCCCGTAGCTGGGTTAGGCCGTCGGCCAGAACCAAGTATTCGTTGCCATCGACACCTTCGTTTAGCTATAGCCCAAAAAGCAAGGACACGTACACATCCGAATCCATATGGATCGGGAAGTATGGGTACCTTGGGATACAATCCCTTATCTACCATATCATGATGAGGAGCCCACAGATAACCAAAGATAACTAACTGACGGTCAGTAGACCCGATCCTCCAATGAGTCTCAACAATAGGGGTAGAGTGATCAGTCATCTCATATGCAATTTGAAACTGCCTCGTCCCTTGATTCTCACTTCAACAGGGGCCACAAGGAGTAGACAGACATTCCCCGAACTCTGAATCGTTTGGAGAACTCACCCGCTCCGGTTCGGGAAATCCGTAACTTTTGACTTTTGTCTACTGATCGTAACTCCCAAGTCAGAAAGGGCTTATTCGTATACCTTAGCTACCGCTTCATCAGCGATTATCACATCATCGCCTAGTACCAGCATACTTAAGAAAGCGGCGACCTGGATTCATTCTTTTGGCACACCACCACACCACTATGTGATAGGGCGAACAGGGGCAAAGAGGGAAGAGTATCCTAGAGGTTGACCAGCAACGAATGATAGATTAAAAGGTCTCCGGGAGCATGAAACACATTGTACGCTAGACATGAATTCACACACGAAGATGCGAATAACTGATCGAATAGGATCTCAAAGAGCGTCACAAGCGTTTACCTATCGGTGGCAGACTTGAGATCGAATGAAAAAACAGTGTCATCTCGCCAACTAGCTGATCCAAAGGCTTTGTTTGTTGGAAGATTCCATCCATTGGAATCCGCCCTAAAATGGACATCAACCAATCATGGACCGGTTTCACTTTGGTTTACATAGTTTCTCATTGCGAAGATTCTTCGCTTAGCCTTCCCCTCACACGACTTTCCAAGTCGACCCTAACTTAGAGCGAAAAGTCTGTGGTGAAATAGGGACCTAGTAGGGTCCTTTCAAACTGATCTAAATAAGTTCCCGAATAGATTTTATTCATCGGGTCCAAAGCCTATCTAATCCTCTCGGGCCATAACACCCCACTGTAGCCCCTTCACTATGAGTTCAGGTGAAGAGCTTCACGAACGAAGAAATCTCAAAATAAGAAATAAGGGGTACTCCAAGGTACCGGACTGGAAGCTTACCTTCGTTATACCCCAGAAGATTGATGATCTGATCTTTTATACCACATGCAAGACCGCACATAAATATATTACTTTTGACGGGGTTGGGGGTCAACCACGACAACTCTTTGAACTTTACAAGGCAATCCTTGACCAACGATGCAGAGTAAGCCTCCCCTCCGCAGAAAATCATGAGATCATCCGCAAAACACAAGTGGGTGATTCTCTCTCTATGGCACCTCCAATGAAACTTGAAGCGTTTGTTAGTGGACATTTGATTCATAAGTCCCGAAAACACTTCCATCGCTAGGACAAACAAATAGGGGGACATCGGGTCACCCTGCCTCAGGCCTTTCTCCCCAGCAAAGAAACCACACAGCTCCCCATTGATATTAATAGAGAACTTAACTGTGGATATGCACTCAGTAATCAACTGGATAACAATTTCCGGGAAACCTACGGTTCTTAAAACCGCAATGAGGAACTCCCACTGAACTCTATCATACGCCTTCATCAGGTCCACCTTGATGGCACACCTTGGCGAGGAACCTCAGGGACAGGCTCCGGAGCAACTTGATTTGATGTTGATTCATCCAATCTGGCTCGCTTGGATTCTGGATCCATTGAGCTATCTTCGTCTCGCGAGCGCTTGCCCAATCTCTTTTTTCTCCAGCAAGCCCCTACGGACAATACGGACAAGAAGGTCGTCCGTGTCAAAATAAAAAGCAGACCAGTGGTTTCCAATTCCATTTTATCTAGAAATATAGATAGATTTTTTCTTATTCCCCTCTCATCTTTTTCTATTGTTTTGTTTCATCGAGATGTATACATATATATCGAAAGTGTGCAGTGAGTAATTCTCGTCCTAGGTCTTCTTCTTAAGCAAGACAGAAGGTTCTCTTCCCCCGTTAATTGATGAGTGGTAAGGATCTTTCTCTTGTATCGGTGCACGATCGGCAATTAAGAAGAGGAAAAGGGCAAAGCGTAAGAGCATTACCAGATCCGTCTTAATCCCGAAGCCTTCCTCTTCAACTTTACAACTTTCATTCACTTCAGTATTTACTTAAGTAATGATCGAGAGCACCGATGTGTACACAAGTTTCTTTTTCTTTCATCAAGCAACATCAACCTCTGGGCCATACCTAATAGCGGAAGGAAGGCTTTATGTTATGGGCAAATCGCCATTCCCGTCTTTGTACAGTAACCATTATGAGGAGGGCACAGGCTTGATCGAAGACTTCCGCGAAAGATTCAATCCAGCCATACCCGGCTACCTTGTTACGAACAACGATTCAGAGAAGGTATTTTATCCAACTTCTAAGATGGAGGGGCTCCATTCTAGATCATCTTTTGGAATCGTATAACAAACAAAACCCCACCTTCACCGAAGGCATGTTCGGGGAGGAGCCTTATTTCCAATGTAACTTCGTTAAACTTGCTTGCGAGCCTCCCAGGCAAGGAGAACGAGAACTAAAAAGGAAAGGCGTTATCGGATTGGAATCGATGACTTACGCCTATTTCTTAGGGCGTTTAAAGAGCGTGACTCTTGTTTTTGAAGCGCTGAGTTACTTACGGAATCTCAGTAATGGCGCCTTCCCCTTTTCTTTCTATATATCTGAAGCGGAACACAAACCCAATTCCGAAATAAAGAAAAGTAGAAGCAACTATATCATGCAAGAAGGTTCGTAGAATTTCTTTACGCAACTGGCATACCGTCGAATCTACTCTACTTTAGGCTACCATCTTTCTTCTCTTATGCAAAGACCTGTTTATATAGAATAAGAAGAGAGAGACCGTTGTCTTGAGAGTGAAAAGCAAGCGCAAGCGATAGAAAGGATAGTCCCTCGCGCGTTCGCGCGAATTACTAGAAAATGGTGAGATTATTAGATCATTAGTGAAAGAAGGACCAACGACGATTCTGTACTAAAGAAGAAGGAGGAGTAGGAGGAGTCAGTCTTCAAAGAAGATCGAGGAAAAAATCGGACAATTATGCCATTCGGAAGAAGTCTTCTACAGAAGGAAAGCCTGTTACGAGTAAGCGGAGAGGAAAGATCTCCAGAGATTCTTATCTCATTCCATTCCAGTGGCTCGACCAGTAACCAATGGCGAAAACTAAAAAATCCATGGTTTCCCGGTAGAACCCCATTTCGCCCAAGTTGTTGCGAAACCGGAAAAAAGAAGCGGTTTTTCGCACAGCTTGCTCATAGTGCAGGTCCCACTTGTATATCGTATTTGGCCGAAGAAGCATCGGACAGGTTGGAGTTCTTACCTTCTTGGGACTCCATGGACCAAGATCTGCTTTCATTATATGGGCAATATCGATCTACTTTTTTAGATCATATAGATGTAGAAAAAGCTTCTGATTTTGATGAATTGGAAACATCTTTTTTCCATTTCTATTTACCTAGTTCATATCTTTGTTTCGTGTGTTCCCGGGAGGAATTCGAGCTCTTCAATCTCGGGATACCACCTAAATAACTGCGGCCAGAGAGTCAAATAGGTCGGGAAGAAAGAGTCTGAGGTCGGGTTGGACGACATACATCTTGGTTGGTTCCACCACCACTAGAGATTGGACATATATATAATCTGTTTTCTAAATAAAAAAAGAATTTTGTTCTAAATATTATATAATAATCCATTTTTTTTTATATATATTATTAATAGCAGCAAGACCTAAACAGGGTGCAAAAAACCGAAAGCCCTTCTTTGAAGTTCCTCCCAGATACATGGCTTACATACCCGGCTCAACATTCTTGGAAAACAATCGAATCGAGGGTCCGGAGGAGAATTGGCCATTCAATCTTGTAAACTAATCGAGACCGAAATTGGAAAAAGAGATACAAACAGAGAGGAATAACCAATCAATGAAGGAACATGAAACCATTCTGTTTCAATAGAGGTACAAGAAACGGTTGGGGGCAATGAAGTAGGTGAAGTGGTTGGATTTTGCGAGCTGTTCCAACCACTGCCGGATGTGATTCCAAGAGCCGAACGAGAATGAATACCACACAAAAGAGTCAAGACCAGGCTCCCTAATGGAATGTTTAACCGATCCATTCCGGATCGACCGAATTGGTACGGAAGTTGTAACATGGGAAAACCACGGAAAACACAACTTATTTGAATAACCCGGTGACCTACCAATTGTAGAAGTAGGATCTTTGGCAAGCAATAAGCACTTAAATAATACAATTCGAGTGTACCATCTTCTTTCTCATTTCGAGGAAAAGGTGCGGGAGGAAAAGAAAACAACGGAGGGATCCGAATCGGACCTAAATGGGAATGACATGAAAAGTCTTTTTCAAAACCTAGCATTAAGGGCGTTACGACGATATACGAGAGGAATGAAGAAAAACTCGTGATTGGTGTGAAGGGGAAGATCTGTTTATGATATAGTTCAAGAAAGAGTCGTCTCATTTCCTTACTTCTTCGTTCTTTCTAATTCGTTCACTTCAAGGCTGGTTCTGAACGCCGCGTAACATCATCTTCAACCAACCTCCACCGTACGTACCTTTCGGTGCGGCCACTAAAGAATTGCTTATACACTAAACAGCTGCTTATATACGCTTACTAAAAGACTGACTTTCATTCATTAGGCCAGCGTGAAACTAAGAAAGAGAGATGTGCCTAAAGCGGCATGCAAGCAAACTGTGCACGCTAAGAGAAAAGGAGAGATGCTCGCAATTACTACCACAAGAAAGCCGCCCCCCCTACCCTATCTCTAAAGGGGCCCGTCACTTCGTTCGTACCTTCTTTTCTTGGCTTAGGCTTCCAACTGAACTTACTTTATGGCCTTGCCGCCTGCCGCTAGCAGAAGCTAAGCGCTTGAAAAGCACGCTAAGAAAGGTTGCTTCTGTTGGCCTTTGTGACTTCATCAGTCCACCAATAGCGGAAGAGAGGGTTACCGTACATACAAGAGTCTTCCAGTTTTTACGTAAGCTTTTTCTTACCAGTCAAGTAGTACAACAGCTGTCTCTTATCTTATAGCCCGGCGCGGCGGGTCGCCTTTTGAATTCAGTAGATAGAAGAAACTATTAGATAGATAAGGAGTAGGTGAGTGAGTGAGTCCTCACTGACCTGAGCGGTTTCGATCACCTAGCAGGCCTTTTATTTGGTAGGTAAGATCGCCAAAGCGTATCATCAGATTTGACTACAAAGGAAGGAACTCGAAGTGAGACGGCACCGTCTTGGGCAACGCAACGATAGTTGGCCCTCTATCATCTTCTATCCGGTAGACTTGGTAAAAGGGCCCCGACTTATTTCCAGAATTAGAGTTCGACCGCAGCTGCCCTTTTTTTTTGGGGGAAAAAGTTCCTTGCCAATTTTCGACCCCGATCTCTTTTAATTTGTTTTGGGTATTACCAAACCTAGCCTAGCCTTCGTCAATCACACTAAAGCAGAGCACCCAACTATGGCAAGGCCCCCTTAAGGGTTAAGTTAGTCAATCCGGCCCGAGACGCGTTCGTTGACAAAACCGCCGTAGGAATGGAGACCCTTCAATAGAGCGGAGGCGAACTGATCAACGAGAAAGAAGCCCTACTCACTACAAACGAATATACCACAAGATCGAACTGCACTCATGCCTCTCCCGCATCAAGTTGACCGACCCCCCCCCCCTACGTACATGATTGATAGAATCACTATGTAGGTAGGGCCCTCCATTCTGATTGGTATATCATAAAAAAAGAAAGCCATTTGCACCAGGCGCACTGCGCTTTCCCTTGCCCAGATGTTCGCCTTTCTAAGTAAAGTAATGGTGACCTGCCGAAGACTGGAGCCTCGTAACATGTTGACGAAGACCTCCGAACTGAGGGTTCGATCAGTAGAGGGGACGACTTTGCCTCCCCGGAAGAAGAATAGCCCCGCTCTCTAGCCGACGGATCCCGTTGATCATATAACTGGGAGGGAACGTGTCACATTAGAGGTGAACGATCAGAGATGCCCTCTAATTACCACGATGAGGCCGGTCCCTCTTTTAGTAGACTAAGCTATGAATATGAATGAAGAAATGAATGCCGGGCTCTTTCTTTCACTGCTAACCCCAAGAAGTTTCTTAATGCTGATACTTTCTGTTTCGTCGAGCCATGGGCTTGCGGTCCTCCTTTGAGTGTGGGTTCAATTGGATGAATCTGTCAAGTCAAGGTCAACGTACGTAGCAGCAAGGATGGTGCATCGCCTATTTCTCGTTCTCGCTCGGGAGCCAAAACGAAACGCCTGCTACCTACTGTACTGGACCTTCGACCAGGCATTCTACCCTTGTCGAATCGGAACCAACCACCACTGTATTGCGCTCGAACAGTTGAGCGGCCGCCGGCCAGCTACTTCCGTACACAGATATAGATTCATTCTTCGTACCTGGTCCAACTTCACAACCCTTCGCGGGTTGGTCAGAAGTCAGTCTTGTTTGGTAAGACGGAATTGGACAAAGAAAAGAGAGTGCTCGACCGGCCAACAAAGACCGTAATTACATAGATAACTGCTCCTCCCCTTCTCCGTCTTTAAGGCTTTAAGGCGAACCGTATGGCGGCTGGAAAGAAAGACGACCCCACCTTCTCGTAGATGGTGTCAGTGAGAGCAACTTTAGTATCCCCCGTTGACCTTCTTTTGTAGATAGAATCTTCAATGAGTGGAAACAAGCAAGCTTACTAAGAAAGGTGCTTGTTGAGTAAGGCCGGCTTTCGAGCCCAAGCCCCTTGTATAGGTTGGGTGCTTGAGCGCATGTTTCTCATATCGATCAAGGCTTTCCTTGAGTTTTCAATAAGGGGCGTGTTAGCACTCCTGCAAGAAAACGGCCTAGCTAACGCGCGCCCTTACGTTTTCTTCGCTTGCTCTGCAGTACGAGCCTCATACAGAGCTGCGCCCCTTTAATATGATGAGAAGAAGAGGGGCCGCCCTCTTTTTCTTTTCCGCACCAATCCTTATTTACTACTATATCTTTTTTTGGGTGTATAGCTCAGTTGGTAGAGCATTGGGCTTTTAACCTAATGGTCGCAGGTTCAAGTCCTGCTATACCCAACCCTACCTTACACTATACTATTAGTAAGGATGCGTAGTAGCGTTCAAAGATCACTCTTTGGCCTTTAGACTCGCTTCAGCGACTTCGCCCTTTAAGTGACAAGGGGGGTGAGGTAAGGAGTAGTAAAAGAATGGCTCGGTCATCAATAGGCCTCTCCTTATTCATTCGTTTAGGGCGGGGCTGCGGACCAACAATTCAGCAAAAGGGCTTAAAAGCTCCTTTCAGCCCTTACTCCTAAGTTGGAGCAACAAGCAACGGATTGAGCGCATCTTTCCCCTTTCTATTAGTAAGGCCTGCCATCTAGAGAGATAGAAATGGAAAGCGAAAGGACTGAAAGCGCTTGTCCAGCCTATTTATATTAACCGACTCCGATTCCCCTTCTTTCAATAGAGCTACTTCTAGTCGAATACTTTCATAAAGACCTTCTTTTTCAATGAAAGAAATTTTCCGCTAATAAAGTCACTGACATCAATTGGATCAGACTTGCTCTTGACCAGGTATTCTAGGAACGCATAAAGTAAGGTCTAACTAATATAGTCAGAGGGGGCGAGAATTGGCTTGCGGCATTCAGCTGTGAAATTAGGTGTACATCCGCCTCGCCTCCGGTTCTCAGGAAGATCCTTAACTGAAAGACATATCCCAAAATCGAATCTAAAGTCTTGTACTACGAGACTGGAAAGCTGTTAAAAGAAGTCAACTCAACTTCCCTCTCTTTCTCACCACACGGAACTCTTTTCCTTTAGTTTTTGCTTGCAAATCCTAACTTTGCCCAGTTATTCTATGGGTTAACAGCATATACACTTGCTGTTATATTGACTTCTTCTCGATTAGCAGCAGCAAACAATCACGTTTTGACTGCTTTCCGCTCGTTAACAGCACCCTCTTTTGCTTTCCTCTTCTTTGCTTGCTCTTGGTGCTGTGTCTTCCTTTGTTCTTATACTCCTTTTTTTTCTTTTTGTTCTTGGGTAGTAATAGTGTTTTGCTCCATTACATCTCATGGCAGCAGAGGGTACTTCACAAACATCATGTTTCACTCAAAATCCCTCTCTAATCACCGCAAATTCAGTGTTCGGTTTCTCGCCAAATGACAACCTAGGCCTGCAAATTCTTCTTCATCGCTTAAATGGAAACCATTTTTTGCAATGGTCTCAGGCAGTTCAGTTGTTCCTGGGAGTAAAGAAGAAAACGGCACTTTCAGAGAGGGTCCATTTTGGAGCGCGCTCAAACACTGATGAAAGGTGATTGGAAAGCTAACAACGATCTTGTTAGCTCTTGGCTGTGAAATTCCATGGAGTCTGACGTTAACGCCAGCCTATTTTGGATGAAGTCTGCACGTTTCATTTGGGAACATGTCAATCGATTGTATTCCCGCAGCTTTGCTTCTAGGATCTATCAAATCAAGCAGTAGATATCCTCAGCCAGACAGGGAGACTGGAGCATAAATGCCTTCTATAATTAACAGATGTCGTATTGGGCCGAGCTTGAATCATACCAACCACTTCCACTATGCACATGTGGCGCACATGACACGCTTGCCACTCAAATGGAACAAGACAAACCTTGGCTGGCATGATAGATTGCCGGAATACGAGCTGATCAAAGTCCAGATCCTTGCAAATGAGCACTTGAGCAGAAGAGACAACGTCCTTCCATTTCTACTCAATAAGGAAGCAAGACAGCTTGCGATGAATAACCCCATGCTCTCATTGTGGGAAGCCAAATCATACCGTGGATCGATGTTGGGAACTTAACAGCAAACCAGATGATCTTCCCGGAAAGGCAAAGTGACTTAAGGCCGCATACGCAGCTGTAGAAAAGCCAACTATTCCACCTGAGGTTTTTGATAAGAAGCAAGCATCGTCTACTTTATCAAAAGTGCCGAACGAGATTCTCGAAGAATTTGCTCAATTCTACCTTAGCAAAAGATCAAGATCCGATGTCTCTTCTTCTCAAGAGACCCACTCTGCCAATGCCGCAGGTATCTTCACACCTAAGTCAAGTAAGAACCTCCCTTAGGTTGTTGACTCGGGAGCTTCGAACCGCCGGGTCAACTGACGACTTCTCTTATCTTTCAAACGATGTCGGTAATGTTTCAATTGCCCTTGCTAATGGTGAAACTCTTCCTATTCAAGGAACAGGAACAGTCTCACTTCCTCCTCTTTCATGTGGTCAAGTTATGGGGAGTACAGCTGACAGGGACACCGACACGGTCTTGGACTGCGATAAATGGGAGCTGCTCATGAGTTCCATTCCAGCCCCGAGACGGACAACGGAGCGGGGAGGACTCGGCATAGTGACCAGTCGACCTGCCCTGTGCCGGTTCGGCTATCATATTCAATCAAAAGGGCTCCGTCACTCAATAGAGACGTTTGAAGGAGTCTCCCCAGGGGCCGCCCTGGAGCCCACCTCCCCATTGCATCCGGGCAAATCATACCATACTGCTCATTGATTGACTAGCGCACTCCCCCGTCCCTTTTCCTATCCACAGCGGATTCCGCGTGGAGACAAAGATTTGCGGGAGAGATACCGAGCCTCGTTAGATTCCTTGGTAATTTCCACCATACATAGAATTGACCGGCCTCTGTACGCATGAGACCATTGGAATTTGGATTTTTCGCCCTTCCCCGGAAGAGGGAATTTCTTTTGATCAACCGAGTCCCTCGCTCTACTGACTTGCTTTACTAACAGCAGCACCTGCCGTGGGCTTTACTGACTAACGAGTTATCTGACGGCACCTAAGCCTAGCTCCCGGAAAGAAAACGAGGAGTTTACTACGACCCTCGGAGCTTGAGCGCTTCGCTTTCCCTGAACCAGAAGTCAACTGCAACTTGAACCTAAGAGCAAGTTTACGAGGCGAGCCCAGAAGAGCGAGGGACTCTATCACAGCACCTATCGGTGATCAACTGGCATTCTCTCTGATCTCAAACTAAAGCTACAAGCGTTAGTTCACAGTTCGGCTAGCATAAGCTGGAGTTGTAGTAGGTGCCTTCCCCGCGCCCGTGTACACCTCATCAGTCGGATCGATAAATTCAGTGTCTGCTCGATATCGAAAATCTATTGTATTATTTCTTAGTTTCACTTAAATTTTAAAGTTTATTATTGTTTCATTTAAGAATTATTTTATATGAAAATATTATAATAATAATAAATAGTTTCTTGCTTTCTCTTTTATATAAAAATATTGATTGTTTTTTTCGTTATCCCAAAAAGCCGGCGTTTCGAGACAATCAGTTAGTTCTCTCACGAAAGTAACCAAACAGAGCCTTATCTAGAGCCGGTCCAGTCAAGGCAGCGCATGTTCTCTCTGATCGTACGCTTGAGCTGTGCCTGTACGCCGAAGCTATAAATACCCCGGAAGATTGTCTGATCAACAGCGCCTTGAACCGTAAGCCTAGAAGTAAAGCTTCCCTTCTCCTCCCCAACCCCTCCCAAGAACTGACGGACGGAAACGACTGAACAAGGAATTCTCTGTTCCCTC
>Ga0153967_100571_pt1 | contig 12087 bp, 15 predicted proteins | sample TSFL051MetaG_FD_104688 | JGI IMG/M metagenome (GOLD analysis project Ga0153967, IMG submission 104688) | Attine ant fungus gardens microbial communities from Florida, USA - TSFL051 MetaG | ecosystem: Host-associated > Fungi > Mycelium > Unclassified | place: USA: Florida, Paynes | collected...
ACAGAGTTCCCTCTATGAATTGCCTAGCTATTTATATAAGTACACGTGGCTATGCTAAGACTATTCTAAGAGAGATCACGGTATCTATTAGCTACCATCTGTCAAGTTCTGAGTAATTCCCCACGTCAGACAGCTTCTGCCCACGTTGCACCTTCATGTTCTCCCACACATGGCGGCTGCCTGATAGGTGTGTGATCAAGCTCAGATCATCACTCGATCCTTCCCATGCTTGTCCCTTTTATGATCATGATGTTCCCGCGTCGTAGTCATTATGTTCATATCGTTGTATAGTCGTTAATTAATTTATTTAATAAAGGAAAAGATAAGTGTCAGAGTGAATCATAACATGCATCCTCTCTACAAACTTGTTCATCTTCTTAAACTTCCCCCTTTTCCTGAGTTCAAATCCCATGCGAGGGTCTTGTTCACTATTTGCTTTAAAAGGTGATACTTTCATACTTGTCTGCACCTTATTATTGTAGGCAAATTCTGCAGTCCCCAACCATTCCAGCCACTGTTCCTAATAATGATTGATGAACATTTGTAAGTATTGTTCCAATTCTTGATTCATCCTCTCAGTTTACTTGTCTGTCTGTGGATGGAACACCATTGACAATTTACTATCGATACCCAGCATTGCATTCAACTCTCTCATCACTCCTGCTGCAAATTTTGGCCCTCTATCAGAGATAATGCTTTCTGGCAAGCCGTGTAGCTTCCAGATGTTATCTCTGAGTAATCTAGCTAGTCTCCCTGCTATTATCTTCTCTGTAGTAGGTATAAAATGAGCCATTTTTTTCAGCCTATCTACTACTACTAGAATTGAGTCATATCCTTGTGCTAATGGTAACTTTGTGATGAAATCAGCAGATATATGACTTCACAGTTTTTCTGGTATTGAGTTTGGCATTAATTTGCCAGTAGGTGCTTGTGTACAATTTTTATTTTGTTGGCATGCATCACATCCCTCCACATACCGCTTTACCTCCCTGCTCACTCCTAGCCACCAAAAATTCCTTGTTACTAACTCCGTCATCTTCCACTGTCCCCCATGTTCTCCTACAGATATATCATGGTATAGCCTAATAATCTCTGCCCTCAACTTTTTATCTTTGGGCACATATACTTTTCTCTTTTTCAACATCAAGCCCTCATGCTCCCTCCATTCTTTGTCTTATAAAACTTTCACTCCCACTTGCTTCATCTTCTCTACTGCTTTGACAACCTTATTGTCTTTTGCCTCACTCTTTCTCACTCTATCCAGGATATTTACTCCTTTGATTACCACTTCTGATACTTGTACTGCTCTGGCTTCCAATTATTCCTTCTTTACTAGCATTTGCTCCTCATTATCCTTTTCCATGCCCACCTCCCAATCTGACCTCCTACTCAACCTGTCTGCCTTCCCCATTCTTCCCCCAGGCACATGTTTCAAAATAAAATCAAACCTTGAGAGATACAAAGCCCATCTAGCTTGTCGTTTATTTAGTTTTTGGTTGCTCATGAAGTACTCTAAGTTTTTATAGTCCAACCAAATTTCAAATTTTTCTTTTGCCCCTTCCAAAAAGTGCCTCCAGGCCTCTAAGCATCTAATTACTGCTAACATTTCTTTATCATGAATCTCATAATTACATTCCATTTTGTTTAGAGACTTTGAAATGTAAGCTACCAGTCTCCACCTATTGTCTTCACATTTAATAGACAAGACACCTCCTGTTACAAAGTTGGACATGTCTGTCTCAACTCTAAATTCCTTGTCCAAGTTGGGTACTACTGTCATAAATTGCCCACCCGAACCAAGAATAGTAAGGCTAGAGGGATAGGAAGAAAGAGAGCTATTCTCGGATGGACTAGACGAAGGGCTCTAAATATAGAAAAGGGATAAAATAAGACAAGATGGGATCACATGACCTAGTCACATGATAGGTCACATGATGGAATATTCTGGAAGGATTCAGTAGTTACTTAAGCATACACATAGACAAATAGAAAAAGTGTATAAGTAGGTAGCACAATTCACCAAGAGACTCCATTGAATTCTCTTCGTTCTCTCATAACGTTGAGTGTGATAAGACAGTCGTCTCGACTAGCCTTGTCATTACATTAGAACTCGATACCTTACTCTCCGCACTGTTCATCACGAACCTTGCTTATCCCTCTTACTCTACATCGCTCTCGGTACACTGGTCATCGCGACCAGCAACCACGAACTACAGCTGGACCCTAGGCTTTAAGGGGACTTGTTAGTCAGTTAGGGACTAATGGTAGAGACACAGCACCAAGCTCAGGTGTTGCGCTTGAAACCTGACCTCTGAATTGAGCGGGCTTGATAGTTACTTGTTTTCACATTATAAACCTTGTGCTGGGAGCTCATTGTAGTTCCTACACGCAGAGGAGTGACAGTTGTTCCTTAAGAAGCTGTCTAGTTTAGGGGTTTGCATCTTTGTGGCAATAGTTTAACCCTAGTACTAGGGCAGTAGTCAGTAAGGAAGTAGGAGCCTAGCTGGGAGAAGACGTGCTCCCCAGTAGGTATAAAAATTAGCTCAGAAGAAGACGACCGCTCCTCTTACGAGGAAACAACAACAGAGGAAGAAGATGCTCAGGATGATGACATGTCCCATCACCAAACATCCCAGGGCCAACAACCCCAACAACAACAACAACCACAGGGTGAGGCCACCCTGACTATGGACCAGATACTCCAATACCTGGCCCAACACACCATGGCCATCGAACAGCTCCTATCAAGGGGGCAAACCCAGGGGGAGGCCGCCAAACCTCCATTGTTTGACGGAGAGAGAGAAAAGGTGGTAGAATTTATCAATGCCTGCCGCCTATACATCAGCATGAGGATGAAGGGAGTTGGGGAAGAAGAGAAAATATTGTGGGTACTAACCTACGTACAAGGAGGAGTGGCAGAGGTATGGAAAGAGAATGTGCTGGAGGAAAGGAGACAGAGAATGTCAGCGGTGGAAACAGTTCACAAAAATGCGGGAGGAATTCGGGGAGTTTGATGAGGAATCCAGAAAGGTGGACGAGCTAAGGACATTGGAACAGGGAGGATGGACATGCGACGAGTATGTCCAAATTTTTAAGAAAATATCAAGAGGAAGCAGCTATAAGAGACGACCTCTCATAGAGGAATTCAAAAGGGGACTGAGCGGGAATATCAGGAGGAGGTTGGTGGAGGCAGAAGTGCCTCCAACAACAATTGAGGAATGGTGGGAAAGGGCGGTGAGGTTGGACAGGAACCTGAGGCAGAGTAGGGCAGAAGAGAAGGTGCTGAGCAACAAGGGAGTGGCACGGGTGGCAAGACCACCAGAAGCGCAACTATCTAGAGGGTTTAGACCCTTCTGAAATAATGGGAATCAAGGGGGTTTCCGTGGAGGAACAAGGGGAGGATTTGGTGGAGATTTGAGGAAGAAAGAGGGACAACAAGGGGGTAGAGACCCCAACGCAATGGAGGTGGACAGAAGCTGGGGAGGAGACCAAAGGTGTTTCAACTGTGGGATGTTCGGGCATATGGCCCGACACTGCAGAAACAGAAAAGAGGTTATGGGAGGGACGCAAGAGGCGTCAAAAGATCAGGGAGACCAGTAAGCCCTCGGCCGGCCTCCTATAATAAATACAGTGTACTAAATGGACAAAATAAAATAAAATTTGACCATCACACTGAGAGAGAAGTGAGATGGACACTCAAACCGTTAAGAGAAGTCTGGCTTAATATTGGGCTAGAAAAGGTGGATACCCATGAAGGAGTATCAGTACGGGCGTTGCTAGATAGTGGGGCAACAGGCCTATTCATGAGCAAGAGGCTAGCAGAAAGGCAGGGCTTTAAGCTAGAGAAATTGAATAGACCAATAAAAGTGAGAAACGTGGATGGAAGCGACAACAAGGGAGGGTCCATAACCCATGAAGTGGAAGTGAACCTGTACTACAGGGGACACATAGAGCGAGTAAGGATGGACGTATGCGAATTAGGAAAGACAGAAGTAATTCTAGGAATGCCATGGCTTGTGGCACACAATCCAGAAATAAATTGGGAAACAGGAGAGGTGAAAATAACCAGGTGCCCACCACTGTGTGGTCGAACCCCTGAAAAGAAAATAGTAAAAAGAAAGCAGACAACGGAGGAAGATAAGAAAGACCTAAGATGGACGATGGAAGAAAGGGAAAGGAAGGAAGAAATCGAAGAGGATCACAGAAAGGTGGAAGAACTAGTGCTCTGACGCTTCCACAAGTGGAAAAGGGTGTTTGGAAAAGTCGAGTCCAAGCAGATGCCAACCTGAAAACCTTGGGACCACGCTATCGACCTCAGGGAAGATTTCGTACCAAGAAAGGGACAAATCTACCCTCTATCTAGGACAGAAAAGGAGGAAGTACAGGCGTTTGTAGAAAGTCAACTAAAGAAGGGCTATATTAGACCTTCCAAGTCCCCACAAAAATCGCCAGTACTATTCGTACCTAAGAAAGACGAAAAGAGGAGAATGGTACAAGACTACCGATATGTGAACAAAGGGACAATAAAGAACAGTTACCCTCTACCCCTAATATCGGAACTGATAGACAACATGGGAACCAAGAAAGTGTTCACAAAAATGGACCTACGATGGGGTTATAACAACGTCCGAATCAAGGAAGGAGATGAATGGAAGGCAGCATTTACAATGCACCTTGGGTCATTTGAACCCACAGTAATGTATTTTGGACTCACAAACTCACCAGCAACCTTCCAAGCTATGATGAACGACCTCTTCAGAGATATGATCAACAAGGGGGACATAGCAACCTTCATTGATGATGTACTGGTGGCAACCGAGACAGAAGAGGGACACGACAAAATAGTAGAAGAAGTATTGAGACGACTAGAGGAAAACGACCTCTATGTCAAACCAGAGAAGTGCATGTGGAAAGTGAGAGAGATAGGATTCTTAGGAGTAATAATGGGACCAGAGGGGTTCCGGATGGAACCAGAAAAGGTGGAAGGAGTGACGAAGTGGCCAACCCCACAGTGTGTCAAGGACGTACAAAAATTCCTGGGGCTAGCAAACTATTATTGGCAATTTGTAAAGGACTTCGCCAAAATTGCCAAACCCCTGCACCAATTGGTCAGAAAAGATGAGAAGTGGAGGTGGGAAAAGGAGCAGGAAGAAGCATTCACCAAGTTAAAAGAAATCTTCACAACAAAACCAGTGTTGGCAGCACCAGATCTGGATAAGGAAATGAGGGTTGAGGCGGATGCATTGGACTATGCAACAGGAGGAGTTTTGTCGGTAAAAGGGGAAGATGGAAAATAGAGACCAGTAGCCTTCATCTCAAAATCGTTGAATGACACGGAGAGAAATTACGAAATTCACGATAAAGAAATACTAGCAGTAATCAGATGCTTAGAGGCATGGAGACAATCCTGGAAGGAGCAAGAACCAAGTTCAAAATATGGACAGACCACAAAAACTTGGAGTACTTCATGACAAACCAAAAGTTGAATAGACGACAAGCAAGATGGGCTTTGTTCCTATCAAGATTCGACTTTACCTTAAAGCATGTCCCAGGAACAAAAATGGGAAAAGCTGATAGACTTAGCAGGAGACCCGACTGGAGGAAAGGAGTAGAAAGGAACAATGAGGATAGAACGTTGGTAAAAGCAGAATGGCTGAGGAAAGCAGGAACAGTGGAAGTACTGATCGAAGGAGTAGATCTGTTGAAAAAAGTGAGAGAATCAAAGGCAAAAGATGATGAGGTCATCAAGGCAGTGGAAGAAATGAAACGAGCGGGGGTAAAGATGCTAAGAGATGAGGAGTGGAGAGAGGAAGATGGACTCATGCTAAAGGAAGGAAAGGTGTACGTGCCAAAAGACGAAGGATTGAGAACAGAAATAATCCGGTTACACCATGATACGCCGGTGGGGGGACATGGGGGGCAGTGGAAGACAGTAGAACTAGTCACTAGGAACTTCTGGTGGCCCGGAGTAACAAAAGAAGTAAAGAGATATGTGGAGGAATGCGATTCTTGCCAACAAAACAAGAACCAAGTAGCAGCACCAGCAGGGAAACTAATGTCAAATGAAGCCCCTGAAAAGCCATGGACGCACATAATGGCAGACTTCATAACTAAGCTACCGCTAGCCCAAGGATATGACGCAATACTGGTGGTATGCGACCGACTTACGAAAATGGCACACTTCATACCGACGACAGACAAAACATCGGCAGAAGGGCTTGCAAGGTTGTTTAGGGACCATGTATGGAAACTACATGGGTTACCTGAAAGCATTATCTCGGATAGGGGGGCACAGTTTGCGGCAAACCTAATGAAGGAGTTGAACCAGATACTAGGAATCGAAACAAGGTTATTGACGGCGTTCTATCCACAAACAGATGGACAGACAGAGCGAACCAATCAGGAACTTGAACAGTACCTGAGGATGTTCATTGACCATCAACAAGAACAATGGCCAGAATGGTTAGGAACAGCAGAGTTTGCTTACAACAATAAAGTGAACACCTCCACGAAAGTATCGCCCTTCAGAGCAAACAGCGGGAGAGATCCGAGAATGGGTTTTGAAATGAGGAAGCAGGGAAAATTGGAAGGGGCAAAAAAGTTTGCAGAAAAGATAAAAAGGATACAAGAGGAAGCACAGGCGGCGCTGAAAAGGGCACAAGAAGAAATGAAGAAACGAGCAGATAGGCAAAGGGGAAAAGCAGAGGAATATCAAGTAGGAGACTTAGTACTACTAAGCACGAAGGATTTGAAGTGGCAAATGGAGGGAAGAAGGACGGAAAAGTTGACAGAAAGATTTGTAGAGCCCTACAAGATAAAAAGTGTCATATCAACCAATGCGGTGGAACTGGAACTACCAAGAACAATCAAAATCCACCCAGTAGTAAACGTAAGCAGAGTAAAGAGATATAGGGAACAAGTTCGAGGACAGAAGAAACAACCAACCCCCCCAGTAATAATAGAAGGAGAAGAAGAATACGAGGTAGAAAAAGTAATAAATAAGAGAAAGAAATATGGCAGGTGGGAATACTTGGTGAGATGGAAGGGATACACGGCCGAAGAAGACTCATGGGAAAAGAAGGAAAATCTGAAAAATACAAAAGAGACAATAGAAGACTATGAAAGGGAATATGGAAGAGAAGAAAGAAGAATGGAAGAAGAACATGAAGGATTGCCGGGAAGATTCATGGCAAAAACACTATATGGATGGGACGATGGAAAGTTTGACTGGGAGTACTTGAAGAAGTTAGAAAGGAATTGGAGAAAATGGAAAGGAGCTAAGTTCTTCCAGAGGAAGAACCTTAAAAAGGGGGATAATGTCATAAATTGCCCACCCGAACCAAGAATAGTAAGGCTAGAGGGATGGGAAGAAAGAGAGCTATTCTTGGATGGACTAGACGAAGGGCTCTAAATATAGAAAAGGGATAAAATAAGACAAGATGGGATCACATGACCTAGTCACATGATAGGTCACATTCTGGAAGGATTCAGTAGTTACTTAAGCATACACATAGACAAATAGAAAAAGTGTATAAGTAGGTAGCACAATTCACCAAGAGACTCCATCGAGTTCTCTTCGTTCTCTCATAACGTTGAGTGTGATAAGACAGTCGTCTCGACTAGCCTTGTCATTACAACTACTAGCAATGGTCTTGTGGTAAAAATTCCTTTTAGTTGCTCGAATACATTTTAATGGACTTCCTTCCATCTCTACTTCTCATCTTTCCTTGTCAACATATTCAAGGGCTTTGCAAGTACTGCAAAGTTCTTAATAAATTGCCTATAGTAGTTGGCAAGTCCCAAGAATTTTCTAATATCTCTGACTGTTTTTGGCACTGGCTAGTTCAGTACTCCTTCCACCTTTTCTTCCTCCATCTCGATCTTCCCCTGACCCATCACTACTCTCAGAAAGTTTACTTTGTTGACTTTCCACAAACACTTTTCTGGTTTCACATATAAGACATTCTCTTCCAACCTCTTCAGTACTTCCACCATAATCTCGTTATGCTCTTCTTTACCATCTATGCCTACCAGCACATCATCTACAAAGACTGCTACCTTTCCTTCATTAATAAGATCTCTCATGATCTTATTCATCATCCCCTGAAACGTCGCCGGCAAGTTCGTTATCCCAAAGAACATTACTACCAGTTTAAATGACCCCAGATGTGTAGTGAATGCCACTTTCCACTCATCACCTTCCTTAATGCATACATTATTATAGCCCCATCATAAATCCATCTTAGTAAACAATTTCTTGTTTTCTATTGCATCTACTAGATTGGTAATCAATGGCAATGGATAGTTATTTTTCACCGTCTACTTATTGAGTCTATGATAGTCCATGACCATATGCTTTCCACCATCCTTCTTTTCCACAAAGAAAACTAGAGAAGTCTGTAGTAACTTTGAGAGCCTTATGTATTCTTTTCTTAAGTGGTCCTAAACAAACTGTTGAATCTCTTCCCTCTCATTTTTAGAGAGTGAATACACCTGTGCTTTACTGGCCTTGAACTCCTCCTTGAGATCTATGGTATGATCCCATATTTTCCTTGTCAGCATTCTCTTCTACTCTACTTTTCCAAATACCTTCAGCCACTTGTGGAATTTTTGGGGTACCATTGCTTCTATTTTTCTATGGTCTAGTTCCATCTTCTCCTCTCTTCCTCAATCTTCTTTCTCATCTGCTGCCCACCTAATTCTTTCAGTCTTGTCCCCTTGGATCTCTTTCTTCCCTTTCCTTCTTTTCTTAATTTCTAGGCCCATTTCTCTTTTGCCCACATATCATCCACATATGGGTGAACATCTCGTCATTTTTACCTCTCTCTTCTCCCAATCTATCTCTGGGTTATGTGCCTGTAACCAAGGCATTCCCAGTATCACTTCCATTTTCCCCAGATCACATACATCCATCCTTACTCTCTCTACATGTCCTTTGAAGCACACATTCACTTCTATTTCATGCAGAATCACACCTCCGCTATTTCCCATACCATCTACATTTCTCACTAATATCAGCTTCTCAAGCTTTATTAACTTGAAGCCCCCTCTTTCTGCGCATCTCTTACTCATGAAGAGTCCTGTGGCTCCACTATCTAGCAACACTTTCACTAATATTCCTTCATGAGTGTCAATTTTCTCTATTCCTATTTGCATCCACACTTCTTGCAGACCCCTCAAGGTTCTTCTGACTTCTCTCTGCCTCTTCTCTGTATCAGTAATTCCGGCCCTCCCCTTCTGGGCCCTAGGCACTGACTGTTCTACCTTCCCTCCCCAGTTCCACTATGGCACTTTCTTTTCTATCCTATAGGGTGGACAGAACACTTCTCCCTTCTCGTTCCTTTCTACTTTTTCTCCTATTACCACATCTTTACCACCACAAGTACTACACTTTACTCTTTTTGCTTTTCCACATTCTGCCTCTCTGTCTCTCCAATTCCATGCTTGCTTGCATCTTTCACATCACATATTACATATCTGCTCTTTACCCAGAAACCCTTGCCCCTGGTTTTCCTGGGTCTTCATCCTCTTGTAGTCACACCCCCTACACTCTACAAGTGTCACCACCTCCCACCTTGTCGTCCACCCCTTCATGCTCATGACTGCTCCTCTAGGTGGCAGTCCTTTCACCTCACAATGCTCCTTTATCTTTCTCCATACTTTTTGTGGGGTGCTATCTCTTCTTCCCTCTTCTCTTTTCCTTTTGAACACTCCCACTTCTTGTGTCATTCATTTCTACACCTGAAGCATTGTCTCCTCTCTTCTACCACCTTCTGTCATCTCACTTCTTTTACCCCACATTGTATCACCCTGCTTACCGATACTTCAAATCTGTTGTTCATCTTCTTTATCTTTTCCTTCTCCTTTTCTCCCTTGTTTCTACAGTTTTTAGCCAAGTGGCCAAACAATCTGCAGTTCCAATATCTGCGTCTCTCTCTCCCTTCTAATTCCCATATTAATTTGGTGAGTGCTCACCTTTGTTTGAGCAGACTGCTTATGGTTTGATTGAACACTTCCAGAGACATGGTATTGTGTCCAAGGAAGGGCAAAGTTTTTGGTTATATAGGAAAAAGTGTATTTGTCGTGGGTTTTACTAACCAGTATTTCCTTGGCTGACTATTTTACCAACTACTTATGTCTGTTGGGGTGCAAAATCTTCACCTAGCCAGGTGCCTACTGTTCTAATACTAGGGTTACATTATCACTTCTCAGGAAAGATCCCTACTCTAATCGTCTTCTTAAGAATGTGACAATGTTCCTTTGGATGTACTAGTCACAATGGACTAGCAGTATAAGGCTGATAAAGTGAAAGTTTATATAAACTAAGAGCAACACCTGTTGTTAGGTCTGGTCTATGTGTGTACCCAGATATAGTGCCCACAGTCCACCTCCAGGGTCTAAACTTCCTGATCAGTCTACTTAAGCCTGTGGCCTGGCTATGTATGGAGGTGACTAGTAATCAGAGTTGATTACCAGTTGAGGATCGAATGTATGAGAGTAAGATTGCTCAGGACCAAGGAGGTCGGGAGCTAGTAGTGAAAACAAGTTCTAGTATAATTGTCACAAACTTCATTTGGCCATAACTCCATGAATACTTGCACAATTCCCACGGTTCAAGATGTGTCTGAAAGCCCTTAGAGAGACCTTTCAAACAATGTTCAAAATGTGTCAAAGAAATCAGTACTCATCAAGATATCAGTTAATCAGTGCCAGACACTAATCAGTAGATATCTTGGGAACCACCAAATATGGATATTCACTTCCATATGCACATGGAAGCTCTCTTCAATACACTTCTGATGACCATAAATAGACCTTAGGGCGATAAGATTCTGTGGAGATACAAGGACCTTAAGGTTTGGCATGACACTGATCTATTATCCATAGATACACATCAATCCTTGAACACAAACAAGGACTGCTCCTTTTATGGTTAAGTTATTGCTATTCCAGTCATGAAAGAACTGCCATATGTAGAACAATAGGTAGTAGAATATGTGATGCTCTGTTTAGGAGCACAGACTATCTATTCATGTATATAAGGCTTCATAGTATTAGACCTCAGACTTAACAACATCTTTTGTTGCTTAAACTACCTTGCTTGAGAATCATCAACTCATTAATTACAAATCTAGTAAGTGACCATTTGTGATACAAGGACCCTTAAGAAAGGGGTAGTGTTATGAATTGCCACTTTCTCTAAAGGCAATATTTATTTTCTTTTTCTTTTCTTTTCTTTATTTTCAGACATATGGGAAAGATTACTATTACTAAAATAAGAAGGATGGCTCAGGCTAATACATGGGACACTTGTAAGTGTATGCAAATCAGTAAAGTGTACAAGTAGTGTAGCCAATGAGCAAGAACTCTAATAAGTTCTCTTTGTCTACTCTGATAAAGAGTACAACTGAGGTTAGGGTTTCACACCTGAAGCTTGAGTCATTATGCAAATCCTTGCACAGTTGGTGGAAGAAAGTACAGTGCACTAACTTTGACATAGTGTAACAGTTCACTGAATTAGTAGAGGTTATAACTGTTGAAATACAACTGGGATGTCATAAATTACCACTTTCTCTAAGTTATTCTAATTTTTATTTTCTTTTATTTTTCAGTTAATTGCCAAATCCAGAATGGTAACTCAAAAGAGAGGTATGAAAGGAATCTAATGTGTACAAATAGATATTATGTCTAAGTAGGATAAATCAAATATTGGGAACTCTAATGAGTTCTCTTTATCAGCTCCAATAAAGAGTGCAAGTGAGGTTAAGGTTACACAACCTAAGTCTCAATTGTTACATGGGGGGAGCCATGTTCTTTTCCAAGATTCACTTATAATTATATTTTCTTGTCTATTTAGAAATGTACACTCAGCATTCACACAGAAAGTGTGAATGGTTGAGGTTAAGCCACCAAATCATCCTTCCTTTATAAGTGAGAAGGAATGGAGACTGATAAATGTCATTGTGAATAAAAAAACGACCAGCGAAAGAATAAAATAAAATGAAAACATCAATTGATCAACCTTGCCTCACCAACACTACCATTCTCGATTCTCCTAGTATAACAAGGGCAATTAGCATTTCTTAA
>Ga0153967_100572_pt1 | contig 12022 bp, 20 predicted proteins | sample TSFL051MetaG_FD_104688 | JGI IMG/M metagenome (GOLD analysis project Ga0153967, IMG submission 104688) | Attine ant fungus gardens microbial communities from Florida, USA - TSFL051 MetaG | ecosystem: Host-associated > Fungi > Mycelium > Unclassified | place: USA: Florida, Paynes | collected...
CACTACTTATACATGTTTAATTATTTGTCCTTGTTTACTGATCCGACTATATTACCTAATTAAAAGAAAAGAAAAGAAAAGGAAAATAAATATTGCCTTAGGGGAATTTAGCGGTTCATGACAGTCTAGCTACTTATACATGAATCAGTATTTACTAGTATTTGTCTACTTGAATTATCTCGCAGACTCCTTTTGAGTCATGATGTCCTGTGCACTTCAAACTATTACATAATAAAAGAAAATGATAAAGAAATAAAATATTCTGCCGCTGTAGATGTTCTAGCTTGCCTACTATTTTATTATACCACCCCCCTCTCAAGCTTCCTCATCCCGAGGACCTTTTTACAGCTCACTGTCCCAATCACCAATGTTCCCCATCTCATCCTCTTCTTGTTTCATCCGTAAGAATGGATTGTGGCTCACTTTTGCGAATGGGTTCCTTTTCCATCACCACTAATTTTCTTCCAATCTTTTCTAATATTCCTGCTCGTACTTCTTCTCCCCCCACCCATACAGTATCTTTGCCGTATACTTCCCTGGCAACCCCCTGCTAAACACCCTTTTATTTTCCTCTGTTTCTTGCCACCTTGTTTCTTCCTCTTCTTTTCTTCCATATTCCTTTTCAAACTCTTCTACTAGATTACTTGGGTTTTTAAGATTTTCCTTACTCTCCCAAGTGTTTTCCTCTGCCGTACACCCCTTCCATCATACCAGGTACTTATCTCTCCCCCATACTTGTCTCTTATTCATTATTTTCTTTACCTCCCATCTTTCTTCCTCTTCTATTACTACCGGTTGTGGCATTTCTTTTCTTTGTCCCTTCACCTGTCCTGTATATCTTTGTACTCTACTTACGTTAACTACTGGATGTATCTTTACTATGCTAGGTAGTTCTAATTCTAATGTGTTTGTCGAAACTATTGACTTGACTCTATAAGGTCCAACAAACCTCTCTATAAGTTTCTCCGTTCTCCTTTCTACCATTTGGTATTTGAGATCCTTGGTACTGAGTAGTACTAGATCTCCCACTCAATATTCTTCTGCCGCCTCTCCCTTATACCTATCTGCATACTTTTTCATGTCTTCTTGTGCTTTCTCTAGCACTGCCTTAGCCTCTTCTTGTATTTTCTACATCCTTTCCACAAATTTGCTCGCCTCCTCAAACTTTCCTTTCTTTCTGAGTTCAAATCCCATACGAGGATCTCGTCCATTATTTGCTTTAAAGAGCGACACTTTCATACTTGTCTACATATCATAAATCACTTGTTTGAGCCAAAAATAGTACAGATAGAGGGATAGGAAGAATGAGAGTTATTCTTAGATGGACTAGACAAAAGACTCTAATTATAGAAAAAAGAATAAGATAAGATAAGAAGGGGTCACATGACTTGGTCACATGATGGAACCTTCTGGAAAGTTTGGTAGTTACTTAAGCATATACATAGACAAATAAAAATTGTATATAAGTAGATAGCACAATCCACCAAGAGACTCCATTGAGTTCTCTTCATTTATCTCTAACATTGAGTGTGATAAGATAGTCATCATGACTACCTTGTCATTACACTGCACCTTATTGTTGTAAGCAAACTCTGCTGTTCCTAACCATTCTGGCCACTGTTCCTGGCGATGATCTATGAACATTCTTAAGTACTGTTCTAGTTTTTGATTCATCCTTTCAGTTTGTCTGTCAGTTTGTGGATGGAACGCTGTTGACAATTTACTATCAATGTCCAGCATTGCATTTAACTCCCTCATCACTCCTGCTGCGAACTACGGCCCTCTATTAGAAATAATACTTTCTGGCAAGCCGTATAGCTTCCAGACATTATTCCTGAATAATCTAGCTAGTCCTTCTGCTGTTGTCTTTTCTGTAGTAGGTATAAAATGTGCCATCTTTGTTAACCTATCTACTACTACCAAAATCAAATCATATCCTTAGGCCAATGGTAGTTTCGTAATGAAATCTGCTGATATATGACTTCATAGTTTTTCTGGTATTGAATTCGGCATTAGCTTTCCTGCAAGTGCTTGCATACAATTTTTATTTTGTTGGCACACATCATATCATGTGTAACTCTAACCAGAATCACACTCTATGTCCAAGTAGACAAAAAGAACTTATTAGAGTCCTCACTAGTTTTCATACACTACTTATACATGTTCGCATATTTGTACATATTTACTGATCCAAGATTTATTACATAATTAATTCGAAATGAAAATAAAAAGAATAATAAATAATGACTTAGGAGAATTTTGGTAGTTCATGACACCACCCCCTTCTCAAGGGTCCTTGTCCCGAGGACTTCTTTTACAGCTCGTCATATAGGTCCCTTAGGTCGTCCATATCTTGGTTTTCATCCTCCAACTCCTTCAGATACTTTCTATCTTCTTCTATCTTCCATTGATCTTTTTTGTCCTCTTCTTTGTCCTATTCTTCTATCTTCCCTCCCTTGTACTTGTCCTTTTCTTCTTCCATTCTTTTCAAGAACGGATTTCTACTATACCTGGAGAATGGATTCCTTTTCCATTGTCTCCAGTTTTCCTCCATCTTCTTCCAGTACTCCCGATCATACTTTTTGTTTCCCCATCCATATAGTAACTTCACTGTGTATCTTCCAGGCAGTTCTCTACTAAATACCTTCCTGTTTTCTTCACCTTCTTGTCATTGTACTTATTTTTCTTCTTCCCTTTGATATTCCTTCTCGAATTCTTTGACTAACTCCATCACATTCTTCAAATTCTCCCTACTTTCCTAAGTATCCTTCTCGGCCATGTAGCCTTTCCATCATACTAGGTATATGTCTCTTCCTCACACCTTCCTTTTGTTCATAATCATTTCCACTCCCTATTCTTCTTCCTCTTCTATTACCACAGGTTGTGGCACTTCTTTTCTTTGGCCCTTCACTTGCGACTTATACCATCTTATTCAGCTGACATTAACTACAGGATGTATTCTAACTGTACTAGGCAAATCTAATTCTATTGCATTATTGAAAATGATTGCCTTTACTCTGTATGGTCCTACAAAGCGTTCAGTAAATTTCTCCATTCATCTTCCAACCATCTGGTATTTTAGATCTTTAGTACTGAGTAGCACTAAGTCACTGACCCTGTATTCTTCTACTTCTCCTCTCTCTCTATCTGCATATCTTTTCATATCCTCTTGTACTTTCTATAGCGCTGCTTTTGCTTCCTCTTGTACCTTTCTCATCCTCTCCACAAACTTTTTTGCTCCTTCATATTTCCCCTTCTTTCTCATCTCAAATCCCATCCTTGGATCTTGCCCATTATTTGCTTTGAAGGGTGACACTTTAGTTCCTGTGTGTACCTTATTGTTGTAAGCAAATTCTACCGTACCCAGCCATTCTGGCCACTGCTCTTGTCAATGGTCTATAAACATTCAGAGGTATTGTTCCAACTCCTAGTTCATCCTTTCTATCTAACCATCTGTTTGTGGATGAAATGCTGTAGACAGTTTTGTTTCAATCCCCAATATCCTATTCAATTCCCTCATGATCTCTGCCACGAACTGTGGCCCTCTATCTGAGATTATACTATCTGGTAATCCATGTAATTTCCAAATATTATCTCTGAATAATCATGCAAGTCCTTCTGTGCTCATCCATTCTGTAGTAGCTATAAAATATGCCATCTTTGTGAGCCTATCTACCACTACTAATATTGCGTTGTATCCTTGTGCTAAAGGTAATTTCATAATGAAGTCTGCACTGATATAAGTCTATGCTTTCTCTGGAATCAAATTCGGCATTAATTTTCCTGCTGGTGGTTGTATTCAATTCTTGTTCCTCTGGCATGCATTGTACCCTTTTACATATTGTTTCATCTCTCTAGTAACTCCTGGCCACCAGAAGTGCCTCGTTACCAGTTCTGCCATTTTCCACTGCCCTCCATGTCCTCCTACAGGCGTATCATGATGTAGCCTGATTACTTCCACTCTCAACCTTTCATCTTTGGTGATGTATACTTTCCCCTCTTTTAACATCAAACTGTCCTCTTGATGCCACTCCTCATCTTTCAATATCTTCACTCCTGCATGTTTTATTTCTTCCACCACTTTTACCACTTTGTCATCTCTTGCTTCACACTTCCTTACTTTATCTAGTAAGTCCACTCCTTCTATAACTACTTCCATTATTCTAATCCTCTTCATCTCCAACCACTCTTTCTTTATCAGCATCTGCTCCTTGTTATCCTTTTCCACTCCAATTTCCCAATCTGGTCTTCTACTCAATCTATCTGCTTTACCCATTTTACTCCCCGAGATGTGTTTCAATATGAAGTCAAATCTGGACAAATATAGAGCCCATCGTGCTTGTCAATGATTTAATTTTTGATTGCTCATGAAGTATTCCAGATTCTTATGATCCGTCCATACTTCAAATTTACTCCTTGTTTCTTCCAGGAAATGTCTCCACATCTCCAAGCATCATATTACTGCTAACATTTCTTTGTCATGTATTTTGTAGTTTTGCTCTGTTTCATTTAATGACTTAGAGATGTAGATGACTGGTCTCCACTTGTTGTCCTCACATTTAATAGACAACACTCCTCCTGTTGCAAAATTAGAGGCATCCGCCTCTACTCTAAACTCCTTATCTAAGTCTGGTGCAACTAATAGAGGCCAGTTCATAAAGACCGTTTTCAACTGCTTGAAAGCTTTCTGCTGCTCATCTCCCCACTTCTACTTCTCTTCCTTCCTCATTAAATTGTTCAAGGGTTGGGCTATTTTGGCAAAGTCCTTCACAAATTGCCTATAGTAATTGGTAAGACCCAGAAACTTTCTAACATCCTTGACCGTTTTCGGTATCGGCCAGTCCACCACTCCTACTACCTTATCCTCCTCCATCTCAATTTTTCCTTAACCCATTACTACTTCCAGGAAGCCCACCTTTTGCACCTTCCAAGCACATTTCTCTGGTTTTATGTATAGATCATTTTCCTCTAATCTTTTCAACACTTCTTCCACTATTTCATTGTGCCTCTCCTCTGTCTCTGTTCCTACTAATATGTCATCCACAAATACTGCCACCTTCCCTTCATTTATCATATCTCTCAGAATTTCATTCATCATGCTCTGAAATGTGGCAGGCAAATTTGTCATCCCAAAGAACATCACTACCAGTTCATATGACCCTACATGAGTAGTAAAGGCTGCCTTCCATTCGTCTTCCTCTTTGATTCACACATTATTATATCCCCACCAGAGATCCATTTTAGTAAAGATCCTTTTGTTGCCCATAAAATCTACTAAGTCTGTAATTAATGGCAGAGGGTAATTATTCTTGACCATCTGCTTGTTGAGTTTCCTGTAGTCTATAACCATGCACTTTCCCCCATCTTTCTATAAGGTTAACTTCAGCACTCGAAGTGACACAAGAACTAAAGTGTACATCATGCTACATAGTACTTATATATATGAAACTAGTAGCTGTTAATGTTCATAAAGAATGTAGAATAGTATCTAAATTTGCCAGATGATTAATGGCACTAATGAGAACAATAGGGAAAGTGTCCAAAAAAGACTTAGTACCAAAGATAGCATTGTTGCAAGTTTGCCAATCTAATACTTTCTTGCCCACAAAAAACACCAGTGATGTCTGAGGCGATTTAGAAGATCTAATGTATCCCTTCTTTAAATGCTTGTCGACGAATTTCTGTACCTCCTCCTTTTTGTTTCTAGAGAGAGGATACACTCTTGCTTTGCTCACTTTGAAGTTGTCATTGAGATCTATTGCATGATCCCATACCTTTCTAACTAGCATTCTTTTGGACTCCACCTTCCCAAACATCTTCAACCACCTATGGAACCTTTTGGGTACCATTTCCTCTACCTTTCTATGATCCGCCTCTATCTCCTCTTCTCTTCCCCAATCTTTTTTCTCATCTACAGCTCATCTAACAATCCTCTCTTATCTCTTTCTTCCCTTTTATCTTCATTGCTTTTCCACACAGTGGTAGACATCTCATCATTCTAACCTCTCTCTTTTCCCAGTCTATCTCTAGGTTATGAGCTACCAACCACAGCATGCCCAAAATTACATCTATCTTCCCCAACTCGCACACATCCATTCTAACTCTTTCTACATGTCCCTTGTAGAACATGTTTACTTCTACTTCATGCGTAATTGCATCTCTACTGTTTCTGGTGCCATCTACATTTCTCACTTGTAACAGTCAATCCAGCTTGATCAACCTGTACCCTTCCTTTTGAGCTAGGCTTTTGCTCATAAACATTTCTGTTGCTCCACTGTCGAGCAATGCTTTCACCGTTCTCCCCTCATGTGTGTCTATCTTTTCTATCCCTACGTTCATCCACACTTCTCTTAGAGGCTTAAATGTTTGCCTCACTTCTCTTACTTTCCCTTTGTGCACTGCCTTTTGATTGACAGTTCCTGCTACTCTTCCCAGATCAGTGATTCCAGCCCTCCCCTTCTGGGCCCTAGGCACTGTCCATTCTACCTTTCCTCCCCAATTCCACCACAGTATCTTCTTTCCCATCCTATATGGTAGACAAAATACTTCTCCCTTCTCATTTCTCTCCACTCCTCCTCCTACCACCGCATCTTTTCCTCTATATGCACTACACCTTACTTTCTCTGCTTTTCCTTCCTCTGCTTCTCTGTCTCTCCAATTCCAGGCTTCCTTGCATCCTCCACACCACATATTGCACAGCTGTGCCTTTTCTAAGAACCCCTGTCCCCGATTTTCTTCTGTTTTCATTCCTTTATAACTACATCCCCTACACTCCACAAATGATACCACTTCTCTGGATGTCGTCCACCCCTCTATACACATCACTGCTCCTCTTGGGGGTAGCCCTCTCACTCCACTGTGCTCTTTTACCTTCTCCCATACCTTTCGCAGTAGTGCCGCTTCTTCCTTTCTTCTTTTCTTCTTTTCTGGGCATTCCCACTTTTTGTGCCCTTCTTTTCCACATCCAAAACACTTTACCACATTCTCCACCACCTCTTGCCTTCTCACCTCTCTAACTCCACATTGCATCACCCAACTCCTCAATACCTCAAACTTATTCCCCACCGTCATTATTCTCTTCCTCTCCTCTCCTCTCTTACATTTCCAGATGAGATGCCCGAAATCACCACACTTCCTACAGAGTCTTCCTTCTCTGCCTTCTAACTCTGCCCTTAGTTTGGCAAGGGCCTGTCTTTGATTGAGCATATTGCTCATGAGTTGGTTATACACCTCTAAAGATATAGCGTATTGTATTTAGAAGGGTGAATTTGTTGTTATTGTAAGAAAAAGGATTTATGTATTTTGAGAGACTTGTCGTGTTCTTCTTCTGTCTCACTTTTATGTCTGCTGGGGTGCAATGTAAGGATCTCAGTTGCAGTTGGGTAACCTTAACCTTAATCCCACTCTTTATCGGAGTTTGACAAAGAGAACTCGTTAGAGTCCTCGCTAAATTGTGTACACTACTTATACATGTCCGATTGTGTGTCCTTATTTACTGATCCGACTATATTACATAATTAAAAGAAAAGAAAAAGAAAAAGAAAATAAATATTGACTTAGAGATGGAAGGCGATTCATGACATGCAAGATCTTCACCCAGCCAGGTGCCTACTACCATACTGACTACTGCCCTAATGCTAGGGTAGACTATCACTTCACAGAGAAGATCCCTACTCTAAGTAGCCTCTTAAGGAGCGACTACTATTCTTCTGCATAGACTGATTACAATGGACCAGTAGCACAAAGTTGATAAGACAAAAATTGTACAAGTAAACTACCAAGCCTGCTCAATTGTTAGGTCTGGTCTCAAGGTAGGGCCTGAGCTTGGTCCTATCTTATCCACCTCTGGGGTCTAAACTTCCCAGTCAGTCCACTTAAGCCTGTGGCCTGGCTATGAGGAGGTTGGGAGTGATTGGAGTTGATCACACACTGAGAGAGTGATGAGAGTTAGTTTTCTTGGGACCGAGGAGGTCAGGAGCTAGTAGTGATAAACAAGTTCTAGTGTAATGGTTCTTAGCTCAGATGTGTAACTCTAACCAGAATCACACTTTATGTCTAAGTAAACAAAGAAAACTCGTTAGAGTCCTCGCTAGTTTTCGTACACTACTTATACATGTTCACATATTTGTACATATTTACTGATCTGAGATTTATTACATAATTAATTCGAAATGAAAATAAAAAGAATAATAAATAATAACTTAGGGAAATTTTGGCAGTTTATGACAGGAGTGCTAAACTGGCCCATATCTAAGACAGTCAGAGATGTTAGAAAATTCCTGGGTCTCACCAATTACTATAGATAATTTGTAAAGGACTTTGTGTCATGAATCGTGACATGAGAACTTTTCTTTTGTATTTTTACTTTTCTATTTTTAGAATGGACTTACATAATCAGGGAAGTCACATGAGAGGTCACATGACATGTCACATTGATGTCACATGGTCACCATGGGAAAGTAGTGCACAGACCAAGTAGAATAGATATAAGTAGTGTACTCAAATCCAGCGGGAACTCTAACGAGTTCTCTTTGTCTACTCGACTTAGAGTTGGGATCTGCCTACCTGAGTTACTTGGGTGACCGTTCCTTACACTTTGCCAAGATAGCCCAATCCTTGAATAATCTGATGAGGAAGGAAAAAAAGTGGAAATGGGGAGTCAAGCAGTTAAAAACAGTCTTCACAAGCCAACCTCTACTAGTAGCACCTGACATAGGTAAAGAATACAGGGTAGAGGCTGATGCCTCTGATTTCGCAATAGGAGGAGTATTGTTGATTAAATGCAAAGACAACATGTGGAGACTAGTGACCTATATTTCTAAGTCATTAAATGAAACAGAACAAAATTACAAAATACATGACAAGGAGATGCTGGCAGTGATATGATGCTTGGAGGCATGGAGACACTTCCTGGAAGAAACAAGAAGTCAATTCAAAGTGTGGATGGATCATAAGAATCTGGAATATTTTATGAGCAATCAAAAGCTAAATCGTTGACAAGTGCAATAGGCTTTATATTTGTCTAGGTTTGACTTTGTATTGAAACACATTTCTGGAAGTAAGATGGGAAAAGAAGACAGGTTGAGTAGAAGACCAGATTGGGAAGTTGGGGTGGATAAGGATAACAAGGAGTAGATATTGGTAAAGAAAGAGTGGCTAGAAGTGAAGAGGATAAGAGTAGTGAAAGTAATCATAGAAGGAGTGGACTTACTAGATAAAGTAAGAAAATGTGAAGCGAAAGATGATGAGGTAGTAAAAGCAGTGGAAGAGATGAAACAAGCAGAGGTGAAAATACTAAGAGATGAAGAATGGCATTAAGAAGACAGGCTGATATTAAAGGAAGGAAAGGTGTACATCTCTAAAGATAAGAAGTTGAGAGTGGAAGTAATCAGACTACATCATGATATACCTGTGGGAGAACACAGAGGGTAGTAGAAAATGGCTGAATTGGTAACGAGGAATTTCTGGTGGCTAGGGGTCACTAGGAAAGTGAAAGAATATATAGAAGAATGCGATGCTTGTCAATGTAATAAGAACCAAACATAACCACTGGCAGAAAAGCTAATGCCAAATTCAATTCCAGAAAAAGCTTAGACCCACATTAGTACAGACTTCATTACAAAGTTGACCTTGGCTCAAGGATATGATTCAATCTTAGTAGTGATAGACAGATTTACAAAAATGGCATATTTTATACCTACTATAGAGAGAACGAGCACAGAAGGATTAGCATGATTGTTTAGAGATAACATTTGGAAGCTACACAGACTACCAGATAGTATTATTTCTGATAAAGGACCACAGTTTGTGGCAGGTATCATAAGAGAGCTGAATCCCATGTTAGGGATCGAGATGAAACTGTTTACAGCATTCCACCTATAGACAGATGGCCAGACAGAATAAATGAACCAGGAGTTGGAACAGTACCTCCGTATGTTCATAGATCATCGACAAGAGCAGTAGCCAAAATGGCTGGGTACAGCTGAATTTGCCTACAACAATAAGGTACATACAGGAACTAAGGTGTTACCCTTTAAGGCAAATAATGGACAAGATCCAAGAATAGGATTCAAGATAAGAAAGAAGAGGAAATATAAAAAGGCAGAAAAGTTTGCAGAAAAAATGAGGAATGTGCAGAAGAAAGCTAAAATAGTACTGCAAAAGGCACAGAAAAACATGAAGCAGTATGCAGACAGAGAGAGAGGGGAAGTGGAGGAGTATAAAGTAGGCGACTTAGTGCTACTCAGCACTAAAGACTTGAAGTACCAGATGGCTAGAAGACGCATAAAAAAGTTTACTGAACACTTTGTAGGACCTTATAAAGTGAAGGCAATTATTTCTAGCAACACAATAGAATTGGAATTGCCAAGAATGGTTAAAATACATCCAGTAGTTAATGTCAGTAGAGTATAAAAGTATAAGTCGCAAGTAGAAGGACAAAAAAAAGAGACACCACAACCAGTGGTGATTGAGGGAGAAGAAGAATGGAAAGTAGAGAAAATAATAAATAAGAGGAAAGTATGAGGAAGAGATAAGTGCCTAGTATGATGAAAAGGATGCATGGCTAAGGAGAATACTTGGAAGAGCAGAGAGAATTTGAAAAATGCAATGGAGTTGATTAAGGAATTTGAAAAGGAATACTGTAGAGAAGAAGAAGAAGTAAGATAACAAGAGGAAAAAGAAGATAATATAATGTTTAGAAGAGAGTTACCAGGAAGGTACTGTCATGAATCGCCTCTCATCTCTAAGTCAATATTTATTTTCTTTTCTTTTTCTTTTCTTTTAATTATGTAATATAGTCGGATCAGTAAACAAGGACAAATAATCAGACATGTATAAGTAGTGTACACAATCCAGCGAGAACTCTAACGAGTTCTCTTTGTCAATCTCCAATAAAGAGAGGGTTAAGGGTTAGAGTTACTCAACCTCAATCCAAAGCCTTACACTAGAACTCGTTATACACATCCGGATACCGATCGCCTCGATCCTTGTCTAACTTACTCTCATCACTCCCTCGGTGTGAGATCAACTCAGATCTCTTCCAACTTCCTCATAGCCGGGCCACAGGCTTAAGTGGACTAACTGGGAAGTTTAGACCCCAGAGGTGGACGGCTAGGACCAAGCTCAGGTACTAGCTCAGACCAGACCTTACAATTGAGTGGTGCTTCTTAGTTACTTGTAAATCTCTTCTCATTATATACTTCATGCTACTGGTCCATTGTGATCAGTCTATGCAGAAAAATACCGTCACATCCTTAAGAAGGCGGTTAGTGTAGAGATCTCCTCCGTGGAGTGATAGCCAAAGTACTATTAGGGCAATAGTCAGTAAGACAGTAGGCACCTGGCTGGGAGAAGACTTGTGCACCCCAGCAGACGTACTGTGAGCCCTTAGAAGAAGACGACGTACCCTCAAGCCTTTTACAAAACAAACCATCTCACCCATCCAGATCATAACACAATGTCCTTGGACCAATACAACAAACTCATGAGCAATATGCTCAACCAAAGGCAGGCCCTCGCTGAATTAAGGGCAGAATTAGAAGGAAGAAAAGAAAGAATTTGTAGGAAATGTGAATGGTTTGGGCACCTCGCCCAAAGATGTAGAGGTAAAGAAGAGCAGAAGAAGATAGTAAACAATAGGTTTGAAGCGTTGGGAAGCCAAGTGATGCAGTGTGGAGTGAGAGAGGTGAGGAGGTAGGAAACAGAGAAGGAGGTGGTAAAGTGTTTTGGATGTGGGAAAGAAGGACACAAGAAGTGGGAGTGTCCTAGGAAGAGAGAAAGTGAAAGGGAGGAAGTGGTACCTCCAAAGGATGTCTGGGAGAGAGTAAAGTTGCACTCACGTGCCAAAGGACTACCCCCAAGAGGAGCCCAAATGAGTATGGAAGGGTAGATGATGCAGAGAGAGGTGGTGACCTTTGTAGAGTGTCGAGGATGTGACTACAAGGGCACCAAAACTCAGGAGAACCAGGGACAAGGGTTCCTGAGTAAAAAGCAACTATTGCATATGTGGTGTGAAAGTTGC
>Ga0153967_100577_pt1 | contig 11947 bp, 10 predicted proteins | sample TSFL051MetaG_FD_104688 | JGI IMG/M metagenome (GOLD analysis project Ga0153967, IMG submission 104688) | Attine ant fungus gardens microbial communities from Florida, USA - TSFL051 MetaG | ecosystem: Host-associated > Fungi > Mycelium > Unclassified | place: USA: Florida, Paynes | collected...
GCCTTATCCGCTTGATAACATCATATCCTTTACGTTGTTTCCTGTTCCCTCTACTCAAAGTTGAATCAATGGAAAACACAGGTGAGGCTGTTACTATGGTACCAACTATCCAAATTATCGGTGAGTGTGACTCTGTCTTATCCATCAATAGGCTTAACTGCATCTAGAATTCATCGGGAAGCTCGATTATGAATTTCCACAATCATTGATTGTCAAGCACTCTGACAAGGCGGATGGCGCCAGCCATCTCCGAGATACTGAAGGCAAACTCAAGAAAAACTTGGAGGGAAAGCAGCATCTCAAGTTGACAAGCAAATGGTGAGTGGAACGCCACATGCCTAGGCAGTGCTGAACATTCGTATAATGTAGTATTCTCAAGCAAGAAAGTGACCTGGATGTTGAGATACACAGAAAGCATCCTCTGCGACGGAAGATCTCCAGTCTTGGGCATTTTTCAAAGGATAATCCTCTATGTAAAGTCAGCGTTAAGTTTGACGAGTTATGGGATCACTTGGGATCTGAAATACAAGAAGGGACGAAATGTAGGTTGATCTTTTCCTTGCTCGTTCTAAGCCTGCTCAGAATACTTCAGCAGATTTCAAGGTTGATTTCCCCAATGGGATTCCAGGATTACACTTCTGGATCGTTGCTGAGGTATGCTATCGTGGTTGTTGTCAACGTGTCTCAAATACAGATGTAGGCTTACGAGTGTAACCTGAGCGTCCTGGATGGACAAATCAAGAGTACGATCGAGGACCTGAACAACTTCCGGCCTATCATGTATCGTCTCGGTTCTGCAAATGATGTGGGTAGGATGTTCATTGAGTTCGGAATGGCTGTCGGTGGGGTAAATCATGGTTGACTAGCACGCATGTGCGTTATCTGACTCGAAGCAGCTGAATTCTATAGTGAAATCGGTGTTTTCTTGCATTGATATCATATACAAAGTTGGCTCCCTTTTATACTTCCAACGTGGATGATGCTGATAAATCTGGCAGCATTTCAAGGCCCAAGAGGAATCTTACAGAGAAATGAAAAAAATGGCAGAAAGCATCAGAATCCTGGCTTTCCAGATGGACCGTCTCAAGGAAATTCCAAAATCAAACGAACTCCGTGTTACTATCGGTGAATTTCCTAGAATGATGGAAGAAGTGGTGGACTTTATTGACAAGTGGCTGAAAAGTTGGTCAGGTGTGTATTCAGTTACATGAGATGGATTGACAACTGAATTGTCGGTCGCAGCCAGACACGTCCTCGTTGCCCCTCATAAGGACAAAGCAATTGAGTTACGGCAGAAACTGGATACTTTTGCAGGAAATTTCGACCGAGATCTTCTTCTAGAGATCCGAACAGAGCAAGGTCTGATCTTCGTGCTTGATATTCATCGCTCAATTTGACTGATTTGTGGTTGTTATTAGCTACCATGGCAGAAAATGTGAAGACGGCTGCCGACAAGAGGGAGCTAGATGATTTAGTGAGGGACCTTGGAGAGAATAGGCTTCCCCTACGCAAATCATGCATGGCAGGCACCCGCACTACCATCTTACAAGAGATCGAAAACGAAATCAAAAATGTCAATGGCCCCAATGTGATCTGGATAAGGGGATCCCCTGGTGTTGGTAAATCTGCTTTGGCAGCTAGCATTGCCAATCGGCTAGTCGACCAGAAGCGCCATGTCATCACATTCCGATTTGACCGCACACAATCTACCGTCACTACCAATGCCCTCTGGCGCACTGTCGCCTGTGATCTTGCCCGCCTGTTTCCTTCTCTTCGGCAACACATAGCTCAAGGAAACCAAGCACACAGTTCATCTGACATTGATCGGCTTTTCAAATTGCTCATCGAGGTCCCATTATCCGCGCTGGATGATGCTATTCCACGTGAGGAGCTTCCAGTGATTGTGATAGATGCATTAGACGAATGTGGTGGCCTGAGGCACGATGCACCTGGGAAGGAGGATTTCTGGAGTCTGTTGCATACATTCAAGCATTGGACTCAGGTTGATCACTTGAAGAGGTTCAAGTTGGTCGTTACCAGCCGGCCAGACGACCGTATCACCTTCCCCGATTCCATCAGCATCCATGATATTCCTTCTGGCCATGGAGTCAAGCCGGGAGATGGTGCCTCAAATGACATCCGCACATTCCTCCAGTCACGACTCGACGACATGAAAGCGGAACCTACATGGATCGCAAAGGCTCTTGACTATCTGGTTCCTGGTGCTGCTGGTATTTTCATCTGGGCAACAACTGTCGCCAACTTCCTTGAAGATGATCCTGAAGTACGTTTTCACATTCTTAAATCAAGGAAGGGAGGGGATGACGCAGAGGGGATGGACGATCTATACTCTTTGTATACCACTGTCGCCAGGACGTCATTCGGACGGATTTCGAAGCAAGAGGTCCAAGGGATTGTCTCTGTTATGGGCGCCATGATCTATGCAAAGCAGCCACTGAGTGACGATGTACTTGTGGTGCTTCCCGGAGTCAAGATTGGAGATTCAGATGTAATGCGATTGATCCGAAAAGGTCTTGCGTCCGTCATTGATTCTGGCACTATCCTTCATTTCCATCACAAGTCATTCGAAGACTTTATTCTCTCAACCTCCTTTCTACAAGCACTACCGGATTTCTTTGCTGTTCAGGATCGTAACTATCATGAGCATCAGCTCACCGTGTTATGTTTGAAAGCCTTGGTATCATCCGAGCTTCACTTCAATATGTGCAGCTTAGACTCTTCGATCATAAAGAATGTCGATATTCAGGCTACTGTCAAATCCACTGTCCCTCCTCTCATTTTATATTCGTCTCAATTTTGGGTGGATCACCTTGTTTATACTCTGTTTGACAAGAAGCTGATGGAGGTAGTCAAGTTTGTGGTGTACGAAAAGTTACTGTTCTGGATAGAGATGATGAGCCTATTGGGTAAAGCTTATGAAGTGTCTTTGATCCTGAAAAGAGCTTTAGTATGGAAGGTGTGTCCTCAGGTCGTTTCTTTGCAACACATCTCATGTTGGCTGTCCAGCCCCTCAACCTTGATAATGAGCTGACGTTGTTTATCCATGATGCTCTCCGGTTCATTTCTGCCTTTATTATTCCGATCTCTCAGCGCGTTCCTCACATGTACCTCTCAGCGCTCCCTTTTGCACCAGAACAATCTTATGTTGCCAGAAAATTCCGTTCAAGATTTCCAAATACCCTTGTGGTCACTGAAGGGAAACCTAGTCAATGGCCAATGGTTATATTCACTGCAGAGCACAATAACGGTCCTGTGGAACATGTGATCTTCTCACTGAATGAAAGCACATTCGTTTCCATATCAGGACAACATGATAGACCATCTCAAACTATGTATGTCTGCGACTCCGAAACAGGTCATTGTATTTCAGGCCCATTTGTGTTGGATGGGCGTGGGCATGGACGTGATGCCTGCTTCAGTCCTGATGGGAAACGTGTTCTACTTGAATTTCTCTCTTATGCAGTAGTCTGGGACATTGCGGTGGGTGAGGAGCAATTTCTTATCGAGGGTCATGATTTCGCCTTCATTGATGACGGGAGAATTGCCTCCGCGCATTGGGTAGATGAGGATGGAGACTCGGAGGACTCTGATGATGAAGACCCAACTCGTGTTCTGGTCAAGTTCTGGGATGCTAGTAACGGTGCACTAATACCCAACAGGCTGTTGGAGGTGAATGATGTTGCCCTCACTCGATTTTCTCCTGATGGGTGTTTTCTGGCCGCAGGAAGAAAGTCTGAGGATGTTATTGAATTATGGAACTTGGAAGATGGAAAGGATCCCCAACGATTCCCATATCCACGTGGAGAACTGGCATCACTCCACTTTTCCCCAACCAGCGACACTTTGATGGCCATATCTGGTAAAGAACCCTGTCATATTTACCTTTGGAGATCGGACACACAAGAGATGGCATCTTTCAGTTATTATTCTATGAATTACCATACGCCACATGTTATTCATTCACCCCTCACCGACTACCTATTTATCCAACGAAATCACAGAGTGGAGATATGGGATGTCTCTACGACCGGCTCAAGAATGATCTGGGAGACAGAGCATCTAGTCACTCCATATATATGCAGTGTCTGTCCATCGCGCGATGGCCGCAGGCTTTTGGTTGGATATGGTGATAGAAGTGTGAGGATGTGGAATGTGGACCTGGAAGATTTGGCGAGAAATCGGGCTGATACTGCGGACACTCAAGATGATACCGACGTGTCAGAAGTTACTACGATCTCGAATTCTGGAATAATGGTGGTTACAGAATCACAGCAATCTCACAACGTCGAATTCCGGGATACAAATACTGGGGAAATCGTCGCGCGTATGGATGTCAAGTACGAAGATTGTATAGAGGTTGCATTTTCCCCAGATGAGGCCCAGGTAGCATTTTTGTCCAAGTCTCTCATCACCATATACGATATAATGCATCCGGAGAAGCACGTCTCATTCAACCCCTGGCCAAGAAGAGATGTCTGGAATTGGAAGGTCGCCTTCCAAACGTGCAACGACCTGGTTATAGGCGCCGAGTCATGTGACGTCACGTTGGTACTGCAAGTTTGGCATTGGCAGGATTGGCAGGATCTCGCAGGTTTCGAGTGCACGTATTCTGTAGACTTCAAGCCCGAAGACTCATCCATACTCCTGGCACCCGATGGCTTGACTGTCATCTTCGCTTCCCATCTCAGATTTAACTCTACGTGTTATTCATGGAATCACCGCTCTGTCCAGTTTGATCGTGTCCACTTTGATGATCAGACACATGTTGGCTGGCCTAGCTTCTCATGTGATGGGAAACTCTTTGCAAGTTGGTCTGACAAAGATTCCTGCATCCGAGTCTGGGACACACGAACTGGCCAACTCATTTCCAAGTTTCCAACGTCCAGCGTGGATGTAGTTGCCCTCTCACCTGCTCTGATTGACCATTCCCTTGGAAGAAGACTCATTGCTCTTAGGTTCGTACATGAGAATGCAATACGCCTCTTTGATGCCTATACTGGCCATCTGCACGCTCAGATTTTGGGTCCAACATTCACATCCATGACGTTGATACGAGATGGAACAGCGTTGGCATGTTATCACCTCAGTTTTGGTTTGAGAATCTGGGACATAACGGATCTCATAGCTGAGCATCCGCATTCCACTCATGGACATGAGCCTATGATGCAAGGCATGGCAGATGGATGGGTGATGGGTCAGGACGATGAACCATTGTTTTGGGTCCCAGTCGAGCAAAGGGAGCATCTGTACGTGCCACCGTTCAGAGTGGTGATCGAGGCACCTCAAATCTCGACAATCCTGAACTTCTCTAAATCAAGGTTCGGCAAAAAGTGGACAGAATGCATTGACAAAGAGTGGTTGAGAGAACTCGAGCAAAAGGAGAAGGAGGTAGGAAAACTGTTGAAGTAAGAAACCAAGGTGCGTCTTGTCCTCAGCCGCAGTACTTAAGGTGTTCAAATGAATTGGAGAGTAGGACGAGTTCCGCAGAGCTCGCTGCTCTACTCGAAATTTTGCGCTCGGTGACTCAAGACACGGCTTTAATGAGCCTAAGGACATATTACCTGTACTTATTGCTGTCAAGCCTCTATCAAAATAATGATAATGAATGGTAACAGCGTGCTTTGGTAGATATCCAGTCATAAGGTGCCCCGATCCAAGTTTTACATAAAAGTGAATGAAATTTCAAAGAAAAAGAGGCAAGATGATATCAGTTAAATATTAGTTCAATGGTTCAACTGCAAGCAGAGGGTGGAAAGCAGAGTAACAGAATACCAACATATTTTGCATGTTAGTCCTCTTCGCCTCAGCTCTGACTACTTGACAAAATCACGACCAAGTACTTCCAGACACAGGGCATACTAATCCCTTGGCTTTTGGAACGGAGGAATAAAGAAAAAAATTCTATGCATCACAATGAAGCTAAACATTCGACTGGTAAAAATCGGTACAAACACTATCCTATAGCATTTCGACTGCACTGTTCGACAGACCTCTCTAAGGCCATCTCCGTTGGCCAAGCCGTTCAACACACTATACGGATTCGCAACTTGACAGAGCAGCACCATGACAATTTATGCGAATGGACGTACCTTCCGATCTGTCGATGAGGTGCGACAATGAAAGCTCGGTTTCGTTTTTTTATCTGATATCTCCTACGTTCTTCATTGATCCTTTCAGTTGCCGGAAAGCGCTTGAGAGTTGACTACTAGATTCCATCTTTCAACGTTATTTGGATCCTGAGCTTACTTCCAGGGCTGGAAAGACTGGCTTCGAAGAGCGTTAGCAGGTCAATGCATATCTTAGGGTCAACTTCTCTATGTCCCAGTGTCCTTGTTCCAGAGAACAGAGATCGGGAAAACTGATCCCTGGCAGGGTTATAAATGTACCCTCGGCTCGACACAGGCGTCATTCTATCTCTGGACAGCGACGACGACGAACGAGATGCAAGTAGAAATAACTCCTCCTTTGACAACACACAAGAGTCGAAGTCTAACCACCAACAAACAACTCATTCCAGCTCAACATCAACAGCGAACCTCTGACAACAACCTCAAAAGAAAACATTGTCATTGTTTACTTCATATGTCCTCCGATACCGCCATAATGAAAAGTCCTTCAGAATCAGAAAATGTCTTCATCATCGAAAACGACCATGTCACTCCATTAAAAAAAGAGCAAGTGGGAACCATGAGTGAGGGAGAAATTGGAAAGAGGGAGATGCCGTTTTGAGTTCTTCAGTTACCGTTCTAAATAAACAATCTTTGTTGCGGTCCAAGAAACATATATTTACTCAACACATCTGTGTTCTTAAGCTTGCAACAAGAATCATATTACAACAAGTCATGTTGTGTTTAAACTTTTTAATCGTTCCATTTTGGACCAGCTCAAGGAAGGTTTCTTCTTGATGATGACAACATAAAAACAAAACAATGGTCCAACAAATACGCCATTTCGACTTCGACAAAGCAAGCACGCGCCAAAGAACTGGAGGTCCGAGGTAATTTCTACTCAACAGACATCCTCTTCATGAAAAAAAAATATGATTCACAACCAGTTCTCGATCCATGCAACGCCAACGACTCAACGCCAGCGCTCCACTTATTTTTTTATTACCTTACCCAAACTCCCAGTTAATTTCAACCTTTAACTGCTACCAGGTAAAAGTATTTTACAACAGGCAATATTTTTCCTTGTTCTGATTGATGACAACGAGACTGTAAACTAGACCTGGACGTTTATCTGAATCACAGTCGGATGATAAGAAACAAGGGAGACCGAGGATAGGTTTGAGATCAGAGGAGCAGACAATTGGATTGTACATCACAATTGTTGAGCATGATGACGATGATTCCAATTCTTCCGACAAAGGAACATACCCAACTTTCCCACCATACTCACATCCCATTCGGTCCATTGTCCCTCACAACAATAGCCCGCTCACCCAACCTATCTTGTCCACTTGTAACGATCTTTCCACTGACTCGTAACAGGAATCCTATACTAGACCCGACAAAGAGGGATAGTGACTTCTTGCATTCCGGTCATTGAAGTGACATTATGGAAGAACTAGCCAGTCCTTGGACCCTCTGGTGGCAACATAAGGATCAGCTCTGCGGTACCATCCAATCCTCATGAAAGCTTCCCACCAGTGTCGGTACCTGTTCTTCAGAACCATACCTTGGACGAAATCCGATTGAGTAAGCTTCTTCCCTTTCTTGAACATCAAGGCTTACCGACATCGTGCAAGGACGCCATTGTGACAGGGTATTAGACATTTCTCGACGGATTTGAAGGGGAAGAGGGGTGAACGTGTCGGTCATGCTGATAGACTTCATAATGCTGCTGAGGTGTTTGGGGAGAAGGTCGTTGAATTTGTCTACGAGGATCTGAGCCTCAACGTTTGTGGGATAGGGCAAGTGTCTGGGAAGTCGGAGGGTTGGAATTGGGTTGATGATGCACGATTCTGCGTATCTGAAGCAAAGTGAGTGGTGAATGGCAAGATCTTGAGTCGCTCGGTGATGAAGTTATATCCCTTCCTTCCCTGGATCGTCAAAGGCTATCATATCAAATGCCATGAATAAGATCCTTATGGAATGTAATACCTGCTCGGGATCTTGTTCCAGCCCCCGCTCCGTCGTTTTGAATGACAATGGATAGATGCATGCTGGGGCTGACATATTTTTGTCTTGACACCTGATGTGTGAAAGAACTCTCTCCTCTTTGCCTCCCGTGGGAATAGATTAGACATGTTTCCACCTCATCACTTATTTGTACAGATGCGATTCCTATTCACTCAACCAATGACATTCCTGGCAACCTCGACGATGTGAAGATGGATGAACGGCGGCTGCCACGGGGAGATGGTGATCCGCAGCTATCTACTTTTGTTCACCAATCTGATAGTGATCTCAGTGTATCGTTTCCGCCACGCTCAGGATTGCAGGCAGAGCATCAGTCACCTCTTGCAAAGTGGCCAAAGAATGCATCTGGATGCTAATGAGGCATTCTTAACTCGAAACGTGAGTGTTTTTCTGGTATGCACTGTTGCAGGTCTGCTGATGTTTTACCACTGGCTTTTCTCAAGTCTGCAACCCACCTCCAGCTTCTGCTGCCCCGAGTTCTGTATCCCCCCTCAGTCTATTCCTCGCCAGCTCCTCTACGCTCTCAGGTGCTCAGCTATGTTATGCCCAATTCAGAGTTCTTAGAGATTCAAGGATGAAGCCCCTTTCTTATGGGTCATCGACCTCGTTGCACCTATTATTTTCGAAATCAGGAAATCCTTGTTACAATAATGCTGATGAATTTATCACTGATTTTTGTCTGATTATTGAGAATAGCGAAAAGTTGAACGATGCCGGCCACGCTGTGACAGTTACGGGGAAGCGCATCAAGACAAGCGTGAAACAACTGCTTCCTCTGCCCGAAGTGGGTGGGCATTCTTATCTCGATAACCGTTGATTCTACTGAGTGTTGTGTCTAGTCCATTAGGACTCGTCTTGCCCCAATTGACATCGCAGATTCCTAGGTAACAGCTTTTGTAATTATCAAGCAATAGATGTCGATCTCCAATCATAAATTTGCTGCGATGCATGTTCATCAAACGGATACACGAGCATGGAACACCCAACATACCTTCAAAAAGGGTACAGCATGGTTGGTAAACCATAGGGAACTAAAGGCCGATGCGAACAACATGAGTCTAGAAGGAGCTTTGTAAGCGTGTTCAAGGTGCCTACGTTTTGATCGAACGACTATGATGTGCACATTCGTATTGACTGCTTGTACTTCATATAGGTCGCTCTCTCCTCGTTTATCGCATTGCTGCGTGTTTTTAATAATAGAAATGACTCGTGTTTGTAGTCATGTTATTCCAATCCAATCTATCTCTCGAACGCCAGATCTCGTGATGCCCACACACAAGTTTAGATTTATGGATTGTCTATCTCAACATATCTCGAGTCCGCTATTATAGTGTCTAACTGCTGATTCAACAATCGGCTCAGTCGGATAGGATTCTCGTTGCGTAATTCTGAGTCATTCGTCTCAGGAACGAACACCATTTGCCTGTGTCCACCTTTCCTTCGATGGTAGAGGGTTCTCGACGTGTTATGTCATAGTCGCCAAGGCGATTCCAGAGAAGCTAAGTCTGCACCAGGGATAGTCAGCCGTCGTCAGCTCTCAGACAAGCTGGCACAAAACTTGGACTATGACTATGTTGGGCAAGTTGGTCACCTAACCATTTTGTCAGGCACATTACAATGTATTATGTATTCGGTTACTTGATCAAAGTGACCGAATTTCATTGACCTGCTTGGAATTTTCTAGAATTTCGTCAAGTTGACTCGGTAGCTAGAGGGATGGCACCTCACCACAGATTGACGAGTTTATTCACCTATATATTCGAGCTAAGAGTTAAAGTTGAATTCGTGAAGTATTGTAAACGGATCGACAGGGCCGAAACACCTGGAATGAAAAACCAATGCCAAGCATTTCCCAATATGGTCACTCAATCCACTTTCGAAATAAACTTCGCCCAAATCGGTACAATGTTCATCACATTCTAAGTGAGAATGAATTTTTATATTCCTCAAGAGGGTGATTTAGGTATATAAGTTGCACAACAAGAGTTAGGTCTTAAGAATGGTAACTGAACAACTATATCATGGCCACCATCACATGCACCTACATAACATCCCCTAGTACCAGCACCAGTTGATGTAGGAGCATCACTGATCGAACGTGGTGATCTACATCGTCTCCCTGCACCGATATATAAGGATCACTCTTGTTGGCGGTCACATGTGTCATAAGTATCACAACATTGTACGATCGTCATGTCATCACTCAGCCGGCGTGTTGTTTGTTCACGGTGTTAAAATCAACGAGTTGTTACACGAGGCGCGCCGATAGACCGTTGACAGGCCGTGTGTTTCCGCTCTCCATTTCTATCTTTGAATTCGACATTTTAGATAACAGGTTGAATTGTCTGTACACAGGCCACTTAGTTGATGAATTCTGGTATCATTTGGTCAGTCAGTGCCTACTTGTCAGAATCTCCTGTTGACTAGTTCGTTTGCATTATTCAGGGTCCAGAATTTTGTTCCTCCCCCAGAGACTCGAGGACCTCTGACGTGGCAGTCAACATGCATAGACGTTCTACCCTCTCTTATTTAATATTTCCTAAATGCATATCTTGTTCTCGTGCCAGGGACACTACTCATTCGTCTGACTCTCCTCCCAATATCTCTTTGGGTGTTCTTTCGAACAGCAACACAAATTGACCTCGTCCATGGCTTGAGATGTAGAGAGCGACTAATGTATTAGAATACAGGGTTCGTGGTGAGCACTATCCTGCGTTGAATGGATTCTGCCATAATGACGTTTGTAGATGGCAATGGCATGTGCAGCAGGTAGGTCGTATCAACGAGCAGCATACAGAAGGTTATACCGCGTCCCAGGGGAGAAAAATACAAATGAAAATAACTGCATGTCGGACGCTCTCGATCTATGTGTCAATTTGCGAGGAATTGGTTGGAGTTGGTCTCATGGTTTGCAAGTTGCGCCAAAGCCAACAGTCTCGCCCTGATTTCCTCATCTCGACTTTGATCCATTTCTTCAAATGTGTGGTCTTAGTGGACCACATACATGGATTGTACAGTGGTTTGGCCCCACCACCATTGGGTCTCCCCAAGGAGGCACAATATATCCTTCTCTCCTCCCACCTTTGCTTGATCTTCTCCGCTCAATTATCCTGATATCACTCGCTGGATCATTAATCTACTTCGTCCTGGAAACGGCTTACGACTTTTTTTTGCTCTCGTAGGAGTAGGATTTTTCAGTCAACATCCACTTCAGTAGCCACCCCTGTTAGACTCACCTTGGCTCTCATCCTCGTTGACCGAACTCTGGGCCAGACGATGGCACCGAATCTTTCGTGATGTATCCATTGGCGTTGGAGCGAAACCTCTATCCTTGCTTTTTGGACGAGTCGGTCGGATCATGGGAGGTTTTTCGGTCTCCGCCATTTTACACTACTTTGGCCTATGGGGACTGGGACGAGGCATGGAATTTTCAGATGCTGGGAGATACTTTCTTATCCAGGGCCTTGGTGTTCTTTTGGAGCATTTATGGAAATATATTACTGACAGACAGGTGGGAGGTGTCATCGGTAGATTCTGGACATTCGCCTGGGCTATAGGTATGGGTCAAGATTTTCTAGATGCTTGGCTTTGTAGAGGACTAGGTGCAAGTCTCTTGTACCAAGACAAATTTAGACCTAGTTATCTTACTTTAGGACCACTGGCCCTTCCTTCAGCTTGATGTTTCTGTTTTTCTCGATGTCCAGAATAGTATTTTGCATCACCTTCCTATCACGCGCCTGATTTTTGATCATCACCTGTCCTATCTTCCATGAAAGTAGTTATAA
>Ga0153967_100578_pt1 | contig 11946 bp, 19 predicted proteins | sample TSFL051MetaG_FD_104688 | JGI IMG/M metagenome (GOLD analysis project Ga0153967, IMG submission 104688) | Attine ant fungus gardens microbial communities from Florida, USA - TSFL051 MetaG | ecosystem: Host-associated > Fungi > Mycelium > Unclassified | place: USA: Florida, Paynes | collected...
CCTTAGTTGAGATAACCTCAGATCACACTCTAAGTCAGAGTTGACAAAGAGAACTCGTTAGAGTCCTTGCTAATTGGTTTAGCTACTTATACACGAATCAGTATTTACTAGTATTTGTCTACTCAAATTATCCTGCAGACTCCTTTTGAGTCATAGTGTCCTGCACACTTTAAACTATTACATAATAAATGAAAATGAAAAAGAAATAAAATAATCCACCGCTGCAGATGCCCCAGCTCACCTGTCGTTTCATTACAATTTAGAGATATAAGCTACTGGCCTCCACCTATTGTCTTTGCATTTAATGGACAACACATCTCCTGTTGCAAAATTGGAAGCATCTGCCTCGACTCTGAATTCTTTATCTAAGTCGGGTGCTACTAACAATGGTCTTGTGGTGAAGATCCCTTTCAGTTGCTCAAATGCCTTTTGTTGGTCTTCCCCTTATCTCCATTTCTCATCTTTTCTTGTCAACGTATTCAAGGGCTTTGCAAGTATTGCAAAGTTTTTAATAAATTGCCTATAGTAGTTGGCAAGTCCCAAGAATTTTCTGACATCTCTGATCGTCTTTGGTATTGGCCAGTTCAATACTCCTTCTACCTTTTCCTCCTCCATTTCAATTTTCCCTTGACCCATCACTACTCCCAGAAAGTTTACTTTATTGACCTTCCACAAATACTTTTCTAGTTTCACATATAAGTCATTCTCCTCTAACCTCTTTAGTACTTCTACCACAATCTTGTTGTGCCCCTTCTCGTCATCTGTGCCTACCAGCACATCATCTACAAAGACCACCACCTTTCCTTCATTGATAAGATCTCTCATGATCTCATTCATCATTCCCTGAAACGTTGCCAGTGAGTTCATCATCCCAAAGAACATCACCACTGGTTCAAATGACCCCACATAAGTAGTGAAGGCCACCTTCCACTCATCACCCTCCTTAATGTGTACATTGTTGTAGCCCCATTGTAAATCCATCTTAGTGAACAATTTCTTACTTCCTATGGAGTCTACTAAGTTGGTAATCAATGGCAACAGATAGTTGTTTTTCACCATCTGCTTATTGAGTCTACAATAGTCTATGACCATATGCTTTCCACCATCCTTCTTTCCCATAAAGAAAACTGGAGAAGTCTGTGGTGACTTCGAAGGTCTTATGTATCCTTTTCTCAAGTGGTCCTGGATGAACTGTTGGACCTCTTCCCTCTCATTTCTAGAGAGTGGATACACCTGTACTTTACTGGCTTTGAACTCCTCCTTGAGATCTATGGCATGATCCCATATCTTCCTTGTTGGCATTCTTTCTGACTCCACCTTTCCAAACACCTTCAGCCACTTATGGAACTTTTGGGGTATCATCACCTCTACTTTTCTATGATCCAGTTCCATTTCCTCCTCTCTTCCCCAATCCTCTTTCTCATCTGCTGCCCACCTAATTCTTTCAATCTCATCCCCTTATATCTCTTTCTTTCCTTTTCTTCTTTTCTTAATTTCTGGGCCCATTTCCTTTTTGCCCACATATCATCCACATATGGGTGGACATCTCATCATTTTCACTTCCCCCTTTTCCCAATCTATCTCTGGGTTATGTGCCTGTAGCCAAGGCATCCCCAGTATCACTTCTGTCTTCCCCAGGTTGCATACATCCATTCTTACTCTTTCTACATGTCCCTTGAAGTACACATTCACTTCTACTATGTGCAGAATTGCACCTCCACTATTTCCTGTACCATCCACATTTCTCACCAATATTGGCTTCTCAAGCTTTATCAATTTGGAGCCTCCCCTTTCTACACATTTCTTACTCATGAAGAGTCCTGTGGCTCCACTATCTAACAATGCTTTCACTGATATTCCTTCATGAGTGTCAATTTTCTCTACTCCTATTTGCATCCACACTTTTCGCAGACCCCTCAAGGTTCTCCTAACTTCTCTCTGCCTCTTCTCTGGATCAGTGATTCCAGCCCTCTCCTTCTGGGCCCTAGGCACTGACCGTTCTACCTTCCTTCTCTAGTTCTACCATGGCACTTTCTTTTCTGTTCTACAGAATGGACAGAACACTTCTCCCTTTTTGTTCTTTTCTACTTTTCCTCCTGTTACTACATCCTTACCACCACAAGCGCCACACTTTACTCTTTCTGCTCTTCCACATTATACCTCTCTGTCTCTCCAATTCCATGCTTCTTTGCACCTTCCGCACCACATATTACACATCTGCTCCTTACCCAAAAACCCTTGCTCTTGGTTTTCCTGGGTTTTTGTCCCCTTGTAGTCACACCCCCTACATTTTACAAGTGTCACCACCTCCCACCTCATCATCCACCCCTCCATGTTCATGACTGCTTCTCTAGGCAGCAGTCCTTTTTCCCCACAATGCTCTTTTATCTTTCCCCATACTTCTCATGGCAGTGCCGCTTCCTCCCTCCTTCTTTCTTTCTTCTGTGGGCAGTCCCACTTCTTGTGTCTCTTCTTTCCATATCCAAAACATGTTGCTTCTTCCCTTATTATTTCTTGCCTCCTCACTTCCCTTACTCCACACTGCATCACCCAACTTCCCAACACTTCAAATCTATTGACCACCACTGTCTTCTTCTTCTGTTCTTCTTCACTTCTGCACTTCTGTGTGAGGTGCCCAAACCTCTCACACTTCCTACAAATCCTTCCTTCTCTTCCTTCTAATTCTGCCCTTAACTTGGCAAGGGCACACCTTTGGTTGAGCATGTCGTTCATGAGTTGGTTGTACACTTCTAAGGACATTGTGTATTGTACTTAGAAGGGTGAATTGTTGTTATGAAAAGGGAATGAAGATATATTTGTATTGCCAGTTGGCTGACCCTTCTTCTTCGGCTTTGACTACTGACTACTTATGTCCGCTAGGGCACAAATCTTCACCCAGCCAGGTGCCTAATGCCCCACTGACTACTGCCCTAATACTAGGGTTATACTATCACTTCTCTGAGAAGATCCCTACTCTAATCATCTTCTTAAAGATGTGACGATGTTCCTCTGCATGTACTAGTCACAATGAACTAGCAGCACAAGGCTGATAAAGCGAAAGATGTACAAGTAATCTACTAAGCACCACCTACCGTCAGGTCTGGTCTATGTATGCACTCAGGTATAGTGCTCACAGTCCACCTCCAGGGTCTAAACTTCCTGGTCAGTCTACTTAAGCCTGTGGCCCGGCTATGTATGGAGGTGACTAGTGATCGAAGTTGATCACTGGTTGAGGTTCAAATATATGAGAGTAAGAGTAAGCAGAGATCAAGGCGATCAGTGCTCTAGATGTGAAAATGAGTTCTAGTATAGTGAACGGTGGCAGGGATAACCTCAGCTCACACTCTAAGTCAGAGTTGACAAAGAGAACTTGTTAGAGTCCTTGCTAATTGGTCTAGCTACTTATACATGAATTGGTATTTACTAGTATTTGTCTACTCAAATTATCCCATGGACTCCTTTTGAGTCATAGTGTCCTGCACACTTTAAACTATTATATAATAAATGAAAATGAAAATGAAATAAAATAATCCACCACTGTGGATGCTCCAGCTCGCCTGTCGTTTCATTACAGACTTCTTCATAATTCATTGTATGGGTCCCTTAAGTTGTCCATATTGAAGTTTTTATCCTCTATTTCTTCCAGATATTTTCTATCTTCTTCAAGCCTCTATCAATCTTCCTCATCCTCTTCTTTGTTCTATTCTTCTATCTTTTCTCCCTTGTATTCCTCTTGTTCTTCTTCCATCTTTCTCAAAAATGGATTCCTACTGTATCTAAAGAATGGATTTTTCTTCCACCGTCTCCAATCTTCCTCCATTTTCTTTCAATATTCCCAGTTATATTTCTTACTGCCCTATCCATAGAGCAATTTGGTTGTATACCTCCCTGGCAGCTCTCTTCTAAACATTCTGTTGTCTTTTTCTTCCTCTTGTCACCTTACTTCTTCTTCTTCCTCTCTACAATATTCTTTCTTGAATTCCTTGACCAATTCCATTGCATTCTCTGCTTTCCCAAGTATCTTCCTCAACTGTACATCCCTTCCATCATACTAAGTACTTGTCTTTTCCTCGTACCTTCCTTTTATTCATAATCTTTTCCACCTCCCACTCTTCTTCCCCCTCGATCACCACTGGTTGTGGTGTTTCTTTTCTCTGGCCTTCCACTTACAACTTGTATCATCGTACCCAACTGACATTAACTACTGGATGTATTCTAATTGTGCTAGGCAATTCTAACTCTATTGTGTTATGTAATAACAAGCTTAGTCGAGACGACTGACTTATCACACTCAATGTTATGAGAGAACGAAGAGAACTCGATGGAGTCTCTTGGTGAATTGTGCTACCTACTTATACACTTTTTCTATTTGTCTATGTGTATGCTTAAGTAACTACCAAATTCTTCCAGAAGGTTCCATCATGTGACCTATCATGTGACTGGGTCATGTGATCTCGTCTTTATCTTATTTTATCCCTTTTCTATATTTAGAACCCTTCGTCTAGTCCATCTGAGAATAGCTCTCTTTCTTCCCATCCCTCTAACCTTACTATTCTTGGCTCGGGTGGGCGATTTATGACATGTTACTCAAAATAATTGCCTTTACTCTGTAAGGTCCTACAAAGCGTTCTATGAATTTTTCCATACATCTTCTGGCCATTTGGTACTTTAAATCTTTAGTGCTGAGCAGCACTAAGTTGTCCACTCTGTATTCCTCCACTTTCCCCCTTTCTCAATCTGCATACCTCTTCATATCTTCTTGCACCTTTTGTAGCATGGCTTTCACTTCCTCCTGTACATTCCTTATTCTTTCTGCAAACTTCTCTGTATCACAAATGGTCACTTACTGAGTTTGTGATTGAAGAGTTTTTTGATTCTCAAGCAAGGTAGAATAAGCAACAAAAGATATTGTTAAGTCTGAGGTCTAATCCTCAGACTAGGAAGCCTTATATACATGAATGGATGGTCTGTGCACCTGGACAGAGCATCACATGTTCTACTGCCTATTTGTCTACATATGGCAGTCCTTTTGTGTCCAGAATAGTGATAACTTAACCACAAAAGGGGCTGTTCTTGTTTGTGTTCAAGGATTAATGTGCATCTATGGGTAATAGATCAGTGTCATGCCAAACCTTGAGGTCCTTGTATCTCCACAGGATCTTATTTCCCTAAGGTCTATTTATAGTTGTAAGAAGCATATTGAAGAGAGCTTCCATGTGCATATGGAAGTGAATGTCTGCATTTGGTGGTTCCTGAGATACTGATTGCTTTGATATGTTTTGGGCATTTTTTGAAAGGTCTTCATAAGGGCTTTCAGACACAATTTAGACTGTGGGAATTGTGCAAGTATCCATGGAGTCATGGCCAAATGAAGTTTGTAACATACTGCCCCTTTGTACTTTCCCCTTTTTCTCATCTCAAATCCCATCCTTGGATCTTATCCATTATTTGTCTTGAAAGGAGACATCTTAGTTCCTATGTGCATCTTATTGTTGTAAGCAAATTCTGCCATACCCAACCAGTCTGGTCACTGCTCTTGTTGGTGATCTATGAACATACAGAGATACTGTTCCAACTTCTGGTTCATTTGTTCTATTTGGCCATCTGTCTGCAGGTGAAATGCTATAGATAGTTTTGTTTCAATCCCTAGCATGCAATTGAGTTCCCTCATGATACCCACCACGAACTGTGGTCCTCTATCAGAAATAATGCTATCTAGTAGTCCATGTAACTTCCAAATGTTATCTCTAAACAATCGTGCTAATCCTTCTGTGCTCGTTTTCTCTGTAGTAGGTATGAAGTGTGCCATTTTTGTAAACCTATCTACTACTACTAAGATTGAGTTGTAACCTTGCGCTAAAGGCAACTTTGTAATGAAGTCTGCACTGATATAGGTCTATGCTTTCTCTAAAATCGAATTCAGCATTGATTTTCCTGCCAGTAGTTGTGTTTGATTTTTGTTTTGCTGGCAAGCGTTGCATCTCTCTACATATCTTTTCACTTCCCTAGTGACCCCTGTCCACCAGAAGTTTCTCGTCACCAACTCTGCCATTTTCCACTGTCTGCCATGTCCCCTCACAGATGTATCATGATGGAACCTGATCACTTCTGCTCTCAACTTCTTGTCTTTGGGAACATACACCTTTCCTTCCTTTAACATCAGGCTATCCTCTTGATGCCATTCTTCATCCCTTAACATTTTCACTCCTGCTCGTTTCATCTCCTCTACTACTTTTACTACTTCATCATCTCTCACTTTACACTTTCTTACTTTGTCCAACAAATCTACCCCCTCTATTATGACTTCTGCTACTTTAACTGTTCTCTCCACTCCTTCTTCACCAACGTCTGCTCCTTGTTATCTCTCTCTACTCCAACCTCCCAGTCCAGTCTCCTGCTCAATCCATCTGTCTTTCCCATTTTACTTCCTGAAATGTGTTTCAAGACAAAGTCAAACTTGAATAAGTACAAAGCCCATTGTGCTTGTCTATGATTAAGCTTCTAATTACTCATAAAGTATTCTAGGTTTTTATGGTCCATCCAGACTTCGAATTTACTCCGAGTTCCTTCTAAGAAGTGTCTCCAAGTCTCTAAACAGCATATTACAGCTAACATTTCTTTATTGTGTATTTCATAGTTTTGTTCCATTTCATTCAACAATTTAGAAATATAAGCCACTGGTCTCCATTTACTATCTTCACATTTAATTGACAGAACTCCTCTTATTGCAAAGTTAGAAGTGTCTGCTTCAACTCTGAACTCTTTGTCTATGTCCGGTGCAACTAGTAATAGTTTGCTAGTGAAAACCTGTTTCAGCTGTTCAAATGCTCCCTGCTGTTCACCTCCCCATTTCCACTTCTCTTTCTTCCTTATTAAATTATTCAAGGGTCGGGCTATTTTGGCAAAATCTTTTACAAATCACCTATAGTAATTGGCAAGACCCAGGAATTTTCTAACATCTCTGACCATTTTAGATACAGGCCAGTTCAACACTCCCACCACTTTATTCTCTTCCATCTTAATCCTCCCCTGACCCATTACTACTCCCAGGAAATTCATCTTCTGCACTTTCCAAGTGCATTTCTCTAGTTTCACATATAGGTTGTTTTTTTCCAATCTCTGTAGCACTTCCTCCACAATTTTATCATGCCCCTCCTCTATTTCCGTTCCTATCAATACATCATTTACAAATGCTGCCACCTTCCCTTCATTGATCATGTCTTGCAGAATCTTATTCATTATGCCTTAGAATGTGGCTGGTGAATTTGTCATTCCAAAGAACATCACCACTGGTTCATACAACCCTACATGAGTAGTGAAGGCCACCTTCCACTTGTCCTCCTCCTTGATCCTCACATTGTTGTAGCCCCACCAGAGATCCATCTTAGTGAACACTCTTTTATTTCCCATAGAGTTTACTAGATCTGTAATTAACAGCAGAGGGTAATTGTTCTTAACTGTCTGCTTATTGAGTCTTCTGTAGTTCATAACCATGCACTTCCTTCCATTCTTCTTGGCCACAAAGAATACTGGCGAAGTCTGGGGTGATTTTGAAGGTCTAATGTATCCCTTCTTCAAATGCTTATCAACGAAATTTTGTACTTCCTCCTTTTCATTTCTGGAGAGAGGGTACACTCTTGCTTTGCTAGCTTTGAAATCACCATTGAGATCTATTGCATGATCCCATACTTTCCTAACTGGCATTCTTTCAGACTTCACTTTCCTGAACACCTTCAACCACTTATGGAACTATTTAGGTACTATTTCCTCCACCTTCCTATGATCTGCTTCTATCTCTTCCTCTCTTCCCCAATCCTCTTTTTTGTCTACTGCCCATCTAACAATCTTCTTCTCGTCTTCTCTTGTTTCTTTCTTCCCTTTTATTTTCACTGCTTTTCCACACAGTGGTGGACATCTTGTCATCCTTACTTCTCCCTTTTCCCAATCTATCTCTGAATTATGAGCCGCCAACCATGGCATACTCAAAATTACATCCATCTTCCCCAATTCACATACATCCATCCTGACTCTTTCTACATGTCCTTTATAGAACATGTTCACTTCTACTTCATGTGTGATTGCACCCCCACTATTTCTGGTGTCATCTACATTTCTCACTTGTAAAGGTCGATCTAACTTAATTAACCTATATCTTCCCTTCTGAGCCAAGCTCTTGCTCATGAACATTCCTGTTGCTCACTGTTGAGCAATGCCTTCACTGTCCTTCCCTCATATGTATTTATCTTCTCAATGCCCACACTCATCCACACTTCTCTCAGAGGCTTAAATGTTCACCTCACTTCTCTTGCTTCCCCTTTCTACACTGCCTTCTGATTAACAGTTCCTGCCACTCTCCTCAGATCAGTGATTCCAGCCCTCTCCTTCTGGGCCCTAGGCACTGTCGATTCTCTTTCTCTACCCCAATTCCACTATGGTGTTTTCTTTCCTGTCCTACAAGGTAGACAGAAAATCTCCCCTTTTTTATTCCACTCTGTTTTCCAAATTACTGCATCTTTTCCTCCACATGTGCTACACTTTACTCTCTTTGCTCTTCCACTTTCTGCTTCTCTGTTCCTCCAATTCCATGCCTCCTTGCAGCTTCCACACCATATATTACTCAACTGTTTCTTTTGTAGGAACTTCTGCCCTCTATTATCCTCTGTCTTTGTCCCTTTGTAGTTGCACCCCTGGCACTCTACAAAGGTCACCACCTCCCTCCTTGTCGTCCATCCTTTCATACACATTGCTGCTCTCCTTGGGGGCAGCCCTCTCGTTCTACTATGCTCCTTTACATTCTTCCATACCTCTTGTGGTGGTGCCACTTCCTCCCTTCTTCTCTTTTTTTTTTGTGGGCACTCCTACTTCTTATGCCCCTTTTTTCCACATCCAAAGCATTTCACTTCCTCTTTTATTATTTCTTGCCTCCTTACTTCTCTTACCCCACACTGCATCACCCTACTCCTCAACACTTTGAACCTATTTTTCAGTACTGCTTTCTTCTCCTCCTCTCCTCCTCTGCACTTCTGGGCAAGGTGTCCAAACCTCCCACACTTCCTACAGATCCTTCCTTCTCTTCCTTCTAATTCTGCCCTTAATTTAGCAAGGGTATGCTTTTTGTTGAGCATATTGCTCATGAGTTGGTTATACACTTCTAAGGACATTGTGTGTTGTACTTTAGAAGGGCGAGTTGTTGTTGTGTAAAAAAAAAGGGACAATGTATTGTGCTACCAGTTGGCTAACCTTTCTTCTTCGGCTTTGACTACTGACTACTTATGTCCGCTGGGGTGCAAATCTTCACCCAGCCAGGTACCTAATGCCCTACTGACTACTGCCCTAATACTAGGGTTATACTATCACTTCTCAGGGAAGATCCCTACTCTAATCGTCTTCTTAAGAGCGCGATGATGTTCCTCTGCGTGTACTAGTCACAATGAGCTAGTAGCACAAAGCTGATAAAGTAAAAGGTTTTACAAGTACTCTACTAGGCACCACCTGTCATCAGGTCTGGTCTATGTATGCATTCAGGTATAGTGCCCACAGTCCACCTCCAGGGTCTAAACTTCCTGGTCAGTCCACTTAAGCCTATGGCCCAGCTATAAGGAGGTTGGGATTGGTCTGAGGCAACCCCACACTAAGATTGATATGAGAGATAAGAGTGCTCGGGACCAAGGAGGTCAGAAGCTGGTAGTGAAAATGAGTTCTAGTGTAAGAACTTAAGTCGCAATTGGGTAACCTTAACCTTGATCAGAGTTTGACAAAGAGAACTCATTAAAGTCCTTGCTGGATTATATGTGCTACTTATACAAGTTTGAATATTTGTACATGTTTACTGATACATTGTTATTACATAATTAAATGAAAAGAAAATGAAAAAGAAAATAAATAATGACTTAGAGGAATTGAGCAGTTTATGACAAGTTTGGTTTTGAAGAGTAGTTATAGGTTCCGTTGCCACTAACATATTGTCGATGAAGATTACTATGTTCCCTTTGTTGACCATGTCCCTAAAGAGGTCGTTCATCATAGCCTGAAAGGTGGCTGGTGAGTTCGTGAGCCCAAAGTACATTACTGTTGGCTTGAACAATCCTAAGTGTGTTGTGAACGCCGCCTTTCATTCATCTCCTTCCTTGATTCAGACGTTGTTGTAACCCCACCACAAGTCCATCTTTGTGAACACCTTCTTGGTCCCCATACTATCTATTAGTTCTGATATCAGGGGTAAGAGATAGCTGTTCTTGATTCACATAGTGATAGTCTTGTACTATTCTCCTCTTTACATCCTTCTTAGGCACAAATAGTACTGGTGATGTTTGTGGGGACTTTGAAGGTCTTATGTAGTCCTTCTCTAATTGACTTTCCACAAATGCCTGCACCTCCTCCTTCTCTGTTCTAGATAGAGGGTAGATTTGTCCTTTCCTTGGTACAAAGTCTTCCTTGAGGTCAATGGCATAGTCCCAGAGTTTCCTGGTTGGCATTCATTTGGACTCAACTTTCCCAAACACTTTCTTCCATTTATAGAAGTGTTGGGATACTAACTCCTCCACTTTCCTATGGTCATCCACCACCTCTTCTTTCTTTTCTCTTTCTTCCATAGTCTATCTCAGATCTTTCTCATCTTCTGTCATCTTCTTGACATTGAGCCAGACTTCTCTTGACAGTTTAAGTGTCTGTCTCACTTCCCTCTCAGTGTGATGGTTAACGTCCATTGTATTTTGTCCATATAATACACTGTATTTATTATAGGAGGCCAGCCAAGGGCTTACTGGTCTCCCTGATCTTTTGATACCTCTTGCATCCCTCCTCTGACTTCCTTCCAATTTCTGCAATGTCAGGCCATGTGCCTGAACATTCCACAGTTGAAACACCTCCAATCTCCTCCCCATCCTCTATCCACTTCCATTGCATTGGGGTCCTGGACCCCTTGTCCACCTCCCTCCCTCTTCCTCAAATCTCCACTAAATCCTCCCCTTGGTGCTCCACAGAAACCCCCCTGGTATCCATTATTCCAAAAGGGCCTAGCCCCTCTAGATGGCTGCACTTCTGGTATATCACAAATGGTCACTTACTAGTTTGTGATTGTTGAAGGTGTTCTTCAAAAGGCTTAAAAATGTGAAGTAGATAATCAACAAAAGATGTTGTTAAGTCTGAGGTCTAATCCTCAGACTAGGAAGCCTTATATACATGAATGGATGGTCTGTGCACCTAGACAGAGCATCACATGTTCTACTACCTATTGTTCTACATATGGCAGTCCTTTTGTGTCCAGAATAGTGATAACTTAACCATATAAGGGGCTGTTCTTGTTTGTGTTCAAGGATTAATGTGCATCTATAGGTAATAGATCAGTGTCATGCCAAACCTTGAGGTCCTTGTATCTCCACAGGATCTTATTTCCCTAAGGTTTATTCATGATCGTCAGAATCATATTGAAGAGAGCTTCCATGTGCATGTGGAAGCAAATGTCCATGTTTGGCGGTTCCCGAGATATCTGCTGATCAGTGTCTGGCACTGATTAACTAATATCTCAATGAGTACTAATTGCTTTGACACGTTTTGGGCATCTTTCGAAAGGTCTTCTTAAGGGCTTTCCTACGCATCTTAGACTGTGGGAGTTGTGCAAGTATCCGTGGAGTTATGGCTGAATGAAGTTTGTGACATAATGGCCTTGCCACCTGTGCTGTGTAAGAGTTTGGTCCTTGGTGAGCGACCTCAGGCTTAACTCCACTCTAAGTCAGAGTTGACAAAGAGAACTCGTTAGAGTCCTTACTGAGTTGTGTACGCTACTTATACATGTCCGATTATTTGTCCTTATTTACTGATTCGATGTTATTACATAATTAAAAGAAAAGAAAAGAAAAGAAATATAAATATTGACTTAGGGGAATTTGGCGGTTCATGACACCACCCCCCTCTCAAGGGTCCTCGTCCCGAGGACTTCTTTTATAG
>Ga0153967_100579_pt1 | contig 11920 bp, 8 predicted proteins | sample TSFL051MetaG_FD_104688 | JGI IMG/M metagenome (GOLD analysis project Ga0153967, IMG submission 104688) | Attine ant fungus gardens microbial communities from Florida, USA - TSFL051 MetaG | ecosystem: Host-associated > Fungi > Mycelium > Unclassified | place: USA: Florida, Paynes | collected...
TACCATAACATAATACTTTCATTTATAGCTCCTTTATATTTTTTAGTATTATTTACCTTAATTTTACCATTAGTTATTTAAAATTCTCAATCAAATTTTAAAAAATACGATAAAATAAATATTATGGAAACTAATATTCTAGGGGAGAAAAAAATCAATGAAGATTAAAATAGTTAACAATCAAAAGATGTTAAATCAAGCTTTAAAAGTTAGAGAAATTGTTTTCATTAATGAACAAAAAGTGCCTTTATCAGAAGAAAATGATCAATATGAAACCGAAGCAACTCATTTTCTAGCTTATAATAAGAAAAACCAGCCAATTGCAACTTGCAGAACAAGGGTTTATGCCAACAATAAAGTTAAAATTGAACGAGTTTGTGTTTTAAAAGCTTATCGTGGTTTAAAAATTGGTGAAAATTTAATTAATTTTGCTGAACAAGCAGCAAAAAGTCAAGGATTTAAAGAAGCAGTTTTAGGTGCTCAAACCACAGTCCTAGACTTTTATCAAAAACTAGGTTATCAAGTTTGTTCTAAACCATTTATGGAAGCAAATATTGAACATTATTTAATGAAAAAAACTTTATAATAATAAAAAATGAGTTCAATTGAATGAACTCATTTTTTTGTTGCTATTTTTAATCTTTATTTATTAGCATCCTTTAATGTAAAAGTAACAGCTGCTGAACCTTTAATCAACAGATCACCATCTTTTGCTGCGACAACAGCACTTGTATGGGGAGCATTACTATCAAGGATAACATTAATATGAGGACTAATTAAAGCTTCAGACACTGGAAAATGCATAATATCAGTTCCAAGAACAGCTACTGCTTTAATAATAGCTTTAGTAACTTGAGCATCTGTTGAGTTAGTATCAACACCTACTAAATTTAATTTACTATTTTCTTCAGTAACAAAAGAACCAATATCAATTCTAAAATCTTGTGTCCCTAAATTAATAGCATCTTTATCAACAGTAACTGTTGCAATTTTTTCATGAGTTGTCGCACTTGCTGCAGCAACCGTAATTAAACCTAAAGCTGTTAAGCTTGTTAATAAATTTCTCAATTTCATAAAAAAATACCTCCCTTTTTTATTTAACTTATTATATCAATTAATTCTAAAAATTGCATAAAAACTCTTTTCTTACCAAAATTAAATAAAAAAAGATAAGTTTTTTTACCATCAAAAATAAAAAAAATCTTAGATATTTATCTAAGATTTCTTATTTATGATTAATATTCACTAGACTTAGCAGCTTCGCCAAGACTTAAAATTTCTTCACTACTTAATAAACCAGTACCAGCAGGAATAATATTTCCAAGAATAACATTTTCTTTTAAACCAAGTAAGTTATCAGTTTTACCTTTAATTACGGCATTAGTTAATACTCTTGTTGTATCTTGGAATGAAGCAGCAGCCAAGAATGAATCAGATTCTAATGGTGCTTTTTTAATTCCTAAAATAATTGGTTTACCAAAGGCAGCAGTTTTACCTTCAATAATTGCTTTAGTATTTACTTTTTTGAACTCTTTAATATCTAAGATTTCTCCTGGTAATAATGTTGTATCACCACTATCAAAGACAAAGATACGACTTAACATTTGTTTAACAATAATTTCAATATATTTATCAGAAATTTCAATTCCTTGTAAACGATATACTCGTTGTACTTCTTTTAAAATATATTGTTGTACTTCAATAATTCCCGCAACTTCAAGTAATTGGTTAATATTAATTGAACCTTCAGTTAGTTTTTGACCAACCTTAACTTCTTGACCAACCTTCACACGAACTTGGGCATTATATTGTGTTTTGTATTCTTTGTAATCTAAGTTAGAACCAATCGAAATTGTATAAATTCCTTGATCTTCATGAATACTCTTTACTTTACCAGCAAATTCACTAATTAAAGCAACAGCACCTTTTGGACTAGTTACATCTAATAATTCTTTAATTCTTGGCAACCCTTGAGTAATATCAGTACCACCAGCAACACCACCACTATGGAAAGTTCTCATTGTTAACTGTGTTCCTTGCTCACCAATTGATTGCGCAGCAATAATTCCAACGGCTTCACCAATTGCTACTTCATTGCCACTAGTTAAGTTCAATCCGTAACATTTTTTACATACACCACTATTAGCTTCACAAGTTAAAACTGAACGAATATTTACTTTCTTAATTCCAGCATTAATTACTTTTTCAACTAATTGTTCAGTAATTAATGTATCATGTGCTAATACTAATTTATTTTGTTCATCAAACAAGTCACCTTGTAAGTAACGACCAAATAAACGGTCTTTCAATGGCACAATAATATTATTTCGTTTCGCATCAACAATATCACTAACAATAAAACCATTATCAGTTTGACAATCATCTTCAGTAACAATAATATCTTGAGCAACATCAACTAATCTTCTTGTTAAGTAACCTGAGTCAGAAGTTTTTAAGGCCATATCAGCCATACCTTTTCTGGCACCATGAGTTGAAATGAAGAATTCTGAAACATTTAATCCATCTCTAAATGAAGATTTAATTGGTAATTCAATAACTTCTCCCTTAGGATTATTCATTAAACCACGCATACCTACTAACTGAGTAAAGTTACTAATATTAGTTCTAGCACCTGAATCTCACATCATGAAAATTGGATTATTAATATCTTGTTTTAAAACATTTTCTAATTGATCTTGAATATCATTTTTTACTTTTGCTCATTTATTAATAATAAGATAATGACGTTCTCTATCAGTTAACATTCCATCACGATAGAATTGATAGATTTTTTTAACATAATCATCAGCTTCTTTAAATAATTTTGCTTTTTGTTCATAAGAAATAATGTCACCAGCAGAAATAGTTGTTCCTGAAAGTGTTGAAAACTTAAACCCTAAATCCTTCATCTTATCTAACATTTCAGCTGTTGATTGAGTTCCATAACGTTTAAAGTATTTATGAATAATATCAGCTAAAGTTTTCTTTTTGAATGGATCAGCAATTTTACGACCTTTAATTAATTCACGGAAATCAACATTAAAGTCAACTAAGTCTTCATTACTGTAATCGTGTAAATTAGTAATTTTTGCTTGGTTAATATAAGGCATATCAGAAGGGAAAATTTCATTAAAAATCAATTTTCCAACTGTTGTAATTAAAATCTTATTACGATCTTGTTCAGCAAACTTATTAATTCCAACATCACTAACTCTAATTCCAATAATCGCATGCAAAGAAACATTATCTGTTTCATAAGCTTTTCTTGCTTCAGTAATATCTTTAAACAATGAACCTTGTCCTAATTGATTTAATTTTTCAATTGTTAAATAATAATTACCCAAAACCATATCTTGAGTTGGTGTAACGATTGGTTTTCCATCTTTTGGACTTAAAATATTTTTTGAACCTAACATTAAATGTCTTGCTTCAGCAACTGCTTCTTTTGTAATTGGCACGTGAATTGCCATTTGGTCACCATCAAAGTCAGCATTAAAAGCAGGAGTTACTAAAGGATGTAAACGAATTGCTTTTCCTTTAACTAACTTAATTTCAAATGCTTGAATTCCTAAACGGTGTAAAGTTGGAGCACGGTTTAATAAAACTGGTCTTTCTTTAATTACTTCTTCTAAAGCATCTCAAATTCTTTCATCTTGACTATCAATTAACTTTTCAGCAATCTTAATATTCAAAGCAGATTCATTACTTACTAATTTTTGAATTACAAATGGTTTAAATAAAATAATTGCCATATCTCGCGGAATTCCACATTGATACATTTTTAAATCTGGACCAACAGCAATAACACTTCTTCCTGAATAGTCAACACGTTTTCCTAATAAGTTTTGACGGAATCTTCCTTGTTTTCCTTTTAAAGTTGAAGTAATTGATTTTAATGGTCTTTTATCTCGACCTGTTACTGGTCGTGCTTTTCTTTCATTATCAAGTAAGGCATCAACAGCTTCTTGTAACATTCTTTTTTCATTATTAATAATTAAAACTGGTGCACCCATTTGTTTAATTTTCTTTAATCGTTCATTACGAATAATAATTCGACGATACAAATCATTAATTTCAGAAGTAGTAAAACGACCACCATCTAATTGAATAATTGGTCTAATATCAGGTGGAATTACCGGAATTGCATGCATTACCATTCATTCTGGTCTGTTACCTGATTTTAAGAATGAATCAATAACATCTAAACGACGCATTAATTTACGACGATCTGTTTGTGATTTTTTATTGTTTAATTGTTTTTTAATTTCTTCAAATTCTTTTTCTAAATCAATATTTTTTAATAAATATTCAATCGCAGCAGCACCAATTCCAAACTTAGTGTCAGTATGCTTACTAATAAATTGTGTACATTCATCCATTGAAAATGGTCGTGACAAATCACCCAAGCTTTCAGCTAAAATCTTTGCTCTAGTGTAAGCAAATGAATTTTCATCTAAATTTTCTTGAATTAAAGTTACAACTTTTCTTAAACGATTTCTTGTGTCAGTTGCTGCTTTTGGTGAGCCTAAATCAAGAACCATCTTTGATTTAAAGATTTTATGTGCTCGTCCAGGATCTAAAACAATATAAGAAACAAAATAAGCAACTTCTTCTAAATCCTTTGCTTTCATATCAATTGCTAAAGCAATTCTTGATGGTGATGCTTTTAACATTCAAATATGAGTTACAGGTTCTTCTAATTCAATATGTCCTAAACGTTCACGACGAACAATTGCTTCAGTAATTTCAACTTGACAACGTTCACAAACTTTACCTTTATTTTTAATTTTCTTGTATTTACCACAAATACATTCATAATTTTTAATTGGTCCAAAAATTCGTGCATCAAATAAACCATCTTTTTCTGGTTTTAAAGATTTATAATTGATTGTTTCTGGTTTCGTAATTTCTCCATGTGATCAAGAACGAATTTGTTCGGGAGAAGCTAAAGAAATTTTAATTGCACGATAGTGCTTTGTATCAGTAGTATTTGCCATCTTATTCTTCCTCCCTTATTCGAAAAAGCCTTGGGCTTCTTCTTCTGTTGCTTCAACAATCGCTCCTGGTGCTTCGTAATCCATGAAGTTATTTTCCTCTAATGAAACTTCATCATCATAGGCCACTACTTCTTGTTCTTTACCAGAGCCATCAATTAAACTAACATTAATTCCTAAACCTTGCAATTCTCTTGTTAGAACATTAAATGATTCAGGAATTCCTGATTTTGGAATCTCTTTATCTCGTAAAATTGCTTCGTAAGTTTTAATTCTTCCTTTAATATCATCAGACTTGATTGTTAAGATTTCTTGTAAAGTATGAGCAGCACCATAAGCTTCCAACGCTCAAACTTCCATTTCTCCAAATCTTTGACCACCATTTTGGGCTTTACCACCTAATGGTTGTTGCGTAATTAATGAATATGGTCCAACATTTCGCGCATGTAATTTATCATCAACCATGTGAGAAAGTTTCAACATATACATTACGCCAACAGAAATTTTGTTATCAAATTTTTGTCCTGTTACTCCATCATAAAGATCAACTTTATCAAAACCATTAAATTTGGCTTCTTTCATAATATTAAGTAAATCATCATTTTTTAGACCATCAAAAACTGGAGTAGCAACTTTAATTCCTAAAGTTTTTGCTGCCATTCCTAAATGTAATTCTAAAATTTGACCGATATTCATTCTTGAAGGTACTCCCAAAGGATTTAACATAATATCAATTGGTGTTCCATCAGCTAAGAATGGCATATCTTCAATTGGCAAGACTTTTGAAATAACACCTTTATTTCCGTGTCTTCCAGCCATTTTATCACCTTCACGAATTTTTCGTTTTTGTACGATGTAAACGTGAATAATTTCTTCTACTTCGGAAGGTAATTCATAACCTTCAGCACGCGCATAGCGCTTAATGCTTTGAACAATTCCAGCACCACCATTTGGTACTCTTAAAGAATTATCTTTAACATTACGAGATTTTTCACCATAAAGAATTGATAATAATTTTTCTTCTGGTGTTGGTTGTGTTTGACCTTTTGGTGTTACTTTACCAACCAAAATATCGCCTTCTTTTACTTCAGTTCCAACCAAAACAACTCCGTCATCATCAAGGAATTTTCTTGCTTGTTCAGAAGTATTAGGAATTTCTCTAGTAATTTCTTCTTTACCTTGTTTTGTTCGTCTTCGTTCCAATGTATATTCTTCAATATGCATTGAAGTATAAACATCATCTTTCACTAGTCTTTCACTAAGAATAATCGCATCTTCATAGTTATAACCATTTCAAGTCATAAAGCCAACAATAACATTTTGCCCTAATGCCAATTCACCATCTTTCATTGATGGTCCATCAGCCAAGATTTGTCCTTTTTCAACTTTATCACCAACTTTAACTAATGGTCGATGACTAATTGCTGTTCCATAGTTACTACGTTCAAAACGACTTAAATCATAAGTATTAACATCTTTTTCAGATTTAATAATAATTTCATTAGCATCAGCATAAGCAACAATACCAGCTTGTTTTGCTAAAATTGCCAATCCTGAATCACGAGCAACTGCATGTTCAACTCCAGTTCCAACGATTGGTGCATCTGGTTTTAACAATGGAATTGCTTGTCTTTGCATATTAGCTCCCATTAAAGCACGGTTAGCATCGTCATTTTCCAAGAATGGAATACAACTTGTCGCAATTGAAACAATTTGTTTTGGTGAAACATCAATAAAATCAATTTCACTTGGACTAACAATAATATTTTCACCATTATTACGAGCAATAACACTCTTACTACTAATATTATTATTGTTATCAAGTTCAATATTAGCTTGACCAATAATATAATTTTTTTCTTCGCCCGCTGTTAAATAAACAACTTCATTAGTTACTTTATTATTAGTTACTTTTCGATATGGTGTTTCAATGAACCCAAATTGATTTACTCGCGCATAAGTTGCCAAATTACTAATTAAACCAATATTTGGCCCTTCAGGAGTTTCACTCGGACAAATTCGGCCATAGTGAGAATAGTGGACATCTCGAACTTCTAAACTAGCACGTTCACGAGATAAACCACCTGGTCCTAAAGCAGTTAGTCTTCTTTTATTTGCTAATTCAGCCAAAGGATTAGTTTGATCCATAAATTGTGATAATTGTGATAAGTTAAAGAATTCACCAACAACCGCTGTTAATGGTTTATTGTTAGTAATATTAGTTGGCTTAATTCTGTCAATGTCAGTTGTTGCCATCTTTTCTTTAACATTTTTTTCAATTCTTCCCATCCCAATTCGGAATTGATTTTGTAATAATTCACCAACAGTTCGCACACGACGATTAGCTAAATGATCAATATCATCTTCACTACCAACACCATGAATAAAATTCAAAATGTATGATAAAGTTGCAACAATATCAGCAATTGTAATACTGTCAACATTAGAGTTAGTAACACCAACAACATTAATAATGTTTTCTTCAATTTGTTCAGCATTATCTTTATAAATTTTAACTAATTGTAGTTGATGTTGATTTTGTTCAGAATTAGCAACTGAATTTAAAGATATTAAACAAGCACCTTTATTTAAGGCTTGTTTTAAAACTTCAATATTAGTTTTGTCAATTAAAGTATTCTTTTTAATTACAATATTACCCTTATTATCTTTAATATCTTGAGCAATAGTTTTATTCAAAATACGATCAGTAATTGTTAATTTTTTAATTAACTTATATCTTCCGGCTTTAGTTAAATCATATTTTTTACGATCAAATAATAAACCAAATAAAAACTTTGAAGCACCATCAATACTTGCAGTTTCTCCAGCTTTAATTTTTTTGTAAACTTCTTGAACAGCATTTTCTCATGTTGAATATTCATCATATTGATAAGTATTTAATAAAATTTCATCGTTACCAAGAATATCAAGCATATCAACTTTTGATAAACCTAATGCTGTTAATAATGTTGTCACAAGAATTTTTCTTGACTTTTCAACTTTAATTTGGATAATTTCTTTTAAAGCATTTTTATTTTTAATTAGTTTATTCTTTTTCGTATCAGTTTCTAATTCTAATCAAGTTCCTCTTGAAGGAATTAAGTCACCAAAATATTTTTTTAATCCAGTTTTAGCATCAACTTCAACTTTAAAATAAGCACCAGGTGAACGAACTAATTGTGAAATCACAACTTTTTCACTACCATTAATGATGAAAGTTCCTTTATCAGTCATAATTGGAAAATCACCTAAGAAAACATCACCTTCACGAGTTAAATTAAAATCAACAACTAATTCTTGATCAGTTCTTTGTTGAACAATAATTTCAATATTTGAAAAATCACCATTATTATGTGGCGTTTTTTCTTCAAAATAATAAGTATCACCACTAATTTTTGGTTCAATAATATTAGTAATATTAAATTGTTCTTTAATTCAACGAGTTAAGTATTGTAAAATATTTTCTTTTGGGGTAATTGGTAATTTACGATTACTATCAGATATTGCTAATGATAATGTCGTATATAATGGTGCTTCATAATTTTTTGATTCTTCTTTTGCTTCTTTAATTGATCTTCGAGGTGTCCGAAATTTTCAATCTAGTAAAGAAAGAATTGTCCGATCATCATTATCAGTAATTGGAAAAATATCATCAAATACTTCTTGGATTCCTTGTTTGTTAAATCAATCGTAAGTATCTCTTTGAATTGCAATCAAGTCAGGTAAATCTAAATTACCAGAAACTTTTGTATAATCTCTTCTTGACGCATAATGTCCAAACTTCTTTGTTGTATATTCCATTGGCCAGCTCCAATTCGTTTTTTTTATTTTTTTGTTATATATAGTCAAATATAACACAATTTGCTTAGAGATTATCTAAGTAGATAAAACCAGTTCAAAAACTGGTTTTTAGTTATCTTAAATTTTTTGTTTTAATAAATTTATTTAATTTCAACAACTGCTCCAGCTGCTTTGAAAGCTTCTTCTAAATCTTTTAATTCAGCAGGTGAGGCATTTTCTTTTAATAATTGTGGCTTTTCAGCAACAGCATCAGTTACTTTTTTAGCAGACATTAAGTCCATTCCTAATTTTTCTTTCATTAATTTAATAACAGCAACTTTAGCAGCTCCTACTTCTTTTAAGTAGATTGAACTTGCTTGTTTTTCTTCTTGAGCAGCATCTGCTGTTCCTGTTGGTGCTGCTACAACTGCTGCTGCAGCTGTTACACCGAATTCTGCTTCAATTGCAGAAACCAATTCTTTTAATTCTAAAGCACTCATTGTTTTAACGTGCTTAATGATTTCGGCATTAGTTAATTTTTCCATTTTATTTTCTCCTTTTATTTATATATTATTCTTAATTATTATTTAATTGATGGGTCTTTTTGTTTTGCAACTGCATCAAATGCTGCTGCTAATTTTTGCACAGGTGCTTGTAAGACACTCAATAACATTGATAATAAGATTTCTTTTGGTGGTAATGATGCAATAACTAGTAATTGTTTTTGATCAATTACTTTATTATCAAAAATACCGGCTTTCAGTTTTAACAACTTATTTTTCTTGGCAAAATCTGATAAAACTTTTGCAGTTTTTAAATCATTTTCAAAACCAAAAACAAATGCATTTGGACCAATTAATGATTGATCTAAGTCAGTAAACTTGCTATCTTTCAAAGCACGACTAACTAAATTGTTTTTATAAACTTTAATTTCGGCTCCGGCTTGCTTTAGTTCATGTCTTAATTGACTTAATAGACTTACATCTAATCCTTGATATTGAACAACAATTGTTGTTTTTGCTTTTGTAATTTGATCATGAATTTGATTAATAATTTTTTGTTTTTCTACCATTGCTGGGCGCATCAATTACACCTCCTTCTTCTAGAATTTTGTTACTAGATTATAAGCAATGTAAAAACTCGAGTGAACCCGAGTATTAATTACCACATAAAGAAAACATGGAATTTACCTGGGCAACATGATTAAGACTTGTGTCCGTTGCTGTCTTAGGCTTATTTTCTAGTCTAAACATTATATTATAAATTGAAAGAAAATACAATATGTTTTAGTTAATTTTATATAGTTTTAATTTAATCATTCTTTTTTACAAATTCTGATAATTTAATGCCTTTGCTTATTTCAGTAGCAAAACTAAAACGACCAGTTGCTGCATAAGATATATTTTTCAATGATTTATTTTTTAATTTATTAGCATATTCAATTCCAAATAAATGAATCATAGTCACTTTATAACCATAAGAAGCACTCTCATACATATTTTTAAGGATAATTATAAGCTCTTCTGTACTCAAAGATTTTAAATTTTTATCAAATATTCCTACTTCAGATAACTCTGTCATTATTATTCTCCTAAATTTTCTTTTTACTATTTTAATTTAAAAACATACATTTTATCTACTCTAGTCGCTCTACCTGCTTTTGTGCCTAAAGAATTTGTAGCTTTTTTTTCTTGAACAATAGAATCAGCATATGTTTCTTTTAATTTAAAAGGAACTATTTTTTTAATTTCATCCCACATTAAATCAAAATAATTATACATTTTTTTGTTATTAGCATCACCAATCACCAAAATCACTGTAGTGTTACTATCACAAATTTTTGCAATTTCTAATAAATAATTAATCATAAAAATTTTATAATTTAAAAAGTTATGTCGATCATCTAATTTAATATTATTGTTATCTTGATTATTATTAAAACCCAACATTCACATTTTAATTCAATTTTGTTTTGTGTAATTAATTAAATTTAAATAAGGAGGAGAAGTAAAAATTAATTTTGGTTTAATATCAAAATATTTATTTATTTCTAAAGCATTCCCTAGTTTTACTTGAGCATTATTACCAGAATATTTTGACTTTTTTAAAATATAAATTGCACGATTTTTTATTTTCTCAAATATATTATCATCCTCAGGTTTCTTAAGATTATGTTTTAAAGCATAATTTCGAACATAATTAACTGACATTGAAGTATGATTACTCATGCTTAATGAAAAATAGATTGATTTGCCACCTTTTCGCATAGGACCATGCATTATACCTAATGTTATAGCCAAAATAAAATTATCAAGAGCTGATATTTTATTAAATTTCATTCCTAAATTTTTCTTAATAAAATCTAGTTGATGTAAATTTTTTTCACTATAATAAACTTTTAAATCATCATAAGTACTGTCAAAATCATAAATAATATTACTATTTGAAAAATATTTTTTTTCTCAATGATTAATTCGCTTTAAAACACTTTCAATTTTAAAACTTTGAGATTTTGCACGAGAAAGAACATAAGCAAAAGGATTCAGATCTATTGCATAAGATTGACGATCTAACAATCTTGCTTCTAAAAGAGTAGTGCCTCTTCCAGAAAATGTATCTAATACAATATCATTTTCATCACTATATCTTTTAAGAAAAAAATTAGCTAAAGTTGGAGAAAACATAGCTACATAAGAGCAAATTCGATGCATTTGATCACCTCAAAGTCGGTTATGTTCTTTTCAAGTACTTTCTTTTGGTAATTCTAAATTCTTACCAGTTTTAAAATCCTTATAAATTACTATATTTGTATCCAATTTCATTATTTTGCCTCTTTTTTAAATTCTTATTATTCAATTATTATTATACTAAAAAATTTCAATACTTCTTTAATCAAACCAAACGTTCTTGCACAGGCATCTATAATTTCATTTTTATTACTTCTTAAATAATGAGGAGTATGAACTAACTTATTTAAAATTGCAAATAAGTTTTCATCAAATAATTCCTTTTGTAATGTAGGTAATAAATTATTTATACTATCCAAAATTTTAGAATTATATTTTTGAGTTATATTTGGAGAGTTTTCCAATATTTTCGAAATATCTTTTCAATTTAAAAATTTATTTTTCAAAAATATCCTTAAA
>Ga0153967_100592_pt1 | contig 11772 bp, 12 predicted proteins | sample TSFL051MetaG_FD_104688 | JGI IMG/M metagenome (GOLD analysis project Ga0153967, IMG submission 104688) | Attine ant fungus gardens microbial communities from Florida, USA - TSFL051 MetaG | ecosystem: Host-associated > Fungi > Mycelium > Unclassified | place: USA: Florida, Paynes | collected...
GAGACGCCGACCACAGTGGCCGATGAGACGGGCCTACCTGTATTCGCACATGAGCTTCGCCATGATGCGGAATCCTCTTTCTGGGTCTTCTTCTGGTGGATTGTTCTTGCTGCCCCTCGGGACAAGGAGTCGGTGTGCATCGATTTCTCTGTTTGGTGCCTAATCTCGGATGTATCGGATTACAGTCATCACTCTATTTTACTTAGCATGCTTGCCTGCGAAGATGAAGATTTACAGAATAATTTCACACATCCAGGATATCATCAACTCTGGCCATTAATCATCTCTCTGGCAAGGTTGATTCGAAAAGACTATCACTGGGTCAAAGAAGAAAAGTATAGACATCCAGAATACCTTCATGACGCTCTCCAACGTGTTATCCTTGACTTTCTGTTGGAGAACAAGGATGCTCCTTTCATGGATCTTCAAAAATTGCCTGAACCCAGACAAGTAGAAAATGTCTTTGTGGCACCGCCGCCAATAAATGTTGCCCCTGTAATTGGTTTGCCATCCTCCTCTCAAGGCAAGAAGAGGAAGGCAACCGGATCTAGTGTGCATGGGACACAGCCACTATTAGGTGCTCCCTCCAGCCACAAGTCTGGTTGCGGTAGTCTTATGGTATGTTATATTGCCTGCATTGTGTCCCTCACTGAGTTTTTCCAGGCTGAGAATGATAGTGTCTCTATGGCTCCAGGAACATCCAGAGACATTGATGGTGGTAGGGTGGTGCGTTTAAACCATTATTTCCAATGCCTTTGTCGATTGATTCATCATTCAGTTGAAGAAGCGTCGACGGAATATAACTTGTAGATCTCTGTCTTCCTACTAAATTACTGTATTCTGCTAGTCAACTCTCACTTCAACTTTGGCTCACGATGTCGTAATCTACCTTTTCATAGATGATACCCTTATCATTTCACAGATGTGGCCCCTCGGGCTTAATTTCATCCTCGTACTATGTAGCTTATTGACCAAATTGATCAAGAAAAGGCGTAATCACTCACTCGCGAGATATGACCATTGACACCTGAATTCTGTTTCGAGAAAGCTCTGGTGATTGTAGTACACGACATTTTCCGTCCGATCGATCCTCCAGTCAGAAAATGAAATTCACAGATGCTTGTGACAATATAGAATTCACATACCTAGCACTACTCACTTTTCAGTGTCAGGTTACGGTAGCTAATGGCTCTGAAACAATACCAATTCAGTCAACAATTACCCCTGTGCTCCAAAGAAATCGAAACTCATTTCAGTGACTACTTAGATCCTCCCACACCTTCCTTCTGTCTAGTCTAGACAAAAGAGTTGAAATCTACCTCAAGAGCTCAATCAATTGGACTATGCCCCTGTATAAAAGAAATCTGAGGATAAAAATTGAACGCTCTTGTTGTCTTGTGTCCGTTCAACTGAAAGATGATAATTTTAGTTCATTTGACGAATACCCGCCTGGTTCTACCTCGACACAGACACAAATCTATGGATAACATATACCATAAAAAATGGCAGCAATATCTATGATCCTGGAGATTGCAACTTTGAAAACTAGCCGAAGCACGGCACGAGGAGAGAGCATCCAAAACAAAAAAAAATGATGATGAGAGAACAAATGACTCAGAAGAGAATTTTACAACGGGGACCCGGGGACCAATGACAATGCTGTAGAGTTGAGGGAGTCATGAGAACCACTCAAAAGATAGTCGACAAATGAAGAAATGAGCGCTGAGTCCCGAACAAAAACTCTTCATAAAAAAACTCGACCGACACCCATCACCAATCGCTGTACTTGGGAAATTTGGCAGAGCTTTTTTTTACGAGTTTCTCCCCTTCGACCACTCTCTCCCGCTTAAAAATACCACATTTCTTAGATCAACACAGTGTTTTGTCCACTGTCTGATATATGCCTGTTCCGGAGGTGATAGCGCCTTCGGATCTTGTCCAGGTTTCAACGAATCACTTCTCAGAGGTAAAGGGTTAGACGACACCGTGGCCTTCATATTGGTAGTTGTATCTGTAGTTATAGGTGTGGGTGAAGGGGCAAAAATCGATTCAGAGATGATGCAAGATGATGCAGGTGTAGTTGGAAGCAAAGAAATACTTTGAAGGGATGTGGGTAGGATACTGTCAACAACTTGGGAATCCAAATTCGTCATTCGTCCATTCATCGTCAGCAAGTTCATAGAACCAGCAGTGGACAAAGTGCCAGGAGGTATATAACGGAGTGTTAGAACCCGAAGATAAGGGTATCGTAATATAGCTAAAGATATCATTCGATGGAATGCCTAGAATTCAAGATATGTAAGCTATCAGGATGCCGACCAACAAAACAACGAACTTGATCAGTTCCCGGACCACCAGCTGGAAGTTCAACGTTTAACTCAGTCAGTCCCTTCCACTCTCCTCGACCAAACTTAAACCCTTCCTTGATGTCCCCTGCAGCAGACCTCCTACTCCTTCCCTCCCATCCTTTCTTCTCCCTCTCGTCCATAACTACTTGTTCCCTGGAACCACCTAGACTACTCCCCGCAGCACCGAGTACCTTCTCGATACTTCGCTTATCCACCGCCTCTCCAAATCGTAAATTCAAGACCCAAGCCATGCCAATCAGTTGGGTCATAATTGAAGCTGGGCGAAGTCCAGAGTAAATGGTTGTATTTATGTTCAGCGAGATGGAATACAGCGGTCTTCTACTACCGACAGCTGAGATGTGAGAGGTAGGGGAGGTAGGAGCGGAGAAGAGGGCGGTAGGAGAAGATAGGGCAGTAATGAGGCATGGTGGGCCTTGTAATATCGACAGGTTCGGTAGGAGTGTCGGAGAAGAGAGAGGAGAGACAGGTAGCGGGTCTGGAGTGGAAGGTGGATGTGGGAACAGTATTTGTGACGGCGACTTGGTCGAAGTATTGGTATTGGAACTGGCTGCCGTAGCTTCATAGAAAGTGGTATATGAAGGAGAATCGGGAGATGCTGTTTTAGGTCGAGAAGAAGGTTTTCTTTGCGGATCACCGAGATTTGTACGAATAGTCGGTGTTTGATGTTCTACTCTCGAAAGAGCACATAAAGGTGAGAATGAGAGGGTAGAATCAAGAGGGACAGGATATGGTGCCTCCTGGTGTTTCTCTCCTCCTCTGCTACTACCCATTGTCATTGATCCTGAAACCTGTCGCGATAGAATAGTCCCACTACTTGTAGCAGGCCTCGCAGTTTTGGATCTTTCCGTGCTTTTTTTGTCTTGATTGACCTCATCACGCCAAGATCTATGATCGAAATCTCCATCTATCATGAATAGGTTTGGAAATTCCAGTCTGGTGATGTTTAATTGTCCATCAAGCCACCCAAATAACATCCTCCCTTCTTCTTTTGACATTGTTGAGCAAAGAAAAGCGATTTCTCGGAGAGCAAAAGCAGTGTGATATGCTAAGAAATCGTGATCATAGGTAGGAAGAATCAACGTGGTTAGATTCGACATGCGTTGGAATACAAGCGTGAAAGTCGCAGTGAGGAGGGTGTTATGATATTGCGCACCTCGATCTTGACGGTCAGGGGGGGAGAAGGGGTGTATCGTTAGCGACGATTCACCCTGAGGTGATCGTGATGACCATGATAGTTTTGTGGTTTGTGAGAAGAACTGAGGCCAGGATACACAACGAAATGACTTGACAAGATCTGTAAAATCTTGTCTTTCAGACAGCAGAATGAGAAATTTCTCCAGCTGCGATTCAGACTCGAAATCGTCAAGGTCAATGTGGGTGTATAAGACCGTCTGGCTAGCAAAGAAGAATAACTTGCACGTATGAGAAATTCTTGCTATCGACGACTTGGATTGTATGAATGTGAAGATATGAGCGATGGTCTCGATCGGCATAGAAGATATCGTCACTGAGGCGACAGCATCCTGTTTCTCGGGCAACTGTGGTAATACCAACGCGTCACTCTGCAATTGCACATATTGAACGCAGCGAGCCCCTGCACGAGAAGAGATCATCGGATCCCACGTAGATATGCCCTCCCTGGGTCGCTTCGAGCCTGTTGAACGGAGATTCGAGAGAAAGAGATTAGGGCTACTAGTGGTGCGTGCGCGGGACGCGATACGTGACGGTGTTGCTTGTCCAGTATTCCCCTCCTCGCTACTATCGCTATCACACAGGTGGTCTCCATTGCCAAAAAGACTGTTGCTCATAAAAATATTGTTTTTATACGAAGGAGAAAATGGGGAGGGGGGAAGAGAGGATATAGAGATTGGACGCCCCAGGCCACTTGGCCTTCGAATATCATCTTCCTCTTCGTCTTCTTCAGATGAATCGGGTGCTTGTACTCTTTGGCGGTGGGACGAAGTGATATTGAGTGCAGAGGGCCGTTGTTTCGTGCTCCCTTGTTGTACTGTGCTATTGTTGTGACGAGAAAAGAAGATTTTGCGTACACGACTAATGAATGATGTCTGTCGTCGCGGGATATTTTCAATTCCTTTTGTGCTTGTTATTCTTGTTGTGATTGATGTTTGATGGAAATGCGGAATTGTGGGAATCGATTTCTGAGCTTGTTCCTTCGATGCGTGCGGCATGTGGAGAGGAGAGAGGAGAGAATGAACTTCTTGATGTTTCGCTCTCTTTCGGCAAAAAATGTTGTACGTGCATGACGACGGAGGCGTAATTCAGGGTTGTAGTTTTGATGTGGTAACCCCGATTTAATAAGGGGGCCATCACCCTAAATTGATTAAAAAATAGTGATACTCTAAAGATATTTGGATGAGGTACATGAGACTCGCACTGTAGGGTGAAGCTACATAACGGCCTCTGTTCTGGATGCTGAAGTGGGTTGATGAACCTGACAGGTGAAATTGTAAGTTCAAGATTCCCTACCACCCCGATTCATATTCCTGGCTTACTAGGCCCTCGAATTTTGTCGTATAAGCATCAACACATTCCCTACAAAGAAGTATTACCACGGCTATGTGCTGCTCAGAAGAATCGAAGCAGACGCTAATGGACGATCTGGATCTGATGCCGATCAGACGAGGAACCAGGGGTAGGCAACCAGATTGCCGAAAAGTCTGTTCAACTGCACACCGAAACGATTGGGAATCAATCAAGTAAAGTAATGGACATGGTAGAAAAGTACATGTCAATGAATTTTGATTCTCGGTGCTGACAAGTTCAGTCGTGATCCGAGTTGGTAGTCAAACATCGAAGGACCGCACTTAGCAAGCGTTGAATTTCCGGGAACCACTATCTACATAATATGAAATATATGGTAACTAGCGTACAGGCCATCACAGCAAAGGATCTGAAGCGCGTCGCGACGCGTCATTCACGTGATCATAGCCTCACCTAACATCGACGATCTTCTCACTCTCCTCTCAAGATGCGGATAGAAGAGCTTATTATTGAAGGTAGCGTTTCCCAAATACATATCGCGAAAGGCGCTGACGGAATGTATAGGCTTCAAGTCCTACCCTCAAAGGACACAAATCACTGGTTGGGATGCATCTTTCAACGCTATCACTGGTCTCAATGGATCCGGCAAGTCCAACATTCTTGACGCGATTTGTTTCGTCCTTGGTATGACAAATATGCAGACGGTATGTTGATACTACAACTAGTCCATGAACATGACACTCACTCCTTCCGCAGATGCGAGCAGGAACGCAAGCCGACCTCGTTTACAAGCGTGGTCAGGCAGGTATCACAAAAGCTAGCGTCACCATTGTCTTTGATAACTCAGACAAAGCTGCTCCCGGTTACATCACTCCTCAGATCACCGTCACTCGGCAGGTGCGCTTCGTTGACTCTTACCAGAACAATCGACTCACATTCATTTAGTTTTCCCTCCCAAACACGACTAAATGGCTTCTCAACGGCCACAAGTCCACTCAGCAGCAGATCCTCTCTTTTTTCCAGGCCGTCTCGCTAAACATTAATAACCCCAACTTCCTCATCATGCAAGGTCGAATTACCAAAGTCCTCAACATGCGCTCAATGGAGGTCCTGGGTATGATCGAAGAGGCAGCAGGAACACGCATGTTTGAAGAAAAAAAAGACAAAGCAAAGAAAACGATGGCTAAAAAGCAGTCCCGCGTTGACGAGATTACTGAAATGCTCCACACCGAAATCGAGCCGAAGCTCGACAAGTTACGAGCTGAAAAGAAGAATTATGTAGACTTCCAAAAACGTGCTGCCGAATTAGAAAAAGTTGGAAGAGTATTGAGAGCTTGGGAATATACTGATTTCTTGAAGAAAGTGGTCGACAAGGAAGAAGAGGCAAAAGCGGTTGCGCTTGAGAGAAAGCGAGTAGAAGCAAATATCAAGAAGGCGCAGAAGGAAGGTCAGCAAGCTGAGAAGGATTTGATGGAGGTTGTCAAAAAGCGAGATGCTGAGATGAAGAAAGGCGGGAAATTGGCAAAATTGAAAGAGGAGACTGACACACTCGGGAAGGAAGTGGTGAAAGTGAGGACGCAGGCAGAAATCAAACAAACAACAATGGAAGAGGAAGAACAGAAGTTGATTGAGATTCAAACTGCAATTGAAGGTGTACGTCTGTTCTTTTCTTCCTATGTTTTCGCTCTCCTGTTTTCTGATAGAACTCCGTTTGCGTGTATAGCTCGAAGAAACTATTGCGCAAGAGACAGCCAAAGTCGCCACCATCACCGCTACCACCAACTCGGTCAAAGAAAAACATACATCCCTTGAGTCTGACGTTCTCAAATCCGAAGAACTTTTGCAGACGCTTTTAACAGGCCTTACAACCACTTCCTCGTCCAAGAATCTTAATAACTCAGGCGGAGGATATATGGGCCATCTTGCCGAAGCCAAAGCACTCTTGGCCCAAGGCCAAGCTGAAGAAGAACAGGCACGTGTCAAACTTGAAATGAAACAGAGAGAGTTGGAGTCTCTGAGGAAGAGAGTGAAGGATTTAGCGAGGGAAGCAGGGGAGAATAAAAAGAAGTTGGATCAGATGAGAAGCGTAGTAGAAAGGCAGAGACAACAACTCGCGACATGCAAATGGGATAAGGACAAGGAGGAGGAGTTGGAAGCAAGGCTGAAGCATTTGAAGAAAAGTGTCGGAGAACTCACAGAGGTAATCCTCTCTTTCATCTGTCTTTGTGAGGGTGTCACTTATGATGGCGATTTTGCTAACAGAGAAGCGAGCATATCAGGCATGGCCTCAGCCGCCTCAACTTTGAATATACGGACCCTTATCATGGTTTCGATCGATCCAAAATCAGAGGGTTTGTTGCACAGGTTACATACTTGGATAAAGTGAATTACGACAAAGCGACAGCACTTGAAATCACCGCCGGAGGAAAGCTTTTTAATGTGATTGTCGAAGACGAACAAATTGGCAATCACTTGTTGAAGAATGGAAAACTGAAAAAGCGCGTTACGATGATCCCATTAAACAAGATCAAAAGTTATCCCATTGATCAGAAGGTGTGTACGATTTTCACGGTACCTTTGAACACTTGATACTCATGCACACTATCAGAAAATCAACGCGGCACAGCGTCTCGCACCTGGAAAAGTTTTCCCAGCCATCTCTCTCGTGGGCTACCCAGAAGAGCTTGCGCGTGCCATGCTCTTCGTTTTCGGCAATACATTTATCTGTTCCGATGCGGCCACAGCTAAAGCTGTCACCTTCAACCCGTCCATCCTTACCAAATCTGTCACGTTAGAGGGCGACGTTTATGATCCCTCAGGATCCCTCTCCGGTGGCTCTTCACCTATGGGGGGTAAAATATTGATCGACGTACAAAGGCTGTTGGAGGTCGAAGGAGAACTCAATCTCAAGAAGAGGGAACTACACGAAGCGCAGGCAGAGGAGGAGAGGATCAGAGGTGATAGGGAGGAATGGAGGCGGTTAGGGAGAGATTTGGAGATCAAAGAGCACGAGTTGGGGTTGTTTGAGGAGCAAATCGGGGGAAGTAATGCTTCGAGAGTAAGTTTCAGTCGGGAACATCTTGTCAGATATAAAGGTTTACTTTGTCCCTTGCTTGCAGGTCGCAGCCGATGTTGAAGAAGCTCAGACAAATATCCAGGAGCTCAAAGATGCAGAAAAGGCTGCAAAAGATAAACAGCAGGCTGCGAAAGCCGAATGTGTCAAACTCGAAAGGGATATGAACGAGTTCAAGAACAATAAGGAGGGCAAGATTGAAGAGCTCAAGGTTAGTCATCCCTTTCTCTTATCTCATTTTTAAACCTGTCCTCGTCCATCTTATAGAAAGAGATATCGAAAAAGAAGGCCGCACTTCAGAAACACTCTGTCGTTGTCAAAACACAGCAAAAGGAGCATCAGACTGCGATTCTTGAATTAGGTAATGTCAGCCGATAGTACTGGAAGCATGCCTGACCTTGTCGTTTTGTTCAAGAGCAACAGCAGAAGGACATTGAGGACGAGAAATCTAAGCTTGAGGATGCACGAAAGCATGTGTCTTACCTCAAGAAGGAGCTAGTTCGCATGAGTGATGAAGTTACAGCTATGCAGGTATGTCCTTGCTTCCTGTTCCATCACCTTAAACTGTCTTGACTTCGCTTCACCAAAGACCAGCTACCAAGAAGCCGAGCGAAGACTTAGAGAAGAACATGCTACTCTCAGTCGCTTTGACGCTGAACTCAAGTCCCTCGAGGAGGTCATCAAGGCTCGTAAAGCCACCGTATCAAACTGCGAGATTGAGGTTGAGAAGCTCGATCATAGCGCCCAGGCTCTACAGAAGGAGACGGTTACAGCACAGAATAAGATTGAGTCATACGAGAAGCAATATGAGTGGATCAAGCATGATAAGCAGTGCGTAGCCCTGCTAGTCTGGTATTGACTTGAGACTCTGATTTTGTTGTTGCTTCGCAGCTTGTTCGGCAAACCAGACACGCAGTATGACTTCAGTGAGGGAGACATTCATGCCTTTCAGGCACATGCAGCCGCCCTCCAGAAAGCACAGGAGGCGAACAAAAAGAAGGTGAATCTGAAGGTGATGGACATGATCGAGAGGTACACTTGTGTATACCTGTTTTCCTCGAGTTCAAGCTGACACAAGACTGTATTGTATAGCCTTGAAAAACGAGAGGGAGCCCTACAGAAAAACCTTGCGATAGTCATGAAGGACAAAGCCAAGATTGAAACAACGATTGAGAATCTCGACCAACACAAACGGGATGCATTACAGAAGACATGGGAGAAAGTCAACGGGTACAGCTTCCTTGCTTCTTGGCGAGAGTCCTGATAGCATCAATCCTTGTAGTGATTTCGGCTCCATCTTCAATGAGCTCCTGCCTGGTAATTTTGCCAAGCTCCAACCTTTGGACCCTGAAGGACAGGATCTAACTCAAGGGTTAGAGGTGAAAGTCCGACTTGGGTCAGTCTGGAAACAAAGTCTAACAGAGCTAAGTGGCGGTCAACGGTATGTCTACGGAGTGAAATGTTCTTAAGCAATGCTGAGTATGCAATCCGTTTAGGTCACTTATTGCCCTTTCGCTTATCATGGCTCTTCTGCAATTCAAGCCTGCACCAATGTATATTCTTGATGAAGTCGATGCCGCTCTTGACCTTTCCCACACACAAAATATTGGTCACCTCTTCCGAACAAGGTTCAAAGGCTCGCAATTCATTGTCGTATCGTTGAAAGAAGGGTTATTCACAAATGCCAATGTACTGTTCAAAGCCAGGTTCAGGGATGGAACCTCGATCGTTGAGCGGACAGCACAACGGTCTTCGTCAACATTATACAACTAGAGTTTTGCATAAGGTGACGAAGGTGACCAGAATTGATACAAGATACCACACTTTAAGGATTCCTTTTCGGACTTCTCGGGAATTGCGCCGCCTATTCACATGTACTGTTTCCTTGTCACCAGATAGCTTCCGTCAATTGTAATGTGTATCATTATGCTAGCAATACTGCCGCTGCCATCGCTATGCAAGCTAGTGCAACATACGGGGAAAGTCGTTCACCTGAATCAGAGGGGGCAAAATAAGTGGACATGAAGTCAAATCGGCCGGCAAATAAAGGGTACCAATTCTGGCAGATTTGAATAAAAGGCTCGAAAATCTGGGGGTAATGCGAAAAAAATCAGGATTTGTTTACACGAGTGACAACAGAGGAGAAAGGAACGGACCCTTGCTTGTTTCGGTCAACGAGGCGTGGTGCTACTGCGCGAACGTACGTACACGTGCAGATGAAAAGAAGGATGACAAGGAGTAGGGCCTGGAAGTGGAAGAGGGCAGACTGACACACACAGTCATTAGTTTGTTTCTGGTTTGTGGAATGAGTAAGAGAATATTACCATTGGACGAATTCAGCGAGCAAGGTGAAAGTGAAGAACGCGACTGACGTGGGAAACTGGTGATTATTTCATTCAGCCAGGATTATTGGCTATCCTTCTGACCTATCGCCTCATCAAATTTTTCGACAACTGCCTCTCTATGAATGTCGCTGCTGTATTGGGAGTTCTGTCTGCCAAACATCTCCGCCTCTGCCTCTGCCTCTGTCTTTGTCTTTGTCTGAGCAGCCTAAATGAACTGGTAGACCACTCTAACTGCAGTCCTATTTTGGATGAATTGTGGTATATGCTGTGTGGTATTCACTAGTCTGAAGAACGTATCTCCGCTGAGTTTCCTTGATGAGGACCTGTACATGCTCACATTTGGTTTCTATAACCGCAAATGCCCAGTAGGGTCGCACCATTCCTCATAAATATCCTGCCAATTGACTGACTTCGTTTCCATTGAAAAGAAACCTTTGGTCCGACTATCATTCCATGACAAATGAGCCAGTATCTATGATTAGTTCCCTGCCTCATAACATTTGATGTTGGCACCCCAACCAGTAAGAGACAAGAGTTGATGCACATTGAGACCAATATCAACGTCGATATCAATACCTTCCTTCCAGATAACATGAAACCCCACTACCTGAATGTTAGCCGCTAAGTGGAAAGAGAAACAGGGCCAGACCAGATCAACTCGCTGCTGTGCTAGACATGCTTCAATGTATTATTGTTCCAGGACATAATGGCCAAGTATGCTAAGATAGGAAGTAAAAAATTGCCGGCATCCAAGAGATTATCATCCAGAATCTGACACGTACTGAGTTCATACAAACTTAGTATAAATAACAAGCAGTATCTTAATAATAATATTTACAGGCAAGAAGAAAGAAATCTATAGACTGGGAGGCGGGATCCCGTCGACTCGACGTTTCTTGAACTAGCGAATGATCAGTCAATAAACAAAAGCATTGGCAGTGATGGTAAGACATACCATCCTATCTCCGTCAATATCTCCAGATCTCTCTGACATTACCGAGACATTACCGCCCTCAGCCTGGAAAGAACACGATTTAGCAAAGGATACAGTTCAAGCAATCAAACATACCATGAGCTTATCATGGCCAGACCTATCGCTAGAGGAACCAGCTGATAACAGCTGCGTACCTTGCATGCCAGAGCCCGTCGCCTTCTTTTTCTGGCCTCGAGTTGATGCTAGCCGAAAAAACAGAAGGGAGGGGCTCCACCTATACATTTGCGGCGGTGCTATAAAGTTCTGTTCTACCTGCCTGTATTCGATAGATTTTTGAAGATCCATGAATGACGCTTCCTTGTTTTCCAACACAAAATTGAGGATGATACGCTGAAGAGCGTCAAGGAGGTATTCTGGATGTTTATGCTTTTCTTCCTTGACCCAGTGATAGTCTTCTTTGATCAACGCTGCCATAGATTTAACTAGTGGCATCAGTTGACGATACTCTGGATCTACAAAGTCCTCCCAGTAATCACTGAATTGGAGCGA
>Ga0153967_100597_pt1 | contig 11681 bp, 18 predicted proteins | sample TSFL051MetaG_FD_104688 | JGI IMG/M metagenome (GOLD analysis project Ga0153967, IMG submission 104688) | Attine ant fungus gardens microbial communities from Florida, USA - TSFL051 MetaG | ecosystem: Host-associated > Fungi > Mycelium > Unclassified | place: USA: Florida, Paynes | collected...
AGACCAAGTAGAATAGGTATAAGTAGTGTACTCAAATCCAGCGGGAACTCTAACGAGTTCTCTTTGTCAACTCTGATAAAGAGTGTGCGCTTAACGTTAACCCTAACTTGAGTCCACTACACTTAAATTCCTATCCAATCTCACCAACCTTTCCCACCATTCCTCAATTATTACTGGGGGCGATTCTGCCTCTGCCAACCTTCTCCTGATGTTCCCATTTAGCCCTCTCTTGAACTCTTCTATAAGGGGTCGTCCCTCATAGCCGCTTCCTCTTGATGTCTTTTTAAAAATTTGGACATACTCATTGCATGTCCATCCTCCCTGCTCCAGTAGCCTCAACTCATCCACCTTTCTTGATTCTTCATCAAACTCTCCAAACTCCTCCCTCATTTTTGTAAATAATTCCTCCACTATTTCCACCGCGGATACCCCCTGCCTCCTTTCTTCCAACACGTTCTCTTTCCATACCTCTGCTACTCCTCCTTGCATGTAGGTCAGTACCCACGATATTTTTTCTTCCTCCTCAGTCCTCTTCATCCTCATACTAATATACAGGCGGCAGGCGTTGATGAACCCTACCACCTTTTCTCTTTCTCCATCAAACAAGGGGGGCTTGGCTGCCTCCCCTTGGGTTTGCCCCCTCGATAGGAGCTGTTCAATGGCCATCGTATGTTGGGCCAGGTATTGAAGGATTTGGTCCATGGTTAGGACCACCTCCCCTTGTGGTTGTGGTTGCTGTTGTTGTTGTTATTGTTGTTGTTGTTATTGGGGTTATTGGCTCCAGGATGATGATTGATGGTGGGACATGTTGTTGTCCCAGATGTCTTCTTCTTCAGTTGTTGTTTCCTTGTATGAGGAGCAGTTGTCTTCTTCTGAGCTAATTTTTACACTTACTGGGGAGCGTGTCTTCTCCCAGCTAGGCTCCTACTTCCTTACTAACTACTACCCTAGTAATAGAGTTAAACTATTGCCGCAAAGATGCAAACCCCTACACTAGATAGCTTCTTAAGGAAAGACTGTCACTCCTTTGCGTATAGGAACTACAATGAGCTCCCAGCACAAGGTTGATAATGTGAATGAAGAACAAGTATTTTACCAAGCCTGCTCAATTCAGAGGTCAGGTCTCAAGCGCAACACCTGAGCTTGGTGCTGTATCTCTACTGTTAGTCCCTAACTGACTAACAAGTCCCCTGTAAGCCTAGGGCCCGGCTGTGGTTGTGGTTGCTGGTCGCGATGACCAGTGTACTGAGGGCAATAAGAGAGTAAGAGAGAATTGTGCAAGGTTCATGATGAACAGTGCAAAGGATAGGTTATTGAGTTCTAATGTAATGACAAGGCTAGTCGAGACGACTGTTTTATCACACTCAACATTATAAGAGAACGAAGAGAACTCAATGGAGTCTCTTGGTGGATTATGCTACCTACTTATACACAATTTTTATTTATCTATGTGTATGCTTAAGTAACTACCAATCCTTCCAGAAGATTCTATCACATGACCAGGTCATGTGACTCCTTCCTATCTTATCTCCTTTTCTATTCTTAGCACCCTTCATCTAGTCCATCTGAGAATAGCTCTCGTTCTTCCCATCCTTTTAACCTTACTATTTTTGGTTCGGGTGGGCGATTTATGACAAGTTTACTTCTTTTTTCATCAGGTATGTGTATATATGTTTGACACCCAAAAATTTGGATGAGAGCCACTGATGGTTTCTTTTGCAGAAAAAGTTCATAAGGGGTCTTGTTTTCGGATACTACTCTCGTTGGCAGCCTGTTCAAGATTTCCTAGGCATACTTTACAACAAAGGTCCAGTATGTCTTGGGCAGTTTAGAGTCAAACATCATGGTCCATACCATCTCCAGCACAGTTCTGTTGAGTTGTTCCACTACTCTATTTTCCTATGAAGTGTTTGCATTTGTCACCTCATGATGTATACTATCATGAACCACCAAATTCCCCTAAGTTATTATTTATTTTTCTTTTCTTTTCTTTTTCATGTAATTAGGTAATTACATCGGATCAGTAAACATGTACAAATAATCAGACTATATAAGTATCGAACACAATTGAACACAATCTAGCAAGGACTCTAACGAGTTCTCTTTATCAACTCTGACTTAGAGTGGAGTTAAGCCTGAGGTCACTCACCAAGGACTACAACTCTTACATATACCCCTAGTCTTTAGCCACCTTTGGAAGTCATTTGCCATATATTCCTCACCTCCATCGGTTCTTAGGAAATTCACTCGCTCTTCAGTTTCGACCTCTAATTGTATAATCCAGTTCATCAACACCTTTGAAGCTTCATCCTTGGTCCTGATGGGTTTTATTCTGACATAGTGCAAAAAACCATCAACAAATGTCATGAAATATCTGCATCAAGCATATCCTTCAACATCTAAGGGCCCACAGACATCAGAATAAACCCTGTGTAGTCTTCTAGGGTTTTCAATGTCTGATTTCTTTGGTATGATATCTTGAGTTCTTTTTCCTTTGAGACATGATATACAGTGAGTGTGTGCAGTACTATTCTTTTCCATTTCAGCTTCCATTCCTGTTACTATAGACTGATCAATGAGTTTCTTGATAGATTGCATCATGGTATGGCCCAAGCATCTATGCCATGTTGTAAGGATCTTAGTTATAGTTGAGTAATCTTAACCTTAATCCCACTCTAAGTCAGAGTTGACAAAGAGAACTTGTTAGAGTCCTTGCTAAATTATGTGTAATACTTATACAGGTCCGATTATTTGTACATGTTTACTGATCCGATGTAATTACCTAATTAAATGAAAAAGAAAAGAAAAGAAAAATAAATAATAACTTAGGGGAATTTAGTGGTTCATGACACTACCTCCCTCTCAAGGGTCCTCATTCTGAGGACTTCTTTCATAGTTTGTCATATGGGTCCCTTAGGTCACCCATGTCCAGATTTTCATCTCCTAAATTTTCTAAATATTTTCTATCCTCCTCGATTCTCTGTCGATCTTCCTCATCTTCTTCTTTGTTCCATTCTTCTATCTTTCCTCCCTTGTATTCGTCCTTCTCTTCCTCCATTCTTTTTAAGAACGGATTCTTATTGTACCTTGAGAACAGATTCCTTTTCCACTATCTCCAATTTTCTTCTATCCTTTTCCAATACTCCCGATTGTACCTCTTATTGCCTCATCCATAGAGCAATTTAGCCATGTATCTTTCTGGCAACTGTCGGTTGAACACTTTCTTATTTTCTTTTGCTTCTTGCCGCCTCACTTCTTCTTCTTCCTCTCTGCGATATTCCCTTTCAAATTCTTCTACTAACTCTATCGCATTCCTCAGATTCTCTCTACTTTCCTATGTATCTTCTTCCGCCATATATCTCTTCCATCGTACTAAGTATTTATCTCTTCCCCGCACCTTTCTTTTGTTCACAATTTTCTCCACTTTCCACTCTTCTTCCCCTTCAATTACCACTAGTTGTGGCGTTTCTCTTCTTTGTCCCTCTACTTGCAATTTGTACTGTCGTACTTGGCTAACATTAACTACTGGGTGTATTCTAACTGTGTTAGGCAGATCTAATTCAATTGCGTTACTAGAAATGATTGCCTTCACTCTGTAAGGTCCTACAAAGCGTTCAGTGAGCTTCTCTGTTCGTCTTCTAACCATTTGGTACTTCAGGTCTTTTGTGCTGAGTAGTACTAAGTTGCTGATGTCACACTGGACAATTAATTTTGGCAATATAAATGACATTCGGAACATAATAATCATAATAAACGGCTCTCGAGAGAGAATCAGCTCCCCAGACATAATCACTAGAAGTCTGGTTGTGTACTCAAGAACACTATCCGAATAGCAGAGTAGTGGCTGCGATCACCACTATCGGTACCTCATAACGCTTTCCGGATGGTCTTATATCATATTTATAAGGAGGACTCCTCTCTAGAAGTGCTCTCGAGAGTGAACTCGACCTTAAAAACATTTCCCTTGATAATGACGTCATCCAATAGCTGACCCCCAGTTTATAATAGGAACACCATCAGGGTCACACATCAGTCCTGATCAGCAGTCCAAATATAGAAAAACAAGATGAGAATATACTGAACGTCATCGGGAAGGGATAGAAAGAAGAAGAACCTAAGGGATGTGAACAGGAAATAGTAGAGAGAGTAGAGGAAGGTTCAGGAGAGGAATTAGGGGAGTTGGAAGCAGAGAGGAGTGATATCGACAACGAAGACACGCTCGAGAGCGGTTGGACCAATGTCCAAAGAACCTCTTAAGCATCCAAGAACCCTTAGAACAGGCTCAAGGTTGGCCAACGAGATAAAGAAAGTTAGTAGGAAATAGACAGGAAGTACGGAGAGCGGCTGTTGCATAATCGGATGTGGACTCGACTCATTCTACCTACCTTTTCAAGTAATCTGGAGGATTTCTTTCTTATTTTGTTTGTTGCATTCTGGGCTTTGTAATACTAATATAATACTCTAGTAGCATGGAGAGGAGAAGAGGAAGAACCCCCATCTTTTACCCTTCGTTGCTCTAGAGCTGAAACTCGACTTGAGTGATTAAGAGCTCTTTTTCTCTCTTTTCTTTTTATAAAAACCTTATAAAACTTCCCTCAAGGGATACCCACTCTAAAAGAGGACTTGGGCATTCGCTTGGACTAGGAGCTAAACCGCTCGCTATGTGTTTTCGGAGTAAGTTGTCAACTGTACAGTCAGTTAAGAGCGAGCTTGCACGAGGGCAACATGAGATCTAGATAGGACTGCTGTATCGACAGCAAGCCAGCCTATTAGACTAGTACCTTGGACGGTAGTGCTACGGTGTGAAAGGAATGCACACCTTTGAGATCCGACCGGTGAGAGTGCTCTCGAGCGGAAACTAAAAACATTTCTTTCATTCTAGTATCTAAATACAGGCTTTCACTATCTCGTAAGCCCCTCCCTTTTATATTTGATTACCTCCCCAGTATCTACTCGATTGCACACAATTGTGGAACAACTTGGAGATTTTGACTCTCTAACTCGGTAGTACCCACTTTTGTAAGGACGGTAAAGCACTTTAATATTTTGATCTACACACTCATTACAAATACCCATATCTATCCCCCCGATCCTTAATTGCTTTTTAAAAAGATCCCCCCCATCACCAACTCGATATTCTTCTACCTCTCCTCTCTCCCTATCTACATACTGCTTCATATCCTCCTGTGCTTTCTGTAGTGCAGCTTTTGCTTCCTCCTGTATATTTTTCATCTTTTCTGCAAACCTCTCTGCTCCTTCATATTTTCCCTTCTTCCTCATTTCGAATCCCATCCTAGGATCTTGTCCATTATTTGCCTTAAAGGGTGATACCTTAGTACCAGTGTGCACTTTGTTGTTGTAGGCAAATTCAGCCGTTCCCAGCCATTCTAGCCATTGTTCTTGTCGGTGGTCTATAAACATTTGGAGATACTGTTCTAACTCCTGGTTCATCCTCTTCGTTTGGCTGTCTGTCTATGGGTGAAATGCTGTAGACAATTTTGTCTCAATCCCTAACATATGATTCAACTCCTTCATAATACCTGCCACAAACTGTGGCCCTCTATCTGAAATAATGCTATCTAGTAGTCCGTATAACTTCCAAATGTTATCTCTGAATAGTCGTGCTAGTCCTTCTATACTCGTTCTCTCTGTAGTAGGTACAAAGTATGCCATTTTCATAAATCTGTCTACTACTACTAAGATTGCATCGTATCCTTGAGCCAAAGGCAACTTCGTAATGAAGTCCACACTGACATGGGTCCATGCTTTCTCTGGAATCGAGTTCGGCATTAATTTTCCTACCGGTGGTTGTGTTTGATTCTTATTGCATTGACAGGCATCGCACCCTTCTACATATTGCTTCACTTCCCTAGTGACCCCTGGCCACCAGAAATTTCTCATTACCAATTCCGCCGTCTTCCACTGTCCTCCATGTCCTCCCACAGGTGTGTTATAGTGTAGCCTGATCACTTCTGCTCTCAGTTTCTCATCTCTAGGGATGTACACCTTTCCTTCTTTCAGCATTAGGCCGTCTTCTTGACACCATTCTTCATCTCTTAATATTTTCACTCCTGCTTGCTTTATTTTCTCCACTACTTTTACCACTTCATCATTCTTCACTTTGCACTTCCTTACTTTGTCCAACAGGTCCACTTCTTCTATGATTACTTCTGCCACTCTGACCCTTTTCACCTCTAACCATTCTTTTTTGACCAATGTTTGCTCCTCATTATCCTTCTCCACTCCTACCTCCCAATCTGGCCTCCTACTCAGTCCATCTGCCTTGCCCATTTTGCTTCCCAAGATATGTTTCAACACAAAGTCAAATCTAGACAGATATAGAGCCCATCGCACTTGTTGATGGTTTAGTTTTTGGTTGCTCATAAAATATTTCAGATTTTTATGGTCCGTCCAGACTTTGAATTTACTCCTAGTTCCTTCCAGGAAGTGCCTCTATGTCTCCAAGCATCGTATTATAGCTAGCATCTCTTTGTCGTGTATTTCATAATTTCTTTCAGTCTCATTTAGCGACTTAGAGATGTATGCTACTGGTCTCTATTTATTATCTTCATATTTAATTGATAGTACTCCTCCTGTTGCAAAGTTGGAGGCGTCTGCCTCGACTCTAAACTCCTTATCTAGATCAGGTGTAACTAATAGAGGTTGACTTGTGAAGACCGTTTTTAACTGTTCAAACGCTTTCTGCTGCTCCTTTTCCCATCTCCACTTTTCATCTTTTCTTGTTAAATTGTTCAAGGGTCTGGCCAACTTTGCAAAATCTTTTACAAATTGTCTATAGTAGTTTGCAAGTCCCAAGAACTTTCTAATGTCTCTGATCGTTTTAGGCACCAGCCAATTCAACACTCCTGCCACCTTTTCTTCCTCCATTTCAATTGTCCCCTGACCTATTACTACTCTCAGAAAGTTTACCTTCTGTACCTTTCAAGCACATTTTTCTGGTTTCACATATAAGTCATTCTCCTCCAATCTTCTTAACACCTCTTCTACAATCTCATCATGCCCTTCTTCTGTCTCTGTTCCTATCAACATATCATCCACAAATGCTGCCACCTTTCCCTCGTTAATCATATCTCTCAGAATTTCATTCATCATGCCTTGGAACATGGCAGGTGAATTTGTCATCCCAAAAAACATAACTACTGGTTCATAGGACCCCACATGAGTAGTAAAGGCCGCCTTCCACTCATCTCCCTTCTTTATCCTCACATTGTTATAGCCCCATTGGAGGTCTATTTTAGTAAATACTCTTTTATTGCCCATGGAGTCTACTAGGTCTGTAATCAATAGCAGAGGGTAGTTATTCTTAATTGTCTGCTTATTGAGCCTCTTATAATCCATAACCATGCGCTTTCCTCCATCTTTCTTGCCCACAAAGAACACCAGCAACGTCTGGGGCAATTTAGAAGGTCTGATGTATTCCTTCCTTAAATGCTTGTCAACAAATTTCTGTACCTCTTTCTTTTTGTTTCTGGAGAGAGAATACACTCTTGCTTTGCTTATTTTGAAATCGTCGTTGAGATCTATTGCATGATCCTATGCCTTTCTAACTGGCATTCTTTCTGACTCCACTTTCCCAAATGCCTTTAACCACTTATGGAACCTCTTGGGTACCATTTCCTCCACCTTCTTATGATCTGCTTCTATCTCCTCCTCTCTTCCCCAGTTTTTCTTCTCATCCACAGCCCATTGTACAATTTTCTTCTCGTCCTCTCTGATCTTTTTCTTTCCTTTTATTCTTACTGCCTTTCCACATAGTGGTGGACATCTCGTCATCCTCACTTCCTCTTTCTCCTAGTCTATCTCAGGGTTGTGGGCCGCCAGCTATGGTATGCCCAGAATCACATTTGTCTTCCCCAATTCACAAACATCCATCTGTACTCTTTCCACATGTCCTTTGTAGAACATGTTCACTTCCACTTCATACATTATTGCACCTCCACTGTTATTAGTACCATCTATGTTTCTCATTTGTAAAGGTCGATCTAATTTAATCAACCTGTATCCTCCCTTTTGAGCCAAGCTTTTGCTCATGAACATCCTTGTTGCTCCACTATCTAACAATGCTTTCACTGTTCTCCCTTCATGAGTATCTACTTTCTCTATTCCCACATTCATCCATACTTCTCTCAGAGGCTTAAATGTTCATCTCACTTCTCTTGCTTCCACCTTTTGTACTGCCTTCTGATTGATAGTTTCTGCCACTCTTCTCAGATCAATGATTCCAGCCCTCCCCTTCTGGGCCCTAGGCACTGTCTGTTCCACTTTTCCACCCCAATTCCACCACGGTGTTTTCTTTCTTGTTCTACAAGGTGGACAAAAAATTTCCCCTCTTTCATTTCTTTCCACTTTCTCCCCTACTACTACGTCTTTACCTCCACATGTGTTGCACTTTACCCTTTCTGCTCTTCTGCTCTCCACTTCTCTGTCTCTCCAGTTCCATGCTTCCTTACAGCTTCCGCACCATATGTTGTACAACTGCACCTTTCCCAGGAACCCCTGTTCCTGATTTTCCTCAGTCTTTGTCCCCTTATAATTACATCCCCTACACTCTACAAACATTACCACTTCTCTGGGTGTTGTCCACCCCTCCATATACATTGCCACTCCTCTTGGAGGCAGCCCCCTTGCCCTGCTATGCTCCTTCACCTTCTTCCACACCTTCTACGGTGGTGCCACTTCCTCTTGTTTTCTCTTTTTCATATTTGGACACTCCCACTTCTTGTGTCCCTTCTCTCTACACCCAAAACACTTCACCATTTCTTCAACTTTCTCTTGTCTCCTCACCTCTTGTACTCCACACTGCATTATTCTGCTCCTTAGCACTTCAAACCTATTGCCCACCACTGTCCTCTTCTTTTGTTCTTCTCCATTCCTGCACTTCCGGGCAAAGTGCCCAAACCTCCCACACCTCCTACAAATTCTTCCCTCTCTCCCTTCTAGTTCTGCCCTTAATTGGGCAAGGGCATGCCTTTCATTGAGCATGTCGCTCATGAGTTTGTTGTATTGGTCCAGAGACATTGTGTTATGTTCTGGACAGGTGAAATGGTTTGTTAAAAAAAAGGATTTGTATTTCTTGAGGGTGACTCGTCATCTTCTTCAGAGGGCTCACAGTACGTCTACTAGGGCACACAGATCTTCTCCCAACCAGGTGCCTACTGCCTTACTGACTACTGCCCTAATAGTACTTTGGCTATCACTCCACAGAGGAGATTCCTACACTAATCGCCTTTTTAAGGATGCAGCAATATTCCTTTGCGTAGACTGATCACAATGGACCAGTAGCATGAAGTAGATAAAATGAAGAAGTGTACACATATACTAACAAGCACCACTCGGTTACAAGGTCAGGTCTTAGATACGATACCTGAGTATGGTACCATACTGCCACTGTTAGTGTCACAAACTTCATTCGGCCATAACTCCACAGATACTTGCACGATTCCCATGGTCTAAGATGCGTCGGAAAGCCCTTAAGAAGACCTTTCGAACGATGCCCAAAATGTGTCAAAGCAATCAGTACTCATTGAGATATCAGTTAATCAGTGCCGGACACTAATCGACAGATATCCCAGGAACCGCTAAATGCGGATGTTCGCTTCCACGTGCACATGGAAGCTCTCTTCAATACACTTCTGACGACTATAAATAGACCTCAGGGCAATAAGATCCTGTGGAAATACAAGGACCTCAAGATTTGACATGATACTAATCTATTATCCATAGATGCACATCAATCCTTGAACACAATAAGGACAGCCCCTTATATGGTTAAGTTATCGCTATTTTAGACACAAAAGGACTGCCATATGTAGAACAATAGGCAGTAGAACATGTGATGCTCTGTCCAGGTGCACAGACCATTATTTCCTATATATAAGGCTGCATAGTCTGAGGATTAGACCTCAGACTTAACAACATCTTCTGTTGCTTATTCTACCTTGCTTGAGAATCCAAAACTCTTCAATCACAAACTCAGTAAGTGACCATTTGTGATACTTAACCTTAATCCCACTCTAAATCAGAGTTGACAAAGAGAACTCATTAGAGTCCTTGCTAAATTGTGTGCGATACTTATACAGGTCTTATTATTTGTACATGTTTACTGATACAATGTAATTACCTAATTAAATGAAAAAGAAAAGAAAAGAAAAATAAATAATGACTTAGGGAAATTTAGCGGTTCATAACACATGTGTTGATTGATGTTCTCGCAACATGAGCAGATTCTTGGGTAGGGAACAATGTCTTTCCTTCTAGAATCCATAGCTTATCTCTTTTTCTAGCCTTCCCAATCACATTCATGCCCTTTAGGATGCTGCATTCATTTCGACCAAAAATTGTTGAGTAATTCCTTTCACTCATGTATGTCACTGACAACAGATTGTTTGTCTCCATGTTGGGAACATAGTAGACATCCTGAAGTTCATAGACTGTTGGTCTCCCATTACCATCCATTGAAATCCTCACTGATCCTGATCCAACTGCATCGATGACTCTATCGTCTCCAAGACTAATAGAAACAGCTGACTTGAAGGGAATATAGTCATGAATCCACTCTCTTCTGGATGTCATAGTTGAGGTCGCTCTTGAGTCAATAATCCAACTCTCAGCAAGGTTAGGATTTCTTTTGTATGCCATGAACAATTTTATTAGCATTTCCTTTTGTGCTGATGCTAGCTTGGCATTCTCCTCTCATGATTTGGGTCCTTTCTTGTTATTTGAGTTGCTATTGGATGCGAGGTCTGCCTTCATCTTTCTGCATTCCGACTTGATATGACCTATCCTTTTACAGTAAAAGCACTTCACATCTCTTTTTTTTCCTTCATGGTTGTTCAACTGACTAGAAGCTTGATAGATAGGCCTTTTCCCTTTGCTATGACCCATTAATGCAACATGTGAGGCTCCTTCATGTGATTTTTCATTCATCAATATCTGTTTGATGATGAAGTCTGTAGTCAAGGTAGTTTTGTCCTTCATATAGAGGTGCTGTCTAAGTAATGCATATGTTATAAAACGGCAGACAAGCTAGACAATCTATGGCAGCAGATTATTTTATTTCTTTTTCTTTTCTCATAATTATATAATAATAAATGTGCATGGGACATCATGACTTAAAAGAGATGTACGGGATAAAATAGTTTAGGCAAATACTTGTAAACACATATTTGTGTATAAGTAGCTGAGCCAATTAGTGGGAACTCTAACGAGTTCTCTTTATCAAACTCTGACTTAGAGTGCGAGTGAGGTTAAGGTTACTCAACTAAGACTTCAATTGTTACAGCATAGGATTCTAGAAGTAAAATAATCATGACTGTTACAATCAGTGAGTTCTTTAGGTTGTGTCCAAGGTCTCTAAGCCTATGAACTTTGTCCCTTATATCACTGAGTTGTTGTTCCATAGATACCGTGTCAACAAGAGTTGTCCTGAAGACATCTCCGAGCAACCAAGCTATTGTATGTTGTCCTCTCCCTTCATAATTGTAAGGAACGGTCACCCAAGTAACTTAGATAGGCAGATCCCAACTCTAAGTCAGAGTAGACAAAGAGAACTTATTAGAGTCCCTGCTGGATTTGAGTACACTACTTATATCTATTCTACTTGGTCTGTGCACTACTTTCCCATGGTGATCATGTGACATCAATGTGACATGTCATGTGAC
>Ga0153967_100599_pt1 | contig 11543 bp, 12 predicted proteins | sample TSFL051MetaG_FD_104688 | JGI IMG/M metagenome (GOLD analysis project Ga0153967, IMG submission 104688) | Attine ant fungus gardens microbial communities from Florida, USA - TSFL051 MetaG | ecosystem: Host-associated > Fungi > Mycelium > Unclassified | place: USA: Florida, Paynes | collected...
ACAAGTAACTACTGAGCACCACCTGGTTGTAAGGTCTGGTCTACACTGGGGCCCAGGTATGGTCCCAGTTGTCCACCTCTGGAGTCTAAACTTTCTGGTCAGTCCACTTAAGCCTGTGGCCCAACTATAAGGAGATGACTAGTAATTGGAGTTGATCACCAGTCGAGGGTTGATTGTGTAAGATTAAAGTTGCTTGGGACCAAGGAGGTCAGGAGCTAGTAGTGATTAATGAGTTCTAGTGTAGTGAACATTAGTTGCAATAACTCAAGTCCACACTCTAAGTCAGAGTTGACAAAGAGAACTTGTTAGAGTCCTCGCTAATTGGTCTAGCTACTTATACACGAATTGGTATTTACTAGTATTTGTCTACTCAAATTATCCCATGGACTCCTTTTGAGTCATAGTGTCCCACACTTCAAACTATTACATAATAAAAGGAAATGAAAAAGAAATAAAATAATCTGCTGCCATGGATGCCCCAGCTCGCCTGTTATTTCACTACACCTACTGCCTTACTAACTACTGCCCTAATAATACTTTGGCTATCACTCCACAGAGGAGATCCCTACACTAATTGCCTTTTTAAGGATGCAGCAATATTCCTCTGCGTAGACTGATCACAATGGACCAGTAGCACGAAGTATATAATAAAAAGAAAATACAAGTAGACTAAAGAGCACCACTCAGTTGTAAGGTCTGGTCTGAGCTAGTACCTGAGCTTGGTCCTAGCCATCCACCTCTGGGGTCTAAACTTCCCAGTCAGTCCACTTAAGCCTGTGGTCTGGCTATGAGGAAGTTAGGATTGGTCTGAGATGACCATACACTGAGAGAGCAATGAGAGTTAGTTTGACAAGGATCAAGGCAATTGGTGTCTGGAATATGGTAACAAGTTCTAGTGTAAGGCTTTGGATTGTGGTTGAGTAACCCTAATCCTTAACCTACTCTTTATTGGAGTTTGACAAAGAGAACTTGTTAGAGTCCTTGCTGGATTGTGTACACTACTTATACATGTCCAATTGTTTGTCCTTGTTTACTGATCCGACTATATTACATAATTAAATAAAAGAAAAATAAGGAAAATAAATATTGACTTAGAGGGAATTGGGCAATTCATGACATATATTATTTGTCATGTAGATATACAACTCCATAATAGACAAAGGTGTGCAATAACAGTCCCTATGGAATATGACTAAAAATACTCCTCAAACTTCCTTCAATTGACACATTTCAACCTTGTGGTTTCCATGAGTCTTCTAGCTGTCAGTTGCTTGAATAATTGGTGTAATACTACCCTCCAGGGAGATAATATGAAGAAGCCATAGAAAAAAAAAACAATGAGTGCCACCATATTTCCAAGTAATGCTTTCCATCTCCTGATTCATCCTCCCCCACATTTCATAACTCTGTCTACCCACTATTAGATGAAATGTCTTAGGGGTCACCTATGAAGATAGATGACTGATGTATTACCTATTAGATGAAATGTCTACAATGTGTAAGTCTAAGTACTAAGACTAAGTAAGATGATCTTATCTTAGGGATCACCTATGTTTTGTAATTAGTAGGATTGTGCTGCTGTATCAGATGTCAATCTGATGTTCTAGAAACCAATCCAACTCAGTCTGATATCCACAGAACTGAGGGCAAATAACTATTCTCTCACAAAAAAGTCATGCTTAGTAATCATAACAAAAATAGAAACATGTGCAAAACAATGAAGGCAAAGGATTAGAACCAAATAGAGATAAACAAAAGAATGAGGCTCAAGATGCACTTACAACACTATGAAGGTAGATGACTGAGGGAGCTTCTATCCTATGTCTGACAATATATGGGTGGAAAAGTGTAAACTCCAGTTGTCCAGTTGTTAAGGAGGCAAATATGTAGATGTAACACAAAGTTGACATCACTATATGTAGGGAGAATGGAAAGCAGATGGTCATAATATGAAGAGGCACCACTAGTAATGAAGATGAATGAGTGGACATCAGTTCACAGCTTCAATACCCACTATAGTCAGTTTTAAGCCATGTTATTCATCGTAAACTTGTCTCTCTAGATTGTTCGTCCACCCAAGATGACTTCCTATATGGTAAAAGGGCGGAATCACGGGCGAGCCTCGTGTTTCGGTTCTTGGGTCCCTACCATATCGGTGATCTAGCGAGTTGGTCGAGAGGGGGCGAGCTGGAACGTTGGTCAATGTAACGCGGTGTGACGATTGATTAATCACATCTAGGAACTCGTTACAGGATTTTCTCAGACTGGAAACGCTCGTAGAGCTTATACAAACTACTCGTATGTAACAAGTTGTCCTTAATTATTGACACTAGCATACTTCTCCAAGTCCTTTAGCAACTTGGTCCATCGTCCATTGTTCATAGCGCTCATCTTTTTCCAATCGTCACTCTGTTCTCCCTGGACAATCTTAAGCACTTGCAGGTACCCGGCAAGAGTGAAATCGCAGAAAGATGGTTCATCTCCAACCAAGAATGCACCTTTGCTCTTTGCATACCAGCTCTCCAATTCATCGAATAGCGCTCTTATTCTCTCCCATAGTTTTTCTAATTCTTCGCCTTTCGGTTTAGCTTCTTCCAATGATTTCCCCCATCTTGCAGCACGAGTGCGAGCGTAATACTCCAAACTTGATTCTTTGCCTAAAATATTTGGAATATTCGGGAGAAAGAGTGCCGCCAAGTCTGCCATTTTTTCATTTATAAAGCGATAGAACACAGCTTGAAGAGCTTCAGTCCCTTTCGGAAATGCTTGGGGTGTGTTCGGGTATTGAGCATCGAGATATTCAGCAATGGCGTAGGAATCTGTGACGGGTTTAGCTTGTCCGGTTGTCTTATCGATGATGGAAGGGACGGTATGGAATGGGTTTCCGTCTGATCCTAATCGAGAAGAGGGAATTCCCGCTTGTTTAATAACGCGATCTACGTCTTCGAAATCGATGTAAATCGTGTGATACGGCAGTTTCTTCATGTTGAGGACATATCTAGATCAATGAGTCGATGTTCTGGCAGGAGGGTAGGGGTTTTGCAATTACCGGACTTTCCAAGGATTAGGCGACCAACACTTGATACCTTCTTTAGCTGCAAGATCATAGAAAGTAATCATTGTTAGAGCAGATGTGCAGCAGTTGGTTTCCTGTATGTGTGGGACCACCTTCTATTTTATGCATGTCGTGTAGTGAAGCTGATTCAGCACATATCTCAACCTCTCTTTCCGGCCAATAGAAAAGTGGCTTTTTATCAACAAATGTCATTTCTTCTTGGTCAGTGTAGCTTTCAACTTACCTTTTCCAGATTCGCCTTATTCAGATTCTTCGCACTCCAGAACTTGCTTTGTAACTATGACGCTGTTTGTGCGCCTACATTATGAATCTAGTTTCGTTTTCACAAGATGATCCATAAGAAATAGGCCAGATTGGTCCTTATTTATGCCCTACATCGTGTACATAGTCTATGACTGTTTCCTTTCAACAACAATTATCCAGATATCTCACTCGCTGATCATAAGGGTCGCCTTCTAATAATGTTGGAGGCTGTCCTTGGACCATTCCCATCCCAGAACGCACACTTCGATTATAAAAATAAACACCACTTCCAAAGACAATTGACTCAGGTAGGATAATTAAACAATGAGACAAAAGCTTTTGATCATCAAGTGGTAAATTTTTATGCCTGTGAAGTGTAAGAACAATGGATCTGTGCGAGATCTAGATCTTGACACCAGACAACACGAGACATAGTGCGTAAGAAGAGCAAAATTCAATTTCATTATCAATTATTCCTCCCACAAGATAGCCAATGATAACTAAGCTAAATCACGTAAATGACGCCGAAAAGTGTCAGTCACTCAAGAATTTAAAGCAGTCTCAATCCTGGCGTCACGATCCGCAGCAGTAGTGCAAGTGACCGACGTTCCTTTAGAATTAACTAAAGGCAATGCAGCACAGGTGAGGCCGCTACCACAAGGTGTTGTAGCGAATTTCCCTCCCACACATTGAGCAAAGGCAGTCCCGACACATGCGTTCTCACCAGACGAACATGAAGAACTTGTGGTTAGACCTGCAAACTTCTTGTTCAGCCATTGAGCGTCCAGACCGTTTTCTATGTGAAAGATGTTTTAGAGTGTGAAGGATAGTGCAGGAGTCTGCACTTACGTTTTTTGAAGTTGCCACTTGCCGAAAGAGAAGAACTACCGGCAGCACTTCCACTTGTGCCATTGTCAACACCGGTGCTGGCGCTACTGCTCGCACTGCTAGCAGTGGTACCGACAGAGCTCCCTACGCCAGGATCGTTTACGAGGGTATTCAATTGCTCCCCATCGGGGACCGGGCCGTCAGGCTTTGCAGGGCAAGAACCAGCGGGGTTAACAGGTGCACTAAGTCCAAGAGGGATGTTTCCCGATTGATCACCGCTAAACTTGGAGAAATCGGATCCCGCGAATTGACAATGGAAGAGTCCATTCAGCTCAGCGTTTTTGGGTGCGTTTTGGCAATAAGGGACTTGAAGACTGTCAGGCTATATACAAAAAAAGGAATGCACGCTTGAGTAACGGAATGAAAACCAAAGTTGGACAGATATACAGCATTACGAGGTTGTTGAACAAAGATTTGAGCAAGTCTGATCATCTCAGAATCACTGTTGAGCTTTTTGGCAAGGTCGATCATGGCATCGGCAGAATCTTGCTGTTCACAAGGTCCTGCAGCGGCAAGGAGGGTACCTGCAGCGGTAACTGCAATTGTGTTGCAATCAGCTCCCCCACCGGCAGCATCCTAGACATTAAATAGAAGATGAGAAATAATGATTAGGGGAGGTAATAAAATATGAAACTCACGCACGCAGCCTCCCAAGGCGCCTTAGAATCAGGAGTGTTCTGCGCAATACGCCTCTCGAGAGGTGCAGCCGAGGTAACGAAAGCGAGAGCGGAGAGAATGAAGACAGAGGTGATTTTGACCATTTCGAACGTGCACGGATAATAAATTCTTTGAATTTGGGCTATACTGAAAAGATGGACAGGGAAGAAAACTACAGAGCACCTGGCTCTCAAAAAGGGAAGGATAAAGAAGGAAATGGGAGAGAGAAAGAGATTGAAGAATAAGCCAAACCCCTTAGAAAGAACTCCTTATATGATGACTTGACCACCAGGTGTTTCAAATAGCAGCTGCCGGGCTGATGTTTGTCCATATGATCGTCACCAGGGTAAGTATATGATGCTGTTTCCATACGAGGGTGAGACAGAAAGACAAACTCGATACAGTTACAGTTCAATTTCCATCAGTGTTGCAGTAGTCACCAGAACAACAGTTGAATAAGGACCTCCGTGCTCAATTTGGGAGCCTCATGTTTGGTCGATCACCAGAACTTGGAACATCTGTCAATGACAAGACAGCTAATGACAAAAAAACAACAATGCTCAAGATTTACCTTTGCCGGGCCTGCATAGGAAGCCTGGCTCGTTGCTATGTTACTGGATCATGGGATACATCTTTACATCTACGTAGATGAGAATGCCATCACACGACGGAGTCTGCCGAAGCGATCTGGTATTGCATCATGATGAACATTGAACATTTCAGTGGTCAGTGTATGTGTCCGGCAATCTTGTAACAATCCTATGTACACTGCTATTGAGTTTTACCCAATTCTCTTCGATTTTCTCACACCAACAACAATTCTTGCAGAGTAGAAGCTTGTGATCCGACCTTTTAATCCTCAGCTTGCCTCTTATTGAAGAAGTCTTCCAAAAATCAACTTCCCTTATGGCCCCGAACAAGGGATTCATTTTCTGCATCCAGGATGCATGTATGGAATACCATTTTTCCAGCAAATTTGGCCAGCTGGTCTGATAAAATGTCGGTGTCTGGAATAGCCTATTCTATATGTGTCCATGCAGTCTTATACATAACAGCTAGCCGGCTTTCTTGGCGGACTCGGAAGGCTTATACAGAACTCTGGTCCCCATGCAGTTAAGGGAAAGCAGACTCCCTTCATTAATCTCCAAACCTCCCTCTCTTCTCCCTTTGGAATCGGTGAGATTTTGTCGTCTTTTTTATTCCCCTTCCTCATTTCTGCCACACTCTCCCCCATTTATACGTCTATCTACTTCCCGAATTGTGATGTAACTGCTGTTACCTGGTCTAATCTTTCCTCCAGCTTCCTCTTTCTGATTTGATCCGTGTTAAATAAGGCCAGCGGACATCGTGCAGTGGTCCTGACTCACCTAGTAAAGGCTCTAAGTGTAGACACCGTTGGTAGAGGGAAAAGTGACTAGTTTTATATGTTAAGCATTTATACAAGTGGTGAATGTAGTGTAAGGTAGTGATGATGGGAGCGTAGTCTAAACTGAATATGTAATTAATTCCGTCAATCCGTCAAAGTGACACTTTCTTCAAGTAGCATGATGCCTATTAATGTGTCAACTGAGATGTCTAAAGGACAATCAGAACCTCAGGCATCACCGTAGCGTGAACGACTGAGGTGTGTCTACATTTAGTAAAATATATATAATCGTTAGGCAAACTGAGTACCCTCACTGATATGAGGGTAGACAAGTGGATCACGGAAGCGGTATTCGGTTTGTATGTGGTACCCGGTGTGTCAGTCCAATTCAATAATGTCCGACAGGGTGAAGACAGTACAGGTCACATGATTTGCAAAGAGCCTAATCAGGGCCCAACGTCAGAAGTAACCTTTACTTACAGCTAGCGCTAAGTGTAAAGTTAAGAACGAGCAGCGAAATGGTGGGAGAAACTTGTTACAAACGTGCAACGTACATCATCTCTACACAGCCTATTTATCTGTATCTAGAACAATAAAAATATGAAACATTGATCACTGACACGAAACAACAAACTAAATTTAGTGTGACGTTCCAACACCAAGATGCGGTTCAGTACAACAGTGACATGGCATAGCTACAGGTGATGGTCATTGATAGAGGTTTCATCAATAAACTCATCAGGAATAATCCCTGAATCAAATACCCTTGCAAGTGACGTTGCCACGTGTGTCCTGAAAAATGATCCTTAAATTACTGGAACTGCCACTGGATATGAATGAATGTAGACGACCTTTCATCGTTCAGTCCCTCTTCAAAGTCCTTGAATTGTGAGACACAGTCGTCGCTGATCAGTCAAGAATACAGGAGTCAAAAGTTGGGTTTCATAGAGGATATACGATACGTAGTAAGAAACATGTATATCTAGACTGTGCTGTGCCGGTTGCCCGGTTTTCAGGTAGGATGCATTATCTCGATATAATAATATTGGAGATAGTGCTCCAAGGAATGGTGTTTCCATGACAATGATGTCATTCCGCGATACACTAGCGTTTGCAGCGCCCCAAAAAAAGATTTGGCATCTGGATTCGGACCAGATCCTCGATGCCGGGTGCTATCCGTGCTATTCACAACAATAAAATGGGTCATAAATAGAATTAACAACTGACAGATCGACGTTGGTTGGTGAAATACCCATAATTGAAGGCTTTGGGAAGCATACCTCGGTATCTATCAGAGTTTTCCGACCTACAATATTGAAGTTGTCATCAGGAGCTTGGGGGGAAGTTTTATTTCTAGCCTTGCAGCCACTGCAGCAGTTTCTCCACTTGACCTTTATCAAATCTTCTTAAACAATTTCTACACAAAGTACTAGGCAGAAGGACTGTGTCCTACTTTTGTGGCCAACTTTTCACATTCTTCATTTCTTCTTACAAATATCCCCCCTGTTCTTTCTCCAGCTTCCTCTTAGTCTTTTAATCAAGTTCACCCTTGCCTGGGCCCTTCTGCACAATGACTAATTTGTCTTCAGCGAGAGCCCTAAGTCTATGTAGTGAGTTTATCTAGCCAGAATTGTCCCTTAGAACAACTGGAATTGGCTTTTACTGCTGAAGGACAACACACCCATAGTTGACCAGAAAAATTAAATTTAGATGAGCAGAAGCTACACATCTTCTGAAAGTTTGGCTAGATTTACTGTCTCTTCTCCAAACAAGCTGTGTAGTTCTCTGGTAGGATAAAATAGGCATTTTGGCACTGCATTAGGAGCCTCTTTGGAACCAGAAGGCAATTGCCTTGCAAGATTGGATTCCTTATGCAGTCCAGCTAGAAAAAGTCCAGAATACTGATTTCTGAATGATAGAGAAATGCACTTTGACTTGAGCATTATCTGAGTGTCAGGTTTGTCTTCCTTGACTGTCAAATTCCTGGATAATGTTTTTTTCACTTGAAGTTTCCAGAAATGGATTTATCCTCTTTTGTAAGGATCTCAGTTGTGGTTGGATAACCTTAACCTCAATCCCACTCTTTATCAGAGTTTGACAAAGAGAACTCATTAGAGTCCTCACTGGATTTCATACACTACTTATACACATTTGATTATTTATCCTTGTTTACTGATCCGACTATATTACTTAATTAAAAGAAAAGAAAAGGAAAAGAAAATAAATATTGCCTTAGGGGAATTTAGCAGTTCATGACACTACCCCCCTCTCAAGGGTCCTCGTCCCAAGGACTTCTTTACAGTTCATCGTATGGGTCTCTTAGATCTCCCATATACTGATTTTCATCTCCTAGCTCCTCCAAATATCTTCTATCTTCTTTGAGCCTTTGTTGATCTTCCTCGTCTACTTCTTCGTCCCATTTCTTTATCTTTCCTTCCTTACATTCTTTCTTTTCTTCTTCCATTTTCTTTAGGAATGGATTCTTATTGTACCTCAAGAATGGGTTCCTTTTCCATCATTTCCAATTTTCTTCCATTTTTTTCCAATACTCCCGGTCATACTTCTTATTGCCCCATCCATAGAGTAGTTTGGCCGTGTATCTTCCTGGTAACTCCCTACTAAACACTTTCTTGTTTTCTTCAGCTTCTTGTCATCTGACTTCTTCCTCTTCTTCCCTGCAATATTCTCTCTTGAATTCTTCAACTAATTCCATTGCATTCTTCAGATTCTTTCTACTTTCCCATATGTCCTCTTCTGCTGTGCATCCCTTCTATCACACCAAGTATTTATTCCTTCCCCGCACCTTTCTCTTGTTTATGATTTTCTCCACTTCCCACTCTTCTTCTCCTTTGATTACCACTGGTTGTGGCGTTTCTTTCCTCTATCCCTCTACTTGTGATTTGTACTATTGTACTTGGCTAATGTTAACTACTGGATGTATTCTCACTGTACTAGGCAGGTCCAATTCAATCACGTTGTTAGAAATGATTGCCTTTACTTTGTACAGTCCCACAAAGCATTCAGTAAGCTTCTCTGTTTGCCTTCCAACCATCTGGTATTTTAGATCTTTAGTGCTGAGTAGCACTAAGTCGCCAACTCAATATTCCTCTACCTCTCCTCTCTCCCTATCTGCATACCGTTTCATATCCTCTTGTGCTTTCTGTAGCGCTGCCTTTGCTTCCTCCTGTACACTCTTCAACTTTTCTGCAAACTTTTCTGCTCCTTCATATTTCCCCTTCTTTCTCATTTCGAATCCCATCTTAGGATCTTGTCCACTATTTGCCTTAAAGGGCAAAACCTTGGTTCCTGCATGCACTTTGTTGTTATAGGCAAATTCTGCTGTTCCTAGCCACTCTGGCCATTGCTCTTGTCAATGGTCTATGAACATTTGGAGGTATTGTTCCAACTCCTGGTTCATTCTTTCTGTTTGACTGTCTGTTTGTGGATGGAATGCCATCAACAGTTTTATCTCAATCCCTAACATGCAATTTAGCTCTTTCATAACCCCTGCTGCAAACTGTGGTCCTCTATCTGAGATTATGCTATCGGGTAGTCCATGTAGTTTCCAAACATTATCTCTAAATAGGCATGCCAACCCTTCTGCACTAGTTCTTTCTGTAGTAAGTATAAAATGTCCCATTTTTGTGAACCTATCTACTACCACTAAAATGGCATCATATCCCTGCGCTAAAGATAACTTTATAAAGAAATCTGCACTAATGTGCGACCAAGCTTTCTCTGGAATCGAATTTGGTATTAACTTTCCTGCCGGTGGTTGTGTTTGATTCTTATTTCGCTGACAGGCATTGCACCCCTCCACATACCACTTCACTTCTCTAGTGACCCCTGGCCACCGGAAATTCCTCGTCACCAATTCTGCCATTTTCCACTGTCCCCTATGCCCTCCCACAGGCATATCATGATGTAGCCTAATTACTTCTGCTCTTAGTTTTTTATCTTTGGGAACGTACACTTTCCCCTCTTTCAACATTAGGCCATCTTCCTGGCGCCATTCTTTGTCTCTCAGCATTTTCACTCCTGCCCGCTTCATCTCTTCTACCGCTTTCACTACCTCATCATCTTTTGCCTTGCTTTTTCTTACTTTATCTAGTAAGTCCACTCCTTCTATAATCACTTCTGCTGCTCTCACCCTTTGTGCCTCTATCCATTCTTTCTTCACTAGTGTTTGCTCTTCATTATCCTTCTCTACTCCAATCTCCCAATCTGGCCTCCTACTTAACCCATCTGCTTTTCCCATCTTACTTCCTGAAATATGTTTCAGTATGAAGTCGAACCTTGACAAATATAGAGTCTATCGCGCTTGTCGGCGATTTAGTTTTTGGTTGTTCATGAAATACTCCAGATTCTTATGGTTGGTCCAAACTTCAAATTTACTTCTGGATCCTTCCAGGAAGTGTCTCCATGCCTCCAAGCAGCATATTATTGCTAACATTTCCTTATCGTGTATTTCATAGTTCCTTTCTGTTTCATTTAACGATTTGGAAATATATGCTACTGGTCTCCACTTGTTATCCTCGCATTTGATTGACAACACTCCTCCTGTTGCAAAGTTAGAGGCATCTGCCTCTACTCTCAACTCTTTATCTAGATCAGGTGCAACTAGTAGGGGTCGATTTGTGAAGACCATTTTCAACTGCTCAAAAGCTTTCTGCTGTTCATCTCCCTACCTCCATTTTTCTTCCTTTCTCATTAGATTGTTTAAGGGTCTAACCAGCTTTGCGAAATCCTTCACAAATCTCCTATAATAGTTGGCCAGTCCCAAGAACTTCCTCACATCTCTGACTGTTTTTGGTGTGGGCCAGTTTAGCACTCCCGCCACCTTATCCTCCTCCATCTCAATCTTCCCCTGATCCATTACTACCCCCAGGAAATTCACCTTCTGTACTTTCCAGGCACATTTCTCTGGTTTCACGTATAGGTCGTTTTCCTCTAACCTCCTCAGCACTTCTTCCACCAACTTGTCATGTCCCTCCTCCGTCTCCATTCCTATTAGCACATTATCTACAAATGCCGCTACCTTTCCCTTATTGATCATGCCTTGGAACGTAGCAGGTGAATTTGTCATTCCAAAAAACATCACCACTGGTTCGTATGACCCCACATGAGTAGTGAAGGCTGCCTTCCACTCATCTCCTTCCTTAATCCTCACATTGTTGTAGCCCCACTGGATGTCATGAACCGCCAAATTCCCCTAAGTCAATATTTATATTTCTTTTCTTTTTCTTTTCTTTTAATTATGTAATAACATCGGATCAGTAAATAAGGACAAATAGTCGAACATGTATAAGTAGT
>Ga0153967_100600_pt1 | contig 11539 bp, 14 predicted proteins | sample TSFL051MetaG_FD_104688 | JGI IMG/M metagenome (GOLD analysis project Ga0153967, IMG submission 104688) | Attine ant fungus gardens microbial communities from Florida, USA - TSFL051 MetaG | ecosystem: Host-associated > Fungi > Mycelium > Unclassified | place: USA: Florida, Paynes | collected...
AGGACTTGTTAAAATTAATAAGATGGTATAATTACTTTTGTAATTAAAAATATTAAATTAATAAAAATAAATTTTTTATTAAAGAAAGAGGAAAGTAATTATTATGATTAGTAACGATAAATCTGTTGATTTAAATAATGCAACAGATAATCAAGCAAGTGATGATACTTCAAAACAATTAGTTTTTGCAGTTAATCAAGATATCCAAGTAACACCAACAGGATTTAAAGAATACGGTGTTTTTGTTGACTGCGGAAATGGATATACTGGATTAGTTCATATTAGTAGAATTACTCCAAAGTTTGTTCGTAATGTTTCTGATTATTTCACTATTGGTCAGCCATTTACTGCTAGGGTTATTGAAATTAATGAAGCAAACAAAAAGTTGAGTTTAAGTACTAAAGAATTTAACTTAGAATCAAAAAGAGCGTAAACTTAATTATTAATTAAAAGTATAAACTTGTAAAAGTTAAATTCTTTAAATGGGTAAACAGCAACTTTATAAGTTGCTGTTTCTTATTAATTATGTTAAAGGAGACAAATAATAAATAATGATAAATGTTGATTTAAAAAATGCTCAAATTAAAATTGAAGACTTATTAAAATATCAAGATCAAGTAACAACAATTCATCAAAAATTAGAAGCAAATATTGCAAATGAAGATGAATTTTGTGGTTGAATTGATATGCCATTGCGTTATGAACGCGATTTAGATTATCAAGCATCATGACAAAAAATGAATACCTTAGCTTTAAAATTACAAGAAGAAGTTGATATTTTATTAGTAATTGGGATTGGTGGTTCATATTTAGGATCACGAGCCGCAATTGAAATGGTACAAGGTTTATATAATCAAAAAGCACCAGTTAAAGTTATTTATTGTGGTAATACCTTAAGTTCAACTTATGTATCACAATTATTAGAGTATTTGACAGATAAAGAGTTTGCGATTAATGTTATTTCAAAATCTGGAACAACGACTGAACCAGCAATTGCTTTTCGTTTATTTTATGATTTGATGGTTAATATCCAAAAGAAAGCAAAAGATGTTGTTAGAAATCGAATCATTGTTACTACTGATAAAGAAACAGGAATTTTACATCAATTAGCAAAAGATAAAGGTTATCAAACATTTGTTGTACCAAATGACATTGGTGGTAGATATTCAGTTTTAACACCAGTTGGTATTTTTCCAATGTTAGTAGCTGGACTTGATGTTGAAAGAGTGATGATTGGTGCTCAAAAGGCCTATCAAGAATGTAAAAATGATAAAATTCTAGCTAATCCAGCTTATAAATATGCTGTTAGTCGTTATTATTTATATCAAGAAAGAAATAAAAGTGTTGAAATTTTAGCAACTTATGAAACACAATTACAAATGTTTGCTGAATGATGAAAACAATTATTTGGTGAATCAGAAGGTAAAGAAAATAAGGGGTTATTTCCTGCTAGTGTGCTTTTTACAACTGATTTACATTCTTTGGGACAATTTATTCAAGAAGGCTCAAAAATTTTCTTTGAAACTGTTATTACACTTAAAGAACCAACTTTAGATGTTAATATTCCTAAATTTGAAAACGATGAAGATCAATTAAATTATTTAACCAAATATTCATTAAATGAAATTAACTATAAAGCATGTCAAGCAACAATTGCTGCTCATAGTGGTTATCAATTTGGTAATGTTCCTAATATTATTCTTGAATGAGAAAAAATAGATAGTGAAATGTTTGGTTTTGCTGCTTACTTCTTTATGCGTGCTTGTGCAATGAGTGCTAGTTTATTACAAGTAAATCCTTTCAACCAACCAGGTGTTGAAGTTTATAAGAAAAATATGTTTGAATTATTAGGAAAAAATAAATAAAAGATTATAATTGATAAAATAAGGAGGAAATTATTATGGCTAAAAATTTAAATGATGTTGTTGTAATTAATCAAGATACATCAAAAGCTGAAATTGACAATTTATTAAATCAAGGAAAAACATTGTTATTAACAGCAAGCAAAGGAGCAATGGTTGAAGCGTCATTAGCAAAAGGTTATTCTGATTATTTTGCAGCAAATATTGAAGTAGCTTCTGAAGGGTTATATCAAGGGGTTTGCAGTTGTGGTGAACCAAATAATATAAAGTTATATTTCTGAAGAGATTAGACAGGATAATATTTTAAATGAGTTCTTTTTAAGAACTCATTTTTTATGTAAATATTTTTACGATTTAAGATTTTTTTAAATATAATAATAAATATCAATTTAAAGGGAGATTAATTTTATGATTAATTTTAAATTTTTAAAAATTCAAATAAAAAATACAATTTGAATTACAGTAATTTTTGCCATTATTTTTGCTTTAATTTCAATTCTTAGTATGAGTTTTACTAAGTATTTTTGAGATACAACTTTTTATCATAATGGTGAAACTAGTTATGAAGGTGCGATAGATCTTTTACATATGATAAGTTTCTTTGGGCCACTTGGTGAGGGATTAGCTGTTGTTTTTGCCATTGCTTTGACAATGAAATTAATTAGTACGGAAATTAATCGGAATTATATTAGTTCTTGATTGAGTTTGCCAATGTCAAGAAAGACTATTTTTTTAACAAAACTTTTTACAATATTTATCTCAAGTTTTATTATTGTTTTATTTAACTTAATCATTCAATTGTTAATTGCTGTGATTAAACCATATTCTGATTTTGCTGGTGCTGAAGTAGCAATATTAATAAAATTAAATTTTGGTTTATTGTTATCATTTTTATTTATTAGTTCAATGATTATTTTATTTGCTGTTTTTTTCAATAAAATTTCTCATGTTCTTACTGTAAGTGCTTTGGTACCAACTTTTTTTATTGTTTTATTTTTACTTGGTGATTTTGCTAATACTTTTGATGTAAAATTTTTACATTATTTAAAATATCTTACTTTTTTTTCTTTGTTTGACAATAATCAGTTAATTAAAAACGCTAATTTACAATTTATTTGAAAGTTTATTTTATTAATATTTCTTACTGGTACTTTATTTTATGGTTCATTTTATTTATTTAAGAGAAAAAATTTGGATGTTTAAATTTAATAATTAAATGGAGGTTTAGATGAATCTAATTGAATTAGAAGCAATAACTAAAAAATATGGTGAAAATATTGGTTGTTTTGAAATTAATTTAGCAGTTAAAGCTGGGGAAGTTTATGGTTTTATTGGTCCTAATGGCGCTGGCAAAACAACAGTTATTCGACAAATGATGGGATTTATTCAACCTGATAATGGACAAGGGAAGATTTTTGGATTAGATATTTGAAAAGATTCAGCCAAAATTATGAAAGATTTAGGGTATGTTGCTGGTGAAGTGGCAATTCCTGAGTATATGACAGGAATTAGTTATTTAAAAGTTCTTGCTAATATCAGAAAAAATGTTGATTGAAATTATACTAAAAAATTAATTAATTATTTTGATTTAGATGCAACAAGAAAAATTAAAAAAATGTCGAAAGGAATGAAGCAAAAAGTTGCTTTAATTGCAGCTTTTATGCATAAACCAAAAGTTTTGATTATGGATGAACCAACATCAGGTTTAGATCCATTAATGCAAGAAAAATTTAATAAATTAGTTAAAACTTTTGAAAAAGAAGGAACTACTATTTTTATCAGTTCTCATATTTTTAGTGAAATAGAAAATGTTTGTAATCGCGTAGCAATAATTAAAAAAGGTAAAATTATTTCAGAAATTCTTATTGAAGAAATGAAAAAAGATTTTAATAAAGTTTATCAAGTTAATTTTGCTAATATTCTTGATTATCAATCTTTTCTTAAAAAGAAATGAAATATTCTTAAGAAAGATGATGTGCTTAATCAAATTGAAGTTAAGATTAAAGATGAAGATATTAATGATTTTTTAAAAGCAATTTCACAATTTAATGTTAATAATTTTAAATTGATACCTTTTAGTTTAGAAAAGCATTTTTTAAAGTATTATCAAGATGAAATAAATTTTGAAGATTAATTTCATCATTTTAAAAATAGATGTATAATTTAGTTAATAAAAAAAATAATTGCAAAGGGGATGCAAATATGAAAAAAATATGAGCGACATTAGGGCTTGCAGGTGTTCTATCTAGTTCAGCAGCTGTCGGAGTATTAGATATTAATCATCACACAAATGTATCAACAAAGTTAGTAAATACAAATAATCCTATTCATAGTTCTGAAGCAATTTATGACTGAGCAGATGTTAATATTAATCATCGTGTTGAAACTAAATCAGAAGGAATAGATATTGTACAATGAACTAATTATGCTAATAAGACAACAAAAGATTCTTGAAATGATTTTTTTGCTAATTCTAAGTTATTAGTTATTACTGGTACTTTTGATTTACATACTTATACAAATCCTGAATCTTTGTCAGCTATTAATGCTCAGCTTAATGAGGCAAAATCTGGAGAATTTGAAAAAGTTTGAGAAGTTACAGAAAAAAATGATCAATGAGAAAATTCTGACCATCATACTGTGACATTAATAACTTTAACTGTTACTGCTAAGTATGATGAAAAAGAAGGTGTGACTTCTTTAACAGTTAGTTCTTATATTTATGCTAGAACAGATGGTGTTGGTCATGATTCTTTCACCAGTTCTCAAATTAATGATATTCAATTTATTGCTGATTAATTTAATGAATTAGTTTTTAATAAAAGGTGACTGTGTTAATCATTTATTATCAGTCACCATTTTTATTCTGTATAATCTAATTATTAAGAATATGCTCTATGTAAAGTTTTAAATGAGTTCTTAAAAAGAACTTATTTTTTATTTTAATAAATTCAAAAATAGAGATATAATTTAATTAGTAAAAAAGCAATTGCAAAGGGGAGGCAATTATGAAAAAAATATGAGCAACATTAGGCCTTGCAGGTGTTCTATCTAGTTCAGCAGCTGTCGGAGTATTAGATATTAATCATCAAACAAATGTATCAACAAAGTTAGTAAATACAAATATTGATAATCCTATTCATAGTTCTGAAGCAATTTATGACTGAGCAGATGTTAATATTAATCATCGTGTTGAAACTAAAGCAACAGGAACAAATACAGTAGATAATACTGCTTATGCTAATAAAGCATCATCAAAATCTTGAAATGATTTTTTTGCTAATTCTAAGTTATTAGTTATTACTGGTACTTTTGATTTACATACTTATACAAATCCTAAAACTTTATCTACTATTACTGCTAATATTAATGAAGCAAAGTCTAGTAAACTAGAAAAAGTTTGAGAAGTAACAGAAACAAATGATAACTGAAAAGGTACAGGTCATCATACAGCAACAATAACTTTAACTGTTACTGCTAAATATGATGAAAAAGAAGCAACAACATTATTATCAGTAAGTTCTTATATTTATGCTCGAACAGCAGGGGCTTTTCATAGTTGTTGAACAAGTTCTCAAGTTAATATTGTTAGATTTATTGTTGATTATGTTTAGTAAATTAATAATTACAAAATTTAATTAGTATCAAAAAATAGTGACTAATGTAAAAAATTAGTTACTATTTTTATTTAATATTAAACAAATTAAAAATATAGGGTGTATAATTTAAGAATTATTTTTCTTTTTAAAAGAATAAGCGATTAATAATAAATCATAAAATACTTATGCCACCAAAAATTGGCATGATAAAAATTGTCAGAACGATCCCAATTTTTAAAAATACTAAATTAACAAGATTATGTGCTTCATAATATTGGAAACTGTCAATTACACCAAGGTTATGTACTAAGTTAAAACCATTAAAAATTCCTTGATTAAGATTGACACTTAATAGCATTATTACTCCTGCGATTAAAGAAACTAGAGCTACTAAAAATAAAATAATAATAGTTTTATCACTTGTTGGAAATTTTTGTCATTTATTTTTCAAATTTATTTTTTTCATCATAATGTTAATTATAACATTATCAATTTTATTTAAAACTAGGATTTAAAGTTGTTTCAATTTTTAAAAATCTTATTAAAAAATAATTGTAAATATTAAAAATATCTATTATAATAAATAAGGTTTTTAAACTATAAATAGATAAAAACACTTTTGGAGCATTAATTTAATGGTAAAATGTTTGGCTTACAACCAAGTCACAGTGGTTCGATTCCGCTATGCTCCACCATTTAAATTTTAATTGCTGGCGTGGCTCAATAGGCAGAGCACTTGATTTGTAATCAAGGGGTTGCAGGTTCGATTCCTGTCGCCAGCACCATGGAAGGGTAGCGAAGTGGTTAAACGCGTCTGCCTGTAGATTAGATCTCAATGAGTTCGGGGGTTCGAATCCCTCCCCTTCCACCATTTTATCTTGGGATGTCGCCAAGCTCGGTTAAGGCACAGGTTTTTGATACCTGCATGCGATGGTTCGAATCCATCCATCCCAGCCAGTAAATCGCCCTCGTAGCTCAGTGGTAGAGCACCCGGCTTTTAATCGGGGTGTCGCAAGTTCGAACCTTGCCGGGGGCACCATTTATTTAATTTGTTATTACTGCCCAGATGGTGAAATGGTAGACACGCCGGGCTTAAGATCCGGTGGCTTTTAAAGGCTGTGCGAGTTCGAGTCTCGCTCTGGGCACCATAAATTATTTAAATTACAAAATTAAGAAAGATTTTAACTAACTCTTTCTTTTTTATTTCATACCCAGATGGCGAAATGGTAGACGCAGCAGATTCAAAACCTGCCGAGAAATCGTGTGGGTTCAAGTCCCACTCTGGGTACCATTTAAAATATTAAATTTCAAAAACACATTATTTGTTTTATAATGTGTTTTATATTTTATTAAGATTTTTTATTAGACAAAAATAATTAAAATATAGTATTATTAACAAATAAATAAATTAGAAAGTCTAGGAAATAATTTATGGCAGTTAAAAAACGAAAAACCATTAGTAAATTTGGTTTTCTTTTATCAGTAATTGGTGCCACAGTTGGGCTTGGTGGCATTTGAGGATTTCCAACTCAAATGTATTTACATCGTGGAGCATTTTTTATTCCATTTATTATTTGTATGGTTATTTGTGCCATTCCAGTATTATTTTTAGAAATGACAATAGGTAATAAATCAAGAAAAAATCATATTGAATTTTTTACTGAAAATGCTGGAAAAAAGGGAGCATTATTTGGTTGATTACAATCAGCTACTGTTTTAGTTTTAAGTAGTTATTATAGTGTTTTAATTGGTTGAACTTTAATTAATATTGTCATTGCTTTTACTTCAAGTTTAAATCATCAAGATTTTTTCTATCATAATATTTTAAATATTAGTAATAATAGTCCAACTAGTTTTAGTGCTTTAGGTAACTTAAATTGAAAAGTTTTAGTAGCAGTATTAGTTGTTTGAGCAATTTTAATTGTGATTTTAATTGGTGGTGTTGATAAAGGAATTAATAAAGTTAATCAAGTATTTATTCCATCACTATTTATTATGATTCTTTTCTTAGTAATTTATACCTCAACTTTAAAAGGCGCTGGTAAAGGACTAAGTGTTATGCTGGAATTTAAACCGAAAGAATTGTTAAACCCAACTTTATGAAAAGATGCTTTTGGTCAAGCTTTCTTTATGTTATCAACAGGAACAGGAACAATTTATATTTATTCAGCTCATGCGCCAAAGCATCAAGATAATACTAATCATGCGTTTGTTGTTGGGATTGGAACAAGTTTAGTTGGTTTTTTAACTGCAATGATTGTTTTCAGTGCCATTGGAAATATTGCTAATGTTCAAGGTAAAGCATTTGATGATGTCTTTGGTAGTGGTGGTCCTGCTTTAATTTTTCAAGTTTTTCCACAATTATTTGCCATTATTAATCAATCGGTACCAATTTTTGGTAATGTCGTTGCTGTTATTTTCTTTTTAACCTTAGCCTTTGCGGGAATCTCGTCGTTAATTGGTCAGGTTGAATCAATGGTTAACGGTTTGGAATATGAAGTTAAAATGTCACGTTTTAAAGCTTTATTATTTTCATCACTCTTTGCTATGATTCTTTCAATTTTATTTACTTTTAATAATTCTCCTGCTTTAATTAGTGCCGTTGGAACTTGAATTGCTCAAATGTGATTATTAATTTTTGGTTTAATTTTATTAATTGGTGTTGGTCCATTAGGTTGAAAGATTTTCCCAAGTTTGAAAAAATTTAATGATCAGCACTCGTGAATTAAATGGAATAAATTTTATAGTTTATTAATTTTATTAGTTGCACCACTGATTGTTTTAGCTAATATTGGTGCTGGAGTATATGATGTTGTTAAAGGAATTGAAGCAAATGCCTTTACTAATGGTTTAATTGGTTTAATTGTCGGAATTGTTATTCCATTACTTCTAGCTTTAGGTTGAGTATTTCATAAAGAAATTGCTCGTTTCTTTGGCAAAAAACAAAAAGTGGGGGCAAAGTAAATTATGTCAACTAGTGCAATTATTTATTTAGTCGTTTTATTGGTTATTCACGTTGGTGGGTTTGGTTTCTTTATTTTTATGGATTTAAAAAAACATAAGGGTTCAAATAATAAGAAACCAAAAGAAGATGGAACCGAATAAAAAAATAATGAAAATTGAAGGGTTTTTCAATCGGATATTGACTTTATTATTAATAATTGATATAACTATTTATGGCTTGCGGGTGTCGTATAATGGCTATTATTCTAGTCTTCCAAACTAGCGATATGGGTTCGATCCCCATTACCCGCTCCATTCTATATTTTTATTAATTGATGTTTTTAAACATCTTTTTTTATTTTTTAGTGAGTGTTATAATCAAATTATTAAAAATTAGATAGAGTAAATTAAGTCAGAAAAGGGGGACTATAATGGCTGATTGTTATGGAAGAACTTATGAATTTGTATCTAAGTTTGAGTTTAAACCAATTAAAAAAGAAATTGATGGAATTATTAAACGATTACAAAGAAATATGAGAGAATATTCTATAACTTTTAAACCTATTTTAGTTGGAAGTGTTAAAAGAAGTTTGGTTACAAGAGTTGTAAATGGAAATACAGGTTTTGATTTTGATTATAATTTTTCTATTCAAAAAAATTCTGATTATAGTGCAAAACAACTTAAAAATTTATTTATAAGTGAATTAAATGAAATTTTAGTTAATAATGATTGAGATACATATGTTGAAAATAATAGGCAAGCAATGACAATTAAACGTGTTAATAGGTATCAAAGTCGTATTATTTATAGTTGTGATTTTGCTATTGTACATGATTATAAAGTTGGATATGATGATTTTCAGGAAAGATTAATATATGATAAGGAAACTAATAATTATTTTTGAAATGAAAGAGGATATGGGAAAAATTATAGAGATAAAATTTCAAATATATTAGAAAACGGTTTATGAACAGAAGTTAAAGATGAATATTTATATTTAAAAAATTGAAATAATGATCCAGATAAAATAAGTTTTTCACTTTATTTAGAAGCTGTTAATAATGTGTATAACAGATATGACTGAGTTGACTAATAGTATTTCAAACAAAAAGTTAAGTTTATCTGCATCTGTAAGTACTTTTTTAAGTAGTATGATTTTTTCTTCTGATGAAGAAAAAGATGATTGTATTAAATATTTGAATTTAAAGGGTATTTCATATCATACTGTTTTAGCAAATTATATTGGTTTTGATAAAAAAAATAAGATTGAGTATAAAAAGATAGCAGTGCTTTATAAGTATGATAAGAGAGTACGAAATATTTTATATAAATTTTTGTCTGCTCTTGAAGAAAATATAAGAGCATTTATTAGTAATATATATTCTAATAATTTAAATCAAATTAAAAATAAAACAATATTAAAAAATATATCAAATGGAAGTAGTTTGTCTAAAGAACTTGAAAATTTAGAATTTAGCAAACTTTTGAATTTATCTAAAACTTTATATAAAAAAATGTCTCCTGAATTAAAAAAAGAATTATATGGAAATATGAATGAAGAAAATTTAGATATAAATTTAGATGCTGTTAGAGAATTAAGAAATGCAGTTAGTCATCATCGGATTTTATGTGTTTATGAAGAATTTGAAGAATGCTTTGTTGATAATCAAAAAGTAGATAGTTTAATTCATAATATAAAAAATTTATATAACTTATTGAATCCATATTATCAAGAATTTTTTAAAGAACAAATAAATAATAGTTGTAATGATTTTAAAGATTTACTTCCTCAAAAGGCAATATTGATTATCTAGATATTTTTTTATTTTAAAATGATGTTATAATCAAAAATAAAAAGGAATTAATATGAGTAATAATGACGAATTAAATTTGAATAAACAAACAATCGAACATTCGCCTTTAAAAAGAACAAGATTTATTATTAGTTTTGCTTATTTGGTTATTCAAGTTTTGATTCCAGGATTAGTATTATACTTTTTAACATCAAGAGATTTTACTTTTAGTTTTCATTTAGATTTATGATTAATGTTTGTTTTATCTTTTGCTTTAATTTTCTTTGTAATTATTGCTACTTTAATAGCTTATAAATTAAAGTTACACCAATTAGATCAATTTACTTATGTAACTCCGTTTACTTTTTTTATTCTTGGTTTGTATTTATCTAGTTATTGATTGGGAACCAATTATTTTCTAGTTCGCTTTATTATTGCTTTTGTGTTGGCAATTGTTGGCGTTTTCTTAGCTAGCCTTATTTTGATGTTCGTTGTTAGAAAAAAGAATTTAAAATCAGTTGTTAAAAATTAATTATTTTTAAAAAATGACTATTAATTAATATTAAGAGTACTATAATTAATTTAGGAAAAGTGAAAGGGGTAATAATTATGGGATACAATAATAACAAAGCCAACCAAAAAAATAATAACAATACAAATCAAAGTCATAATAACAGTCAATACAATAGTACAAATAATAACAGAGCTAATCAAAAAAATCCAAATAACTCAAATTATAAAGGATAAATATTTTAATAAATGGTATTAATGAAAAAGAAGGATAATATTATCCTTCTTTTTCATTAGTTTGTAAAAATTCTTTAAGAACTTGATTATTAGATAGCATGGTTTTTAAATTATAGATTTGATGATGCCCTGGATAAACGTTTAATTTTTTATCTAATTGAGTTAATTCAACTAATGATTTTTTAAAGTATTTATTATCACAATAATCAATATCATGAAAGCCAATTTTATCGTAAAAAATTGTATCACCAATAAAAACAGCATTATATTCTTTAATTAAAATATATTGACTGCCTGGAGTATGACCTGGAATATGAACAATATCAATTGTTAATCCGATTAAATTAATTGTAATATCACCTTTTAAAGTAATTAAATTTTTAATTGGGTTTTTAACTATAATATTTAAATCACGTTTTGATGAAAAATTGCGTTTTGCACTAAATAAACAATCTTCATCTCATTGATTAATATAAATTGTCACATTTGGGAAAGCAATTAATAGTTGATCAATACCTAAAATGTGGTCAAAATGACCGTGGGTAATTATTAAATTAGTAATAGTAATTTTATTTTCTTTAGCATACTTAATTG
>Ga0153967_100612_pt1 | contig 11395 bp, 9 predicted proteins | sample TSFL051MetaG_FD_104688 | JGI IMG/M metagenome (GOLD analysis project Ga0153967, IMG submission 104688) | Attine ant fungus gardens microbial communities from Florida, USA - TSFL051 MetaG | ecosystem: Host-associated > Fungi > Mycelium > Unclassified | place: USA: Florida, Paynes | collected...
ACAAAAGATGTTGTTAAGTCTGAGGTCTAATCCTCAGACTATGAAGCCTTATATACAGGAAATGATGGTCTGTGCACCTAGACAGAGCATCACATATTCTACTGCCTATTGTTCTACATATGGTAGTCCTTTTGTGTCCAGAATAGCAATAACTTAACCATATAAGGGGCTGTCCTTGTTTGTGTTCAAGAATTGATGTGTATCTATAGATAATAGATCAGTGTCATGCCAAACCTTGAGGTCCTTGTATCTCCACAGGGTCTTATTGCCCTATGGTCTATTTATGGACATCAGAAGCATATTGAAGAGAGCTTCCATGTGCATGTGGAAGCAAACGTCTGCGTTTGGCGGTTCCTGAGATATCTGCCGATCAGTGTCCAGCACTGATTAACTGGTATCTCGATGAGTACTGATTGCTTCGACACGTTTTGGGCATTGTTTGAAAGGTCTTTATGAGGGCTTTCAGACATATTTTAGACCGTGGGAATCTTGCAAGTATTTGTGGAGTTATTGGCCAAATGAAGTTTGTGACACAATTAGACTTTCTAAATTGCTCCAAACTTCATTTGTATTCTTTATAAGGAAGAAAGATGGAGGAAAGCATATGGTTATGAACTATCATAGACTCAATAAGCAAATGGTAAAAAATAATTATTCATTACTCTTAATTACAGATCTAGTAAATAGTATAGATAGCAAGAGGGTGTTTACCAGAATGAACTTATGATAGGGATATAACAATATGAGAATAAAGGAGGGAGATGAATGAAAGGTGGCCTTTACTACACATATGGGGTCATGCAAACTAGTGGTAATGTTCTTTGGGATGACAAATTCATCTACCACTTTCCAAGACATGATAAACAAAATCCAGAGGAATATAATCAATGAAAAGAAGGTGGTAGCCTTTATGGATAATGTATTGGTAAAAACAAAAATGGAGAAGGGACATGACTGTCACAGTTGTGCTATGGACTAGTAGTTATATACTGTATGGTTTACTATTTCACCAAAAGAGCAACATTAGCAAGACTACTTACTAATAAGGGTTTAGCTATTTATGTAGCTTATTGAACAAGTATTTTGTTATACTTCTATGGTACTATTTAGTAGTCACTTTTTTGTGACATATTGACTTAGATAAATGGTAATTTATAACATAATCAGTCATGTATAACCTAGTAGCTATCTCTACAATATTCATATATTACTTATATACTTTTATTATTTGTACATGTTTATTAATTACTATGCATCTCTTTTTGAGTTACTAAGTAATTTGTGTCCTTCTATAATACTTTTGCACATGTCTGAAAATTAAAAGAAATATTGACTTAGATTTATGACAGTATTGATTGTATAAAAGTAGTTATTGTTTGTCTTAGAAGGTTTGGTTATTAAGTATAATAATGAAACAGAGACAACATTTTATATAAATACAAACAACCTGTGGTGATATTTAATTAAGACAATTGGTACACAAAGTTGAAGTTCTACCAAAAAGTATGACATCTACTAGAGGGACTCAAGAATGAGTATCCTATACCACCCTACAACCTGTTGCAATAAACATACACTTGCATTTTCCATTTTCTCTCTATTAACACTCCCACTCCTTCCACTACCAGTAAACTTTGCCCATACTTTACTTCTTTCTCTTTCCTCCTGTAGACATGTTCCTGACATTGAGCCCTATTTAGCCCTCTGCATCTCAGTACTAGATTACTTGTTGTAGAATAGAAATACCAAATACAAAAGAAAAAGAAAAAAAGAGCAACATGTGACACAAAATATGCTAACACATGTATTGACAGCTAAGCTAACGAACCAATTGACAGATCACTTGACATCAAACCTTGTGACCCCATTTGACAGTTGTTTGCCCATGGTATCAGGTCAGGTCATTATTCAGGTGGTGACCTGACACCAGAGAGTGCACTGTGTTATCAAACCCTTATTGATCACATGTTTTGGATTACCTTATCAGGAATTACTGCTGTTCTGTTGAGAGGAAACCTCAGACTGAGTCATGATTAATTCTATGCAGAGACAAAGATAAGACTCTGATTTTGAGCCCTTCTGCTTTTCTTCAAATCATTATTGTACTTGTTCATTCCTGACTTGTTCATTCCTGACAGTGCCTCATAAATCTTTACGCGGCCGGTCGAGTGATCCGGAGGATCCCTGATATCGATTTCTATGAGCTCGTGTGACAGCCGCCCGATCTGGTACATCATAAGTCAATTGCGGGCAGCTTCTAGACTTCTGACTCGAACAAGTGACATGATACGGCCTATCACTGCTCGAGACACATGATACCTAGGAGGACTATTTACCCCACCTTATCTTGACTATTTATGGCTTGCCAGATATGATCTGATAACAATTCAACAAAGATACGGGAGTAAAAATAACCCAGTTCGAATGATATAAAAACATTTGATGCTCGCGATGCGTCCCCCATTATGATGTCTGCTAAACTGCCCTCCATTTCCGAAAACGAAGACAAGTCTGCCAACTTAGGAGATAATTCGAATACATTCGTCTTTACGAAGGAAATTGATGCTGGTGCCGAACTGGTGGCGTATTATGCTGGCGAGTTGGACGCAGTGGAGGCTCTTAGAATACGGTACGTAGAGCCCTTCTATTCCAATGGCATTTGATTGACCTTCTGTGAAGCCGGAAAATTGATAGACATATAATACCCCTCATGTGCAGTGCGTTCCGATATCATTGAAATTGTTATGTGCTTGTTCATAAGTACATAGCTCTCTACTGGTAGGTCATTTTTCTTTAGTTTGGTAATGTTAGTCTTAGGGGATTTCTAGGGTTCAATTCATGGATAAGACCACTCTAGGGAGCGCCGCGATACTAGGGATCAGGTCACTCTTTCTAGAATTCATGCAGCCTCCATCCTGATTTTGATCCCCAGGGAAGCAACTCATCTGACTACAAACCAGTGCGTGATATTTCATGCGTTGCGATCTGTCAATTTATCTATCGGTAGATATAATTGGTGCCACAATTTACCCAAGATTGTTATCATCTGACGGCCTGATCTCGTTGACTTCAATAGGCTTGGGACTATCTTCTACTTAGGCTATCTAGTATTCGAGTTTCCTCAAAACTTGTGCCTGCAGAGATTCCCGGTCGCCAAATGGATGAGGCGTGTTTTGCTCCAATGATTATTAATTGTTCCTCACAAATCATCAGTTGTAATATCACCATTTGGGCTATTGCGCTTAGCGCTCACGCTGCCTGCAAGAATTTCGCAGGTCTTTTTGTAGTCAGATTGATCTTGGGTGCCTGTGAAGGCTCAATAACGGCAGGATTCCTTATCGTCACGTCAATGTTTTATACAAGGAATGAACAAACTGTTCGAGTGGGATGGTGGTGTGAGTGATGGGTACCTATTCAGTTACTTGGTGCTTAATTTTTCCCTTCCCCCAAGTTTTGACAAATGGAACAGGTATTCGTGCAAGAATGCCTTAGAGGAACTGACCTCATTGCTTGTCGTTCAATCAGCTCAAATTATATCTGGTTTTATTAGTTTTGGGACCCTTCACATTCACACGTCATCCTTTGAGCCTTGGCAATGGTGAGAGGTTACTGAAGGCTAGGAAAGACCTATTCTTACTCTATTGCAGGCTCATGATAATCACCGGCGCTATAACACTTTTGACGGCTGCAGCCTTCTGGTGCGTATTGCTCACAAGATTACTGAACTAGTCTACATAAAAATAGGTTATTATTTCCAGATTCCCCCACAACTGCCTGGTTCTTGACAACGGATGAACGAGCCAAAGCTATACTGCGCATCAGAGCGAGTTTTCTTGGCTAACTTTCCCACATCAATCTTAACTCTAGGCCATAGGAAAACCAAACTGGAGTAGAGAATAAACAGTTCAAGAAAGACCAGTTCGTAGTCTTACCATCATCTCAGGAACGGCGTGCCCACTGATTTTAAGAATGATTGAAGCTCTCACAGACCCGAAAACATGGCTCTTTGCACTGTTCTCTATCCTTGATAATGTTCCAAACTCATTGAATAACCAGCGTCAGATTATTGTATCTTCGTTTGGGTTCAGTTTTCTGCAAACAACTTTACTTGCGTGCGTGGATGGGGTCATCGAGATTGTCACGATATGGGTGGGGATCAGTATCGCTTCTCGTATCCCCAGCAGTCGTGCATATGTTGGAGCAATCTTTTTCATCCCGAATCTTTTGGGTGTCTTTCTAATCAATTTTCTGCCTTGGTCCAATAAAATCGGTCTCCTTTTTGCAGAATGGATTACGGGTAAGTAGCTGCCCAGTTATTTTCTGCAAATCTCGCTCACGAGCTGCAGGTGTTGGGACTACAGGATTTGTGTTGGGTTTATCTTGGCTCTCGAGTGTCACTGCCGGCCACACAAAGAAGGTTACTGTCAATGCAATCATGCTTTCCGCATATTGCATTGGAAATGCAACAGGTCCTTTCATGTGGCAAGCTAAGTATAAACCAAGGTAAGATTTATGTGTAATTAATCTGTCAAATTCTTTTCCTCACCAACATCAGGAACCATATTCCGTGGATTATTATCGGCATTTGTTATCTGACATGTTTGGTGCTGCTCTTAGTCCTTCGCTACCTTATGGATCGAGAAAACAAGAACCGTAATGCTGAGACTAGAGATGTCGCATACGATGATGTGCATATTGAGCGCAAAGATAGCGATGGTAAAACTGAGAAAGTAAAAATCGACAAGGTACACCTGAACTATTCCTATTAACCATGGCACTCAAATACAGGGATCAGGCATTTCTGGACCTAACAGATATCCAGAATCGTGATTTTCGTTATGTATTATAGTTCATGTATATAGTTGTATACTGCTTGAAAGACGAAGTCCACAAATGAGGGTCGGGAAAAATGACTAGGTTTAAAAATCTTTAGCCAGGCTTGACAGTGAATCGAGACTGGCTGTATGGATCTGATCCGATCAACGTCTTATTAATGCCACGAGAATTGTAAGATTTCTCGAAAGCAGTACCAGAGGATATCGTGCTACTATCTTTCTCTGTTTGCCAAGCGAAGGGATTCCTCAGTGTTGGGTTCGCAGGCAGGAGGTTTGGGCAGTCATATAGTACAGTGGCCACTAGAAGCACCAGGTCGCGAATCAACTTGAAACTTAGCTCATGGCGAAGTTAATCGATTGATAACAAGATAAGACAATATTTCCATGAACATTTTACCAATGATTCTAGATCCCAGTTTCCGTAAAAATTGTGCAGTAAATATGCTCCACACATTCAGTGAAAGGGACCAGGTCATTGCGAGTGCCTGTCTGACCATTCACAGTGAGTTCCACGCTAGATACTTATCAAATCATTGAGTAAGATTTTTAGTATATTATAAACAGACAATATGGGGTCAACTGCTTTGTACCTTTGATTTGAACGACGATATTTTGGGAATCTAGAATGACTACTAAAATAATTTTAGAATTTCTTATGACCATCCGAAACTGGACAAGAAACACATGGAGTGTGTCACTCGGCACCTCGGATACCACCCTCGTCCAGGTGTCAAAGTTCCATCCGGAAGTCATCCAGTCTGCTCCCGGATGTCTATTTTTGGTCTTCAAAATCGGATGCTTTCGAATAATCTTGCCCTTATTATCTCCATCGGAGTCACGAGCCATCCCCTGAACATTCTGTCATCCAACATTAGATTCAACTTCCATTTATCAACACTCAGACAGTCAGCTGAGATTCCCCTGCTGTTCTGCCCGGATGGCTCTGTGATTGGTGTTATGTATAATGTGTTCACAACAGGGATTGATAATCATGGTATGGGTGCTGGGGTTCCCAGGTCTATCTTTTGAATCATGAGCAATTCAGATCCAACAACCTCCTACCACTTCTATTTTTTACGATGACTTTCTCCTCAATCAACTGTCTATTACTCAAGATTCACTTCATGACATATTTAATTCTTTCCAGAGAGATTAGGTTTGAGCAATGAGCTTGGAGTTTAGGCATGACAGAGTTGGAGTCAAACTTGACATATGGAGACCGTAGATCGGATGTGCAAGATCTATTGAACAAACGCCAAAGGGGCTTGAAACATTATAATTTCAGGTTCGAGAGAAGTGTAATCAAGTCAAAGAACCATTGCTAGTAGTCCTCATGATCATTCCATATATCACAGCTGTGGAGCATACATAAAACAAACCATATAGCAATGGGTAATTGTACTCAATCAAAATAATGCATAGTCAAGTAAAATGTTAATCTTATGGGTGCACATCAGAATCTGACGTTGGATTCCCAATTATTCTGAAATTGTCGATATCCCCTATGCCAACAGATTCAATAAACTGAAAATGATTCTGTAACATAGCAACACCTACGTCGGAATATTTCAGAAACTTCGCTATCGAATTTCCTAAGATCCTCGGATCGTTTCTCGACTAATGGGTTCTAATCAGTTTCCGAAATTAACAGTTACTGCTTTTACCTTGAAGCGTGTCAGGCGTTAGATTGCCGACGATAGAAAAGTTTTCTGTAGTCAAAACATAAGATGAAAATGTTATCAAAGGGCACGTTCTTACCGGGTTCGAGCGTACTGGACACGGGAGCACAAGTCATACAGAAAGGAAGAGTGAGAACTGCGATAAATGAGAGTACCAAACGCATGAGGAAGACTTGGGTTGAAGGTGGGTGACTGTGCACTCAGGAAAGTATGCTAGTTTCGAGGCTTTTTATAGTTGAGACTCCAGGAACTGCTTCCGCTGACGCTACTCTTGTTCATAATGGGGTATCTTGGTTTCCTGAGGAAACTGGGATACAGGACCTCAAAGAAGGTTCTTCCAGACAATATATCCTTGCTTCTCTGTGATGGAGGAGCCTTCTCGTTCAGAGAACTCGATCATTTAGCTTGTGCTGTTAAGAATAAATGGGGATATGAAAGAACATGGCAAAGCTTTCTGAGGTTTTCTAAGTATAATTCGAAATTGAGATAGCGGTCCCCAGACTCATGATACGGAAGTGGAGAAATATAGATTAAGAAGCTCATAATGTGTGCATCATTCAGCAATAGTCCACTATTCCCATGCCACCAGGATATCAAGGCATTGTTAACCATACATACACTTTCACTTCCCTGAGAGTGCCTCTATGTTTAACCGATTTGACCGAATGTACAATTGTAGTTCGGATCCAACTAAATTAAGATCATCATACTAAGATACATGAGTCAGCGAGATCACAACGGAGTCGATCTTTAATGACAATAGGTGTAGGAAGGAATTTCACCAGTGCAACTTGTGGGTAGGGCATTGGTATCCGCTCGGGTTCTTGACCAAATAAAGTTGGTGATATTCCTCAGCGTCCCACCACTGCGAAGCAGGAGTAATTTCTGTAACAATTTTCTTGCCTTTCGGAGTAAAATATTTATCCTGAACTTCTTTCGTTACGCGCTGCGCAGTGGCTCGTTGGTCTGGCGTGTGGAAATATATTGCTGAACGATACTCTGTGATGTTGAATCGGAATCGTATGAAACAAAGATAAGGTAATGCGTACGGGTCCCCATATCTGCGCCCTGTTGATTGATGGTGGTAGGGTCATGTGTACGATAGAAGAATTCTAAAAGCACGCAAAAAGAGACGGCCAAGTTTGAGTTTTACATGCAGTACACAGTAAGTCCTGTACTCACCAACAAGTTCCCGGTAGGACACGATGCCCGGGTCGAACTCAATTCTCAATGCCTCTGCATGATCTGTCGCACCAGAGCACACAGTCCGATACGTGGGATATGTGACGATGGGGTTTCCACCTGTGTATCCTACGGAAGTCTTTAAAATACCCTTGTTCTGCGAAGGAGGAAAGTGTTTAAGGAAGATGTGTTCGACACCCCAGAAGCAGCCTTCAGCGAATGTAGCGATTTCAGGCTCGATTGCTCCTTGGGAAAAATTAGGTATACAAGAAAGGCAAAACCATAAAGACGGACCCGAGGACATTGTGGTACGATACTTTGCATAATCTACTGTGGGAAGGGTCATGTTAAAAAGGCCTTTGACGCGGTTGAGCATAATATGTGGATGAGACAGGCCAAGTATCAATAAATCACGTGTAACCGTTGAATTTGACATGGAGATATGATAAAACAGGTAGCATTCACTGACAACAGAAAAGAATGAACTCCCAAGAGATGAAGGGTAGATTTGCTACATCATGATTTTGCCTCAATAGTTGGGGCGGGCTATCCCAAATTAACGTCTCGGAAGCGAAAAGTGGACGTGGTTCCTCACCTGCATGTTTACTTTCTCTTGCTTCCGACAACCCTGCGAATGGGTCTGGTCGTGGGAGGCTTTCAATATCACGACCGTATGAAGAATAGAGGCTCTTGATCTCTGTATGAATGTGCCAACTGGCTGTTAGAAGTGCGATGTTCAACACAAGAAAGGAGAGGCAGATGAGGTAGACTGTCTTGGAAGAGACTACCTTGTGCATCCACTTTCCCCATATTGCCCTTCCTGTGACATTAGAATTGTCCTCGGCAGGAAGCAAGGTTTTTGTCTCTTCGTTGTGGTTCATGACAGGAATGAAGGAAGCAAAAGGCCATTTTTTCCGACCGTATCTACATTGCGAGCTGCGATGTCCCACAAAAGGGCAATACCCGATAAGCATTCCAGAAGCCTCAAAATGGAAAATCGAGAAGCAGAAGCAGAATCTACTTAATTGTAATCCAATTCTGGCTCTGTATCTAAGAGCTTCGCTAACCCACATCACCCGTCAGAAGCGACCATTCGGGCCCCGAACGGTCTTAAAGATATCCGTGAGAATCAATTCTATATTTCAATTTGAACAGCGAAACATCACAATGCACTTGAATGGTGAATCATGTTATCATCTTTAGACAGACAGAATTTTGAGCTCTTCCCAGTTTCTGCATGCATGTAGAACATCCATGCCACTTGCTGCGGCGACCTCTTTTCCATCTGAGTGGAGCTCTAGATGTGAGGGTTCCAGTGTAGTATCACTGTTGCAGAGGACAGCTTGACGCAGCACGTTTAGGCAATGATGTGCCTCATCCTGCTTCCTGATGTTGTCTTCCCATCCTGGGTTCATGTATAGTTTCCGAAGAGCGTTAAGACAAAAAATCTGGTGATAGACAGAGATAAAATGCTGTCGTTTGTCTGCTGGATCGAACTGAAAGCCACTGGAGTAGTTGGAGGGAAGGAGCGTCTCCCACTCCTGGTCTGCATTCATGCCATAATGCTGATTTGCTTCGACAAGCTGGAGCACTGGAAGCAAATTCAGAGGTACCTCATTCTTTCCAGGTTGAATTTTTAATGCTAAAGAGTTTTGTAGTTACTTCACGAGGACTAAATGAATTTTAACTCACTCTCCGACCTTCGTAAGCTGGATAACATATGAAAGTCGTGCAATGTTGAGATGGCACTGAAGACAGTGCTCAATGCCAGAAAAATGAATAAGGGCAGGAACATGCCAAGGGATTTGTTGGACTGCAGTAAACCATCCCCACTGAGTGCGTTAACCATGATAGAATATGTCACGGCGTAACAAGTCATATTCATACTTTATGTCGCAGGACGTTACCCACTCGGCACACCTGCTATTTCGGTATGTCTCTTATCCTTACTGAATGCAAACAGAAATACTCTTCGACCTTCTAATTTGATCGGTATTGGACCACACAGCTATCTACCATCAAGGACACATCGTATGGACTCTGGATAGCTATTAATACGATCTCTGTCATCAAGGGAATATTATCACTGAACGACATCGCCCATCAATGAGGACAAATCTTCTTTCGCTGGCATATTATGTACTGAAGAGTCTGCTAGATTGGTACCAAAGGTATGACGACAGAACATACAGATGGTGTCAGGACTGGCTCTGCTAAATCCTCTTGGTAACAAATGGTAGGTTGACCAAGGATCCCAGCTACTGTTATACCAATTGAGAATGGGAACGAGATCGACAACTTCTCCAAGTTACACTATTGTCTCAATGTCTAGTTGGATACCTGTCTTGTAAAAGATGATTCATTCATATTTGCAGGAAGCGTAGCTTGCTGGCATATAACAAATAATTTATCCATTCCTCTCCTCGATATCGTGCAGCTGAAACCGCTGTGTTATTGAGTTTGAGACAGAACAAAAGAGGGGAGCGAGAAAAAAGTTGCCGCAGACGCGCAATGAATCTCGTCTCAACTACCTGTATTTGGGTCTATCCACCATCATAAAATGAAATCGGAGACTCGCCAAGTAGCGGACTTGTCAGAATATCGAGTGCTACACTCAAAATAAGTTAGGTTCTCCGGTGAACTTGGGTCCCCATGGAGTGGACTATCGAGAGATCTAGGGGTATTTGCCTGCTATTTCTGGCTCGGTTGGCGATCAGTGAGATATGGTATGGTGAATTGTAAATCGAACTGAAAACTTCATGCTATTGGATAGAAAGATAAGTATTAAGAAAAATAAATTGTGTTTTGATCGTAATTGTGTTCCATGAATGTCCGAATCTGGACCCAATCACGACAAACGTGAACTGTGTCTCCCATCTCATCGTAACTTAATTCAAGAGTCAAGTCCAGACCACACTGTAAACCTTGGCGAATATAGTTGTAGCAATGATGTGCATGTCCAAGCTCTGTCATAGTTGGAGCTTTCCCGATTTTGGACTGGGTAAGGTCGTAGCGCATAGCGTTCAGACAATGCAATTGATGGTACATTGTAACGGCATAAGATCTTGGACCAGGCTCAAGCACAACCCAGCCGTTGCCTCGGGGTGTAAGTGATTCCCACTCGCGTACGTCATGGAGTCCATAATGGAAGGTATCATTGAAGGTCATGGCTGCATTTCTCACGTTTAAGGGCAGTTGTCGAGGAAAGCCATTAGAAGCTTTGGCTAAAGGGCGATGATTGGTTTATGTTCGAGCTTTCGAGGAGGTCAGAGAAGACTTACGAAATTGAACGTATGCTATAGTCAATTGTCTCAAATTTAACAGACTGGCGAATCGCAGCAAGTTGAATACAGTAAGAACAGAACATGTCGCAATAATCACGGTGTACGGGATCTGTAGATAGTGTTGAGTACGCCTACACACGAAAATAATGCTAGACCTAGCTATACCTCGAGTTTCCTCATATGAAAAGTGATCAGTGAGGAAAAAGGTGCCGATGACAAGAGGATGTCACGGAAGAACTAGTAAGCGGGATTCATGATAACAATAAATGATGTCAGATAAATTTCGAACTGACGCTCAATCCTGCTGTCAAAGAATGCTCGGATATCCCCACTCATTGAAGAGGACCGTCACATGCACCCACTAGCTCAATCAATACCTTGCCCACCCTATACTTAAGTGGAGACTATAATATGC
>Ga0153967_100614_pt1 | contig 11351 bp, 15 predicted proteins | sample TSFL051MetaG_FD_104688 | JGI IMG/M metagenome (GOLD analysis project Ga0153967, IMG submission 104688) | Attine ant fungus gardens microbial communities from Florida, USA - TSFL051 MetaG | ecosystem: Host-associated > Fungi > Mycelium > Unclassified | place: USA: Florida, Paynes | collected...
CGCTCAGTTGTAAGGTCTGGTCTGAGCTAGTACCTGAGCTTGGTCCTAGCCTTCCACCTCTGGGGTCTAAACTTCCCAGTCAGTCCACTTAAGCCTGTGGCCTGGCTATGAGGAAGTTGGGAGTGATCTGAGTTGATCACCCACCAAGAGAGATTGTGAGAATGAAGTTGAACAAGGATCAAGGCGATCAGTGTTCTAGAAGTGGAAATGAGTTCTAGTGTAATGATTGAAGTTGTGGTTGAGTAACCCTAACCTCACTTGCACTCTAAGTCAGAGTTTGACAAAGAGAACTCATTAGAGTTCCCACTAATTGGTTCAGCTACTTATACATGAATATGTGTTTACAAGTATTTGTCTAAACTATTTTATCCCACGCATCTCTTTTGAGTTATGATGTCCCACGCATAGTTATTATTACATAATTATTAGAAAAGAAAAAGAAATAAAATAATCTGCTGCTGCAGATCGTCTAGCTCGCCTGCTGTTCTATAACAATTCCTTACATCTTGCCAATGAAACAAGAATAGAATAGCAGCACCTGTGGGGAAACTAATGCCAAATGAAAAATCTTGGACATATATAACAGCAGACTTCATTACCAAGTTACTGTTGGTCCAAGGATATGATGCAATATTGGTGGTATGTGACCAATTAACAAAGATGGCATACTTCATACCAACAATGAAGAAGAAGACATTGGTAGAAGGACTCGCAAGGTTATTCAGAGATTATATATGGAAATTACACAGATTGTCTGAAAGCATCATCTCAGACAGGGAAGTTCAGTTTGTAGTAAACCTAATGAAGGAACTAAACCAGATGTTGGGAATTGAAATAAAGCTATTGACAGCCTTCCACCCACAAACCAATGAACAGATGGAATGAGTCAACCAAGAACTAGAACAGTACCTAAGAATGTTCATTGACCATTGATAAGAGCAATGGCCAGAATAGCTGGGAACAGTGGAATTTGCCTACAACAACAAGGTGAATACCTTGACAAAGATATTGCCCTTCAGAGCAAACAATGGCAGAGACCCCAAGATGGGATTTGAAATGAGGAAGATTGGAAGATTGGAAAGAGCAAGGGAGTTCATAGAAAGAATGAAAAAGACACAGGAGGAAGCTCAAGCAGCATTGAAAAAAGCACAGGAAGAGATGAAAAGGCAAGCAGATAGGAAGAAGGGAGAAATAGAGGAATACCAAGAAGGGGACTTAGTATTACTAAGCACCAAAGACTTAAAGTGACAAATGAAAAGAAGATAAACAGAGAAGCTGACAGAGAGATTTGTGGGACCCTACAAAGTAAAAAGGGTCATATTAACCAATGTGGTGGAGCTAGAATTACCTGGGATAGTCAAAATCCACCCAGTAGTAAATGTAAGCAGGATCAGGAGGTATAAAGAGCAAGTTCCAGGGCAGAAAAAGCAACTGGCCCTTCTGGTAATAATAAAAGAAGAAGAGGAATACAAAGTAGAGAAGATAATAAACAAGAGAAAGAGATATGGCAAGTGGGAATATCTGGTAAGATAGAAGGGATATACAGCCAAAGAAGACTCATGGAAAAGAGAAGCAAATCTGATAAATGCAAGGGAAGTAGTAGAAGAGTACAAAAGGGAATACAGAAGAAAAGGAAGAAGAATAGAAGAAGAATGAAAAGAAATGCCAGAAAGATTCATGGTAAAATTACTATATGGATAGAACAATGAAAAGTTTGATTAAGAGTACTTAAAGAAGTTGGAAAGAAATTGGAAAAGATAGAAAGAAACAAAGTTTTTCTAGAGAAAGAACCTTAAAAGGGGGGGTAATATCATGAACCAGCCTGGTTTAAAAATTGTACGACTAGAGAGATAGGAAGAATGGGAACTCTTCTCTGATGGATTAGACAAGGGATGCTAAAAATAGAATGGGAGATAAGATAAGATAAGATAAATGTCACATGATAGGTCATATGATAGAACCTTTTAGAAGGATTGTGAAAAATTATCTAAGTATATATATAGACAAATAACATTTGTGTATAAGTAGGTAGAGCAATTTACAGAGGAACTCCATCAAGTTCTCTTCATTCTCTCATAACATTGAGTGTGATAAGCCCAGTCATTCTGACTAAGCTCTTTATTACACACAGCTGAGGAGGACACTTGGAAAAGTAGGGAAAACCTAAAGAATACAATGGAATTAGTAGAAGAATTTGAGAAAGAATACAGACAGGAGGAGGAGGAGGAAATGAGATAACAAGAAGCAGAGGAAGATAAGAAAATGTTCAGCAGAGAATTACCTAGGAGGTATACTGCCAAATTGCTCTACAGATGGAGCAACAAGAAATATAATAGAGAGTACTAGAAGTGAATGGAGGAAAATTGAAGACAGTGGAAGAAAAATCTGTTCTCTAGATATAGTAGGAATCTACTCTTGAAGAAGATGAAAGAAGAGAAAGAAGAACACAAGGGAGGAACAATAGAAGAATGGAATGAAAAAAAGAATGAGGAAGATCAATAGAGGATAAAAGAAGACAGGAAATATTTAGAGGGGTTGAAGAATGAAAATTAAGATATGGGTGACCTAAGGGACCTATACAACAAACTATAAAGAAGTCCTCGGGATGAGGACCCTTGAGAGAGGAGTGGTATCATAAACTACTTAATCCCTCTAAGTCAATATTTATTTTCTTTTTTATTTATTTGTTTATTTATTTATTAGATGCATGAGAGCTTATTACCAAATCAGGAATGATGACTCAATAGGAAAACACGAGAGAAATATAACATCTACATATAGATAAATTGTATGAGTAGTATAAAACAATTAGCAGAAACTCTAATGAGTTCTCTTTGTCAACTTTGACTTAGAGTGTGATCTTAAGTTACCTCAACTGACAATCACTACATTAATAGTATTCTCACAGATAAGCTCTGGACTTTTTGATCCAAATCTCAGAGTAATTTCATTTATTTATAAATTATAGCTTTATTCTATTTTTGCTCCATTACTATCATTCTAGACACTACCCATGATATTTATGAGTAAATGAAATTACTCTGAGGTTCAGATTGAAGAGTCTGGAGCTCATCTATGAGAATACTATCAAAGAAAAAGAAATACAACTACCAGTCTGGTATGATAATCTATAAGTTTAAAGCAATAGTTAGTTAACAACAGAGTGGGATGACCTTAGCTTTGACTTATGTATTGCACTATGATTTACTATTGTATGTATGGTCATTAATTTCAGAGAATCAAAGTTGTTGAAGAGGAATAAAATCAAAAGGAGATATATACAAGTATTCTATAGTATATTTCCTCAGCTTATAGATTAAAGTTATTTTGTCCATATTTCTCCTATTCTATATATACAAGTCCAAATAGGAGTTATACATGAAGTCTAGACTATAATATAACATAGATTAGAAGAAATCAGAAAAGAGAATTAATAAAAAAATAATAAATAAAAATAAATAATTACTAACTCCAATGTCCAGATGTACATATAACAGCTGTCATGAATTACTACTTTTCTCAAGTTATTATTTATTTTCTTTTATTTTCAGATATATAGAAAAAAAATACTAAATGTGGAAGAATAAGTCAACAAGTAATGTGCAGAACTTTTATAATGTATACAAATAGATATATTGTATAAGTAGTATATATAAATAATCAAGAACTCTAATAAGTTCTTTTTGTTTACTTTAATAAAGAGTAGGATTAAGGTTAGGGTTATACAACCCAAGCTTGACTCCTTACATAAGTGAGACAAAACATTGGCTTGATCTAAGACCTGATGACATCAAGGTGCTGGATGCTACAGTTTCATTCAACAGTTACTTCACCTATATAACATCTTTGTTGTATACCTTCCTGGCAACTCTCTACTAAATACCTCCTGTTCTTTCTTAGTTTCCTGTTGTCTTATCTCTTTTTCATACTGCCCATATTCCTTTTTGAATTCCTTTACCAACTCTATTGTATTTTTTAAATTCTCCCTACTTTCCTAAGTATTTTCCTCTGCTGTATACTCTTTCCATTGGACCAAGTACTTGTCTCTTTCTCAGATCTATTTATGATCTTCTTCACCTTTTATTCTTTTTATACAGTGAGTCTCAGTAGTCAATATAGTGGGTTAGGTTAGGTTAGGTAAAAAAATAAGTAGCTATTCTGACCAATGAGAGATGCAGAGCAGATCTGTTGAAGAATTCACCTCAGCCCAGATTTTGTTCTTTAAAGAACTCATCAGTGCTGTGTATTTCCACAACAAGCTCCTTTCTATTGTGTGAACATCCTTGTTGATATAGGCTTAGTCCCTAGCTACAGACCTAAATTTATGATTGAAAAAAAATAATAGACCATGACTGCGTGACAAGTCCAGATGACTTGACAGGTGACTTGGCATCCCAATTGTAAATGTCCGCCCTGTTCGTTACCTTGGCTCGAATATCACATTACAGGTATGCCTTCCTCGTTACACTGATGAAACTGAAACTTATGACATACTTTCATACGCCTCAAGTCATGGCTGACCTAGTTCGTTCTGCAAAATCAGGTAGTGATTGGACCCCCAATGAGCTGGCCGCTTATAACATCACCGTTCGTCGCCAATCCGCCACAGATTTTTTTGGGTACCAACCAGATACAATTCCTGAATTCCTCAATCCTGAGTTCGTGCACAGCCCTGTGCCTCCTGACGACAATATTGCGGATGTTGCTACGTTTCGGATCCTCCAGTACATTGACCTCGCTACACGTGCCAACGCTACTCAGGAATCTGCCATTGATGACCTTGCCAGAGAACTTCTCCGCCTACTCAACTTTGAAGAAAAGGGGACCCTTCTACGATCACGCTATGCTATTCCGTTCTTGATCAGCGGGGATACTGGGCGCGTTGCCCAAACAGACCTGTGCCTAATTCAAGGCAGCTCGACAATACTCCTGGTTATTCAAGAGGATAAATCAATTTTCAGCCATAAAGATCCCGAAGCACAAGTCATTGCAGAGGCAATTGCAGCATTTCAATATAATAACCTCAATCGTGATCGGGCTGGCTTCGACACAGTTGAATCTATGATCATTCCTGCGATTACCATGATTGGTACTCGCCCCATCTTCTACAAGATTCCTGTCACTCAGGCCCTTAGTGACGCAGTTGCAAGAGCACAGTACCCCGCTTTTCAGACCACCGTGTTCAAGTGCACAGTTATTCCCCGCTCCAGGCATCAAAGTGAGGGAATGGAAGCCCCAGAGTTTAGGCAGGATATCTTAAAACATTACAATGCTTTCAAAGCAGTGGCCAGGGAATGTTGGCAGACATTTGTTGTTTCATATAGACTATAATGGTGTTGTGTTTTGGGTGGTTATGGTTCACTATATGAGAAGTTGATGATACAATTCATAATTGACTAACCACAGGTGCTGTGACATTATAAACTGTTGAATTGGGCAACCGGACACCACTTTGAGGGTACACAACTAGTCAGGCCCCTTCGGTAATGGAGTGACTGGTAGGGTACTTCATGGTTTGGTGAGACATATTTAACATGGAGGTGTTGATGAACATCCCTTGGCCGTCTACACAATCATACAATGTCTGAGGTGAGAAGAGATCACTTAGTAATAACCTGCTGTATGTTGATGCTGTACTGGTCTACTGTCTTTTAGGTAAATACATAACAGCCATTTACATAATCCTACAATGTCTGAGTCTATTGTCTTTCATAAACAATGATTGCTACTCCCTGGGTATGAAAGCTTCCATAGGTACCCACTTATTGTACTTGACATTGACAGACTAGGTTCATGAATCAGTTATATCCAAAACTTAGGAGCTCTTCTGTAGCTCTTATGTAGATTTTGAGGAGCTTTTTACTATAGAGACTCTACTCCTTTAGCCTACACTGTATTTAACCTTTCAAAACTCATTGGTGTAACATTATATGTAAATATACATAGGACATGGACAGAATGAAGACAGCAGTTGTAAGTCAGAACATGAGAGTTTGCAATTATGCTGCTTGACAACTAATCTATGTGTCCAAGTAAGAGAAGACAGAAGAAAGAGGTATTGCATAATAGCAACAAATCAAACTTGAATGGACATCAATTCCAAAATGTAGAGAGAACCAAATAGAGGCAATTGAGGACAGGGAAGGAATTATAGAGTATAGCTATTATGAATGACAAATGGAGCTAAGACAATGCTACAATCCACAATCAATTAGATCTCATTGACCAGTTTTATCTGAATAACCTCTGGTTTGAAAGCCACACAACTAATAATATATTGGAACTTGTATTGAATAATTAGGGTTTATTTGACATTTTTGGGAAAGTTGTGCACAGACCAAGCAGAATAGTATAAGTAGTGTACTCAAATCCAGCAGGGACTCTAATGAGTTCTCTTTGTCTACTCTGACTTAGAGTTAGGAGCCATCTATCTGAGTTACTTGGGTGACTGTTCCTTATACTAGAACTTGTTTTACACTTCTAGAACACCAATTGCCTTGATCCTTGTTCAACTTCACTTTCATTGCTCTCTCAGTATATGATCAACTCAGATCACTTCCAACTTCCTTATAGCTGGATCACAGGCTTAAGTAGACTGACTGGGAAGTTTAGACCCCAGAGATGGATGGTTAGGACCATACTCAGGTACTAGCCCAGACCAGACCTTACAATTGAGTGGACTTAGTAGTTACTTATACACCTTTCACTTTATCTACTTCATGCTACTGGTCTATTGTGATCAGTCTATGCAGAGGAATAGTAGTCACTCTCTAGAAGGCTACTTAGAGTAGAGATCTTCTCCATGAAGTGATAGTCTATCCTAATATTAGGACAGTAGTCAATAAGGTAGACACCTGGCTGAGGATCTTGTACCCCAGCAGATGTACAAGTGAGATAGAAGAAGAATATGATGAGTCCCTCAAGAAATACATTTTCTTTTTAACACAAACACACATCACACTGTCCAGAACATAACACTATGTTTTTGGACCAATACAACAAACTTATGAGCAACATGCTCAAGAAAAGGTGTGCTCTCACCAAATTAAGGGCAGAGTTAGAAGGGAGAGAAGGAAGAATGTGTAGATGATGTGGGAGATTTGGGCATTTGGTCCAAATGTATAGGAGTGGAAAAGAGGAGATAAGAGAGGTGGAATCTCAGAACTAGTTTGAGGTACTGAGAAATCGAGTAATGCAATGTGGAGTAAGAGAAGTGAGGAGACAAGAGGTAATAGAAGAAAGAATGTGATGTTTCAGGTATGAGGAGGAAGGACATAAGAAGTAGAAGTGTCCAAAGATAAAAGAGAGAAGAAGAGAGGAGGAGACACCACCACAAGAAGTATGGGAGAAGGTGAAGACACATTGTGAGGCAAAGGGACTGTCTCCAAGAGGAGCAGTGATGAGCATGGAGGGATGGACAACAAGATGGGAGGTAGTGACCCTTATGGAGTGTAGAGGATGTGACTACAAGAGAACAAAAACTCGGAAGAACAAGGGGCAGGGTTTTCTGAGCAAGAGGCAGTTGTGCAATATATGGTATGGAAATTGCAAAGAGGCATGGAATTGGAGAGAGGAAGAAGCAGAAAGGGGTAAAGCAGAAAGAGTGGAGTGTAGTGTATGTGGAGACAAAGATGCAGTTGTAGGAGGAAAGGTAGAAAGAAATAAGAAAGGAGAGGTATTCTATCTGCCCTGTAGGACAGGAAAGAAAGTGCCATGGTGAAATTGGGATGAAGAGTTAGAACAGACAGTGCCTAGGGCCCAGAAGGGGAGGGCTGGAATCACTGATCCAGGGAAAGTGGCAGGAACTGTCAATCAGAAGGCAGTGCAGAAAGGGGAAGTGAGAGAAGTAAGGCAAACATTTAAGCCTCTAAGAGAAGTATGAATGAATGTGGGTATTAAGAGAATAGATACACATGAAGGAAGGACAGTAAGAGCATTGCTTGACAGTGGAGCAATGGAAATGTTTATGAGCAAAAGTTTGGCTCAGAAGGGAGGATATAGATTGATCAAGTTAGATTTACCATTATAAGTGAGGAATGTGGATGGCACTGGTAATAGTGGAGGTGCAATAACTTATGAGATAGAAGTAAACATGTTCTACAAAGGACAGAGGTTATTTTGGGCATGCTATGGTTAGCAGCCCATAACCCCGAGATAGACTGGGAAAAGTGAGAAGTGAGAATAACAAGGTGTTCACCCTTGTGTGGAAAATCAGTGCAAATATAGAGAAAGGGAAAGAAGGAAGTAAGAGAGGATAAAAAGAAAATAGTGAGATGGGTAGTAGATGGGAAAGAAGATTGGGGAAGAAAAGAAGAGATGGAAGCAGACTATAGGAAGGTAGAAGAAATGGTACCTAAAAGGTTGCATAAGTGGTTGAAGGTGTTTGGAAAAGTAGAGTCAGAAAGAATGCTGGTTAGAAAGGTGTGGGATCATACAATTGATCTCCAAGACAACTTCAGAGCAAGTAAAGCAAGAATATATCCCTCTTTCAAGAAATGAAAAGGAGGAAGTACAGAAGTTTGTCAATGAACATTTGAAGAAGGGATATATCAGACCTTCTAAATCACCTCAGACATTGCCAGTGTTCTTTGTAGACAAGAAAGATAGAGGAAAGTGCATGGTTATGGACTACAGGAGACTTAACAAGCAGACGATTAAGAACAATTATCCTCTGCTATTGATTACAGACTTAGTAGACTCTATGGGAAATAAAAGAGTGTTTACTAATATGGACCTCTGGTAGGGTTATAACAATGTGAGAATAAAGAAAGGAGATGAGTGGAAAGCAGCCTTTACTACACATGTGGGGTCGTATGAGCTAGTAGTGATGTTTTTCAGAATGACAAATTCATCTACCACTTTCCAAGGCATGATGAATGAAATTCTGAGAGACATGATCAACAAGGAAAAGATGGCAGCTTTTGTAGACGATGTGTTGATAGGAACAGAAACAGAGGAGGGATATGATGAGATCATAGAAGAAGTATTGAGAAGATTGGAAAAAAATGACCTATATGTGAAACCAGAGAAATGTGCCTGGAAGGTACAGAAGGTGAATGTCTTGGGAGTAGTAATAAGTCAGGGGAAGATTGAGATAGAGAAGGATAAAGTGGCAGGAGTACTGAATTGGCCTGTACCAAAGACAGTAAGAGACATTAGGAAGTTCCTGGACCTTGTAAATTACTATAGAAGATTTCACAAAACTAACACAACCTTTGAATAACCTGACAAGAAAGGAGGAAAAGTGGAATTGGGGAGTTGAGTAGCAAAAGGCATTTGAGCAGTTGAAAACTGTCTTTACAAGCTAATCTCTACTAGTTGCACCTGATCTGGATAAGGAATTTAGGGTGGAGGCTGATGCCTCTAACTTTGCAATAGGAGGAGTGCTGTCTATTAAGTGTGAAGATAGCAAATGGAGACCAGTCATCTATATTTCTAAGTTGTTGAATGAAACAGAGTGAAACTACAAAATACATGACAAGGAAATATTGGTAGTAATACGATGCTTGGAAGCCTGGAGGCACTTTCTGGAAGGGACTAAAAGTAAATTTGAAGTGTGAACTGACCATAAAAATCTAGAATATTTTATGAGCAATCAAAAGTTGAATTGCTGGCAAGCGTGATGGGCTCTATACTTGTCTAGGTTTGACTTTGTGTTGAAGCACATTTCAGGGAGTAATATGGGGAAGGCAAACAGGTTGAGTAGAAGACTGGACTGGGAGGTTGGAATGGAAAGAGACAACAAGGAGCAGACACTAGTGAAAAAAGAGTGGCTAGAGACGAAAAAAATCAGGATAGTGGAAGTAATAATAGAAAGGGTAGACTTACTAGACAAAGTAAGAAAATGCAAAGCAAGAGATGATAAAGTGGTAAAGGCAGTGGAAGAAATAAAGTAAGCAGGGATAAAGATGTTAAGAGACAAAGAGTGGTGACAAGAGAATGGTCTAATGTTGAAAGAAGGAAAGGTATATGTCCCAAAAGATAAGAAGTCAAGAGCAGAGGTGATCAGGCTACATCATGATACATCTATGGAAGGGCATAGAGGATAATGGAAGACAGCAGAGTTGGTAACAAGGAATTTCTGGTGGTCAGGAGTCACTAGAGAAGTGAAGAGGTATGTGGAGAGGTGCAATGCCTGTTAGCGCAACAAGAATTGAACACAACCACTAGTAGGGAAGTTGATACCAAATTTGATTCCAGAGAAAGCATAAACCCATATTAGTGCAGACTTCATTACAAAGTTACCTTTAGCTCAAGAATATGATTCAATCCTTGTAGTGGTAGATAGGTTTACGAAAATAGCACACTTTGTACCTACTACAGAGAGAACAAGTGCAGAAGGACTAGCATGATTATTTAGGGATAATGTTTGGAAGTTACATGGATTATCAGACAGCATTATTTCTGATAGGGGACCACAATTTGTGGCAGACATTATGAAAGAGTTGAATTGCATGCTAGGGATCAAGACAAAACTGTCCACAGCATTTCACCCACAAACTGATGGCCAGATAGAAAGGATGAACCAGGAGTTGGAACAGTACCTCTGTATGTTCATAGACTATCAACAGAAGCAATGGCTAGAGTAATTAGGTACAGCTGAATTTGCCTACAACAACAAGGTGCATACTAGAACTAAAGTGTCATCCTTTAAGGCAAATCAGGGACAAAATCTGAGAATGGGATTCAAAATGAGAAAGAAGGGGAAGTATGAAGGAGCAGAGAAGTTTGCAGAAAGGATGAGGAGTGTGCAGGAGGAAGCTAAGGCAGTGCTACAGAAGGTGTAGGAAGATATGAAGTGATATGCAGACAGAGAAAGAGGGGAAGTAGAGGAATATAGAGCAGGTGACTTAGTGCTACTCAGTACTAAAGATCTGAAGTACCAGATGGTCAGAAGGTGAATGGAGAAGCTTACTGAATGCTTTGTAGGACCTTACAAAGTAAATGTCCTTAGTTGAGGGTATGTAGGAGTCAAGGTCAACCACAAATTGGGAAAATTGTGGACATAGCAATGTAGGAGGGACTGCCCAAAAGGTAGAGTAGGGATGACCACAAAAGACCATTGTCTTAACTTAAGCCTGCATTCCATGAAAAGTTTCCACCTTAGCTGCCTCTTTTTTTTTTTTTTTTTTTTTTTTTTTTTTTTTTAAAATATTTTTTTTCTGGTACAATGTTGTGGGTTTGGGTTGACCAAATTTTTTTTCTATAAATAAATTCATATGAAAAAATAATAATCATGAATGATCATAACCATCGCAACCCAATCTGGCCAATTCCTTGATTCTCAAAAAAGAAAAAAAAAAAAAAAAAATCCGGGCCAATCCCTTAAATATTACAAAATAAAATACCAA
>Ga0153967_100620_pt1 | contig 11327 bp, 7 predicted proteins | sample TSFL051MetaG_FD_104688 | JGI IMG/M metagenome (GOLD analysis project Ga0153967, IMG submission 104688) | Attine ant fungus gardens microbial communities from Florida, USA - TSFL051 MetaG | ecosystem: Host-associated > Fungi > Mycelium > Unclassified | place: USA: Florida, Paynes | collected...
AGGTGCACAGACTATCATTTCCTGTATATAAGGCTTTATAGTCTGAGGATTAGACCTCAGACTTAACAATATCTTTTGTTGCTAAACTACTTCACATTTTTGAGCCTTTTGAAGACTACTCTTGCAAATCACAAACTAGTAAGTAACCATTTATGATAAACACCTTTGGTTGAGTATATTGCTCATGAGATAGTTGTATTGGTCTAGTGACATTGTGTTATGCCTCTAAACAGTGAAATAAATTGATTGTAAAACAAAGAATTGTATTTCTTAAGGGACTCATTGTGTTCTTCTCCTATCTCACTTGTATATCTACTAGGATGTAAAATCTTCATCCAACTAGGTGTCTACTGCCTTACTGACTACTGCCCAATACTAGAGTAAACTATTACTTCACAGGGAAGATCCCTACTCTAAGTAGCCTTCTCAAGAGTGACTACTATTTTTCTGTGTAGACTGATCACAATGGATTAGTAGTACAAAGTTTATAAGGTGAAAGGTATACAAGTAACTAATAAGCATTATTCAATTGTAAGGTCTGGTCTAAGCTAGTATCTGAGCTTGGTTCTAGCTGTCCACCTCTGGGATCTAAGCTTTTCAGTTAGTCCATTTAAGCCTATGGCTTGTTATAAACTGCTTAATTCCTCTAAGTCATTATTTATTTTTATTTTTATTTTATCTTCATTTAATTATGTAATAACATTGGATCAGTAAACATGTACAAATAATCAGACTTGTATAAGTAGTACATATAATCTAGTGAGGACTCTAACAAATTCTCTTTGTCAAACTCCAATAAAGAGTGGACTTAGATTAAGGTTACTCAACCACAACTTAAGTTCTTACATGGCCCGGCTATGAGGAAGTTGGGAGTGATCTGAGTTGATCACATACCAAGAGAGTGATGAGAGTTAAGTTGGACAGAGATCAAGGTAATCAGTATCCTGAAAGTGAAAACAAGTTCTAGTGTAAAAGTTTAGTTTTTGGTAAGTGACCTTAGATTTAACCCCACTCTAAGTCAGAGTTGACAAAGAGAACTTGTTAGAGTTCTTGTTATTTGGTGTACACTACTTATACAAGTCTGATTATTTGTCCTTATTTACTAATCTGATGATATTACATAATTAAAGAAAGGAAAATAAATATAAATATAAATATTGACTTAGAGAGAAAAGGCAATTCATAACATGAGGTTGCTCACTAAGGACTAAACTCTTACAATCTAGGTAAGTAGTATGGTGTAATTGACCACCATGCTATGCTCATCAGTATCTTTCTATAGTATATTCATCTTGTGGTCTAGAATCCAACAATAATTAAAATAAAATAAATATTGACTTGGGTGACTGTCAATTCCTGTAGAAAGATTCTCTTACTAGAATGCTAATCCAAGTACTTTGTACAGAAGGTTCTTCCCTCCATAAACCAAAACAATCTTGCTCTACTTTTCTTACTGCCTTACTATCAAGAATTCAATCCCCAAGGCATGAGTGTGATAGCAAGTTGCTCAGTCACTGCACCATGCTGCTGTAGCTGCCATACCTCCTTCAAATATATTATTCTCTACAATTGCCACAAGAATATTCAGCTGAGCATGGTGATCTACAATATACAATTGATCACTTTGCAGCAACTGTATGGACAGTGTTTCGGAAAACAAATGAATCAAATGGATGCTAGTTGACCTCGTATAAGAAAATATCTTGGACTCAGAAATACGTGAAAAAGCACACCGCTATTTCTGAGATTGAAGAAATTCAACCAAACTCTCGCTCTGCGCGAGAGTGGGGTATTCGGCCGACATCACTGCTCTGGGCAGGAAAGTTTATGGAAAGAGGCCAAGGACAAGTATGAACTCCAATGCTATATTGAAACTGCCCACCGTCACGATGGGTTCCTGATAGGTCTTCTTGGATTCGACTCGTATTTTGCACCAGGGTTTCAGAATTAGAGAGGAAAGAGTAATGACTCGATCTTCTTGTATGCCCAGAGCTGTGGGCACGATGATACTGTGGCTTTGTCGGTGAAGGCATTTTAATGATCATGATAACTTGCGCATCTTTTGGTGCCTCTTGAATCGAGTCTTCCTGGCAAACTGAGTTAGATCGGACATTCGATGCCGTATTACTACGAGGATGACGACGAAATATGGACATGGGGCCGACCTCGCTCAAGCCCCGCCAACTTCGAGAGTCTGCTACTTGTGGCAGCGGGAAGATAGATCGTGGTTCTAGCGATTCATTGAATCTGCCGGGGCTTTCTGAGGTCGAGATGTGGCTTGATGGGTCGTCATGTGGTACAGGTAAAACGGCTAGAGGCTAGACAGATGATTGTTGGGAAATTTGGAAGAGCCTGGATACACACCAAAATATTATCCCAGGATCGATGCTCTTCCCCCTCTTTGTCATGTTCCACCTGAACCTCCCACAAGATAGGCTTCTCCCCGAACTTCGGATCCGCTAATCTGGCTGAGTCGATGCCTCTGGTGCTCCTCCTTTGTTCGGGATAACCCCAAAAACTAATCTCCCCCCCGAACTGAGATTGGATACGCCGCCAGCCAAAGACAGCTATCATGGCAACAGAGAAGACCCCGATGGCAAGGAATGCAAGTATGAGAGGCGGTGAGCCAACAGGAGACTGAGGACTGCTTGAGTCACCGCCATCCGATAAATCAACCTGCTGGGAACTGCTTGTGCTCAATATTAAGAGGAGAATCGACATGAGGAGGAGGAAAGCAGGAGTAGCGGTGGTAGCACATGGACAGGGACATGGAGTATAGTCCTTTCCAAGCAAGAATACCTCTGATCATTTCTTTGGACACCTGACCTCGGAGTTTCTTTACATACTCAACAGCACAGATAAGTAATGAACGGTCTGAACTCTGATATATGAATTATAATCTACAAAAATTTTATGAACCCTCTCAACATAGCTTTTATCTATATATCCCTGCGCTTCATTCCAAGCCTAGCTTGGAGAGGTTTCCTCAAGAAACCTTCGCGTATTTCCATCTAGAACAAAAATATCAGACCGTTCGTACCTGGACAAAAATACCGCTGAAACTTACCATCTGACCAGGATACTCCAGTTCAAAATCGAAGCGGCGTGTGATGGAAGCGATGATCATAAACAACTCCATAGCAGCAAGATTACGACCGACGCACGCACTATGATAGGCAAGCTTGCGTTTTGGATGTCCATTGACAGACTACGCAATGAGGTTACTCACCGAGGACCAACGGAGTAAGGATTGAAAGCCTTGTTCATGGAGGCTTGATCACGTTCAAACCAGCGCTCAGGACGGTACACCTCAAAGTCTTCACCCCAGATCTTTGGGTCACGGTGAATTGAATAAGAGGGCACGGAGAGGATAGTTCCCTCGGAGAAGTGCTCGCCCAAAACATCCAAACCACCTTCAGGGACGATGCGGGGGAGGCCAATACCCGATGTAGAATGGATTCGAAGACCTTCGTTAATACAAGCTTCAAGATAAGGGAGGCGTTTGATTTGCTCAGAGGTGGCAACAAGTTCATCCTCTGTTCCGAGTTGTCCGTCAAGTTCCTTGTGAAGCTTGTCCTGGATCTCACGATTGGTAGCAAGGTGATATAGGATGGCGGAAGTAGAGCTTAGAGGTGAAAAAAGGGTATGAATAATGATGAAACAAACGGAAGAATGAAGCTTACTTGGACGTAGTATCAGAACCGGCGATAAGAAGAGTGAGGGCTTCGGCAGTCAGCTCCTCTTTGCCCATAGGGTTGCCATTAGCATCGCATCCACTCTGTAACTTGCTCAGAAGATCAATACGATCGGTAGGACTAGCCAAACGTTTGGAAACGGCAGCAATTGCGATACCAGTGACAAATTTAGCACTCTCTGAACCTTGAGAAAAATTGGGAAGCTTGCGAGCAAGAGAGCGCCAACAAGGTGGAATGGCACTCATGGTTAGGTTAAATTCACCACGGATGTTAAAGAGGTTGATAACGGGGATGCTAATGGTGTCATCTTGTGTAGCCTCCTTCCCATAAGCATTCAACATGCTGCTTTGGTCCTTGGGCACGAGAGCTATGTCCTTCGCAGCTGAGAGCATGCCAAAAGGCTCACCAAACGCGAGATCACCAATTATATCGAAGGCAAGATAGTTCATCCCTTCAAATGAGAGAGTGAATATGAAGGCCAGACAACAATTTCAAGGCCTACATGGTAAAACGTCAAGATACAGCCTTCTATTCTTTCCTTTCCATCCACCCTCACCGTCGTCACCAGACATCCCTTTGACTGCTTTATCATATAGACGATCCCATTGTTGGAAGAGCTGGCTAATGTACATCCGGATTTTAGGCTCAAAGGCGATAACACTCTTTTGGGAGAAGATGTGTGCGATGATCTTGCGCTTGCGGGTGTGCTCACTCCTATCCCTGACATTGAAGAGACCGCGCTCAATAGAGATGAAAGCATCGTAGAATTCAGACTTGAGTGCTCCATTTCCATGACCGTAGATGGAGTTGAGCGCTACAGAGTCGGCAACTGACACGTGGTTAGGAGCAATACGAACGATTGGACCTAATGCAACCAATACACACTCATACTCATAATTCAAAGAGATGGATTACCCACCATATTTCAAATGATAGTCGTGGATGACTTCAGAACGATGTCCCTGGCTAGATATATATGCCAACCAAAGGTCGGTGAATTTCGCCATGAACGGACCTGGGTATTTGCGAATGTCATGAGGGTCTACAAGCCATGGAATAATATGGCAGAGGAGGACAACAACGGGAATGGCCAATAGGAATGTCGATAAGGTGCAGTTCGTGACCAGATTTTGAATGGTATCTACAATCATGGGGAAAGAAAAAGGAATTGATAAATATAAAGAATCCTAGAAGGGTTTAAGTACTGTTCATGTGCATTGAAACGGGTTGCCATACCTTGTCTTGTGAAAATCCATGGACCTAATATTCTGACACAACCACATTTTGTGTCCCTATTGATTCTAATTTTTTATGAGAACATGAATGAGAACACGCATAACACACTCCGACCACTAGCGGGGCACACCTGGAACTACTGTCGAATGGGTAATTTGATGAAGAAAGATTTTGCCATATGCCACTTATAGTTGACAGGTGCTTGTTGCCATACTAGGAGCAAAGGTTATCCTGTAAACTCTACCGGATGGATTGAGGGAAACGATAAGTGGGTACAAAGGGTTTCAGCTGCTGCTATCAGACCCCTGCTCGGCGAAAAGTTGGGATACTCGACGGAAACACCCCCTCTTACCCTCCCAAAAGGGATCTGTGTTGGATGATTATTGTGGCATGTCGAGCCTCTGATTAAATGCTTCTGGAACCGGTACAGCGGGACCGGTCACCCCACTTAATCATTAGTAAAAAAATACGTATACTTTGCTCATAGTTTAACATCGTAGCTGGAGCTCCGGATTAGGACATCTTGGGGTATCCGAGTAGTCGTGGGGAGCAACACAGAATGATTTACCTGTCGCCATACTTGATGCAGAATAAATGATTTGCGAAATGTGCATTTGGAGAAGAAGTAGGCCAAAACCTGGTGCATGTGTCAAAAGTCCTTTCTATGGGATAAGCTCGAAAAGTAGGTATATGGTTCTAATCAACTAAGAAGTAGAAGACAAGCCGTGATTATCGAGCATGAGCTACTGTTGGCAAATTAATGACACTCAGGAGCGGCTCCTTTCCTCGCATATCTGGTCTTTTAGTCCGCCTGCACCGGTGATCTTTAACACAATCAACAATGAGTAGTGACAAAATATTCAGGTACCGGTGATGCCATGCATTGCACATGCTGCGGGAATCAAAACGGGCAATTCAGCCACACTGATGCTATTTTTGGTGTACATGGAATGAAGGCGCGATTGCTATCGACCCGCGTGCCGCTCGTCGAACGAACTCGCGAGCACTAGTAGATTATGACACTCAACAGATTCCAGATAGTGCTCTCACTTCATCTAAACTCCCGATCCTTCGTCCAAATTACTGGCTGTGAATACAATATAACTATAACTCAGACGTCACCTGGATGGATAGACGACTGAGGGTAAGGTGAGTGTATCTACTGTATGAGTATATGCCTGTAGCATTCTACAGGCTAACTGTTGAGCAATAAGCAAAGGAGTTTTTCTGTAGAATGGCAATGGAATGTAAGGCCTTGATCCGACAAGCGGAAAACGCCAATTTCTCTCAATACTGGCCAGTATTTTTGCTCATTATCATCTATCTACTAATTTCAATAACTTTGACTCGCGGGAAAGAGTACTGACCTGGCTTTATGTTTCCAAGGACACTTATTTCACGAGATACTTCCCAGGAAAGGTTGTCACCCTCATTAGTTCAGACTTCAATGCTCAGCCTCATGGAAGCTGTGAGCATATGATTCTCAACTCGGCACATAATTTCTCTATCACTGCCAATGGCACCGGGTAAACATATAGTTTCTCTAGCCCCTTCCGGTAACTAAATCAATTTCGTGTCGGACACTTTGCTTAGCTAGCGTCCGGTCCTCGAGCAGGGCAATTCTTTCAACAATGTGATGTGATGCGTATCAAATACCCTGAGCCTTTTTTCATGCATATATAATAATCACTAGTCGAGAATGACTTTGGCATAGATCTTCAGCAATTTCACAGCAAAAATGCGCAGGTAAGTCCTCAGGATGCTAGAATAGATGTCAGACTGAGGTTTCAGAGGAGGTGCAGGGCAATAAAATAAAATGGTGAGTACATTTTTATATCATAAGAAAATTGCTGCGATGACTAATAGAAATTTTTCGTGATCGAATGAAGATGAAATCAAATAGACGGCAATTTCGGCTATTGAAGTCCGGAACCGGTCTCGAATTGCATCCTTTGACATGAGGTCCAGACGGAAAATACTGAGTTGAGTGATCATAGATATACACAAAAGAGCAGACACCTGAGGTCTAGGGGGAAACGACTGGACTCAGGGCTTACTCTATATACAAGATGAGTGTGTATATTTACCTAGAGAACGAAAATTGTCTCGGAGTTTCTACATACGTTGCTATGATAATGACAAGTGACGTAATTGAGGTAGAGAAAGGAATGTGGAGTAAAGAATGATGACGAGACGAAGATGTCATGCTTCGACACGTTTCTCCAAGGTCAATCATGACCCTGTATGCACATAAAGCTCAAATTATGTAGCAACGTGTAAAGTTGGAAGCAGTCTAGTCGTCTACTTCATCACCCATCTCAATCTTGACTTCTTTCAGAATCCCTGCTTTCAATCGCCTAAAGAATCCCCACAATGTCCACTTACTTCTATTTGCGATACTTATACATGGACGATTTGATCATATACCTTCACACTCATATATTCTATGCCACATCTAAAAGTAAACCCAGGACAGCCGCGGAAGAACTGCCAAGGTGACTCCGAATGTTCTACAAGGGACGAATGTGGGGGATTGGACCAGTGGGCACAATCCTGTGGCCATTGATCTATCGATGGCCTTCAGCGTCTATCCAAAGCCAAAGAATGCAATATCCCCACCTGCTTATGCGACCAATAGTAGTGCGTCTTAATATGATCAAAATTGGTACACGACTTGAATACATCATTGTTCCAGTATAGCTTGCGCTGCCAGCTACTCTCTGTATGAGTTATAAAGTTGCGGACTCTCATAAATGAAACTTCCTCACAGATCAATAGCAGGATATCCATCCCGAATAGTACGCAAGTTACATTTGAAGTGACCAACGTAAACAGGGTCGAAACGGACCTGAAAACAGGAAGAGATTCCTTCAAACTGTAAATTAAGGGATGATAGTACGTACGATAGTGACCCAGAGTCGAATGTCGGCCTCTGTAAGCGTATTGCCGACAAGGTAATCTTTGCCGTCGAGTAATTTTTCCACTTTATCCAAAGCGTTGAATACATCATTTACAGCAGATTCATAAGCTCCTTGCGCTGTGGCAAATCCTGCCCTGTATACTCCATCTGCAGGCGTTAACACGGATTAGATATATAGTGTAATCATGTTAGAAACCAAGACGATGCAGGTTACAGGATAACGGAGGACTCACTGTTGAGATTTGGATAAATCCACCTGTTCAATTCATCGATTTCCGATCGGAGATTCTCTGGATATAAGTCAATAGCAGCCTTGTCGGCAGGGACAAGGTGGTTGAATGCTGTATTGAAGATGCGAATAATCTCAGAAGACTCATTATTGACGATGGTGTTGAGCTTCTTATCCCAGAGGACAGGGACTGTAAACCTACAAGTATGATTAATTATCTATCAAACAAAGGGTGAGAACGACAGATGAGACTAACTTTGCATCATAATCAGGCCGTACCTTGAGATAGAGGTCCTTAATGTGGTTTGCCTTGTTGAGCGTGTCAGAAGTTGCGCCAGGGAAGGAGTCGATGTTCGCGAATGGCCAGCCTTGAGAACTCATCCTGGGGGATACAACCGACAAGGCTGTTGAATAAAGACAGATAAGGGACCCAGGTGAAGTTAAGGCAAGCGAAAAGGTAACGCACAAATGATGCTCTCGAGTCCTTTCAACTTGCGCACAATAAGTGTCCTTGTGGCCCATGCTAGAATACTTGTTCAGTCGATGTGACGATCTCGAATTTAATAAACTCACGGCACGCATAAGAGACATAGAGATGATAACGGCCTACCAGGTTGTTTCAGTGTAAGCCATATCAAACTGAAAACTACTATGGAGAAGTACCGGCTTCGGGTTCAAACTTTGAGCTAGTAGCAATCAACGAGCGGAAACTTGAATCCAGGCGCTTGTAAGATCCATCCTTTTCTGATTTCATTTTCGTGATGTCTGCGTGATCAACAACGTCCGGCTTGGAGCTCATATTGCGACTGAAACCTGAGGTGGACGACATGGAATGGCAAACGATATGCGATAAAGATACCGATCGTTGGCGAAGAACTGCAGTGGAGAAAGGAGCCACAGTAGTAGCAGCTTATGTATGTGCGAAGACCCCGGTACCAGAGCACGTGCAATCCTGGTTTTTTTTTTGAGATCAAAGCCAACTACAAATCATTGCTTCTTTCACTCTGACCTCCATCACTGATGATAGTGCCTGAGTGCAGCATAGTGAATTTCAATTCTGTAACCACAAACACACAAATGAACATTGACAACTCTAATCTCAACTTTGAAAGGCTAGCTGACACTATTGTTAATATACAGCATAACTGTCCTATATCTCAAGCTAGCATAGAAGGACCATGTAGCCCCTCTCCTTCACCAATGGACTCCTCCTCCCTTCTAAAATGGACTATGTAGAGAGTGTCACTTTGCAGAATGTCAAAAACTACATTCTCATTTTCTCTCATATACAGAATGACTAAGACCTAGTCATAAACCTTGTCTTTCCAGTGTTTAAGCTAACATACAGCAACAACAAGGCAGTGTCTAATACCTCAATGCAACTATCCTCTCTGACTGTTATTTTATATAGTGCCAATGCCCCAGCTATCATGAATTGCCTTTTCCCTTTAAGTCAATATTTATTTTTCTTTTCCATTTAATTATGTAATATTATTGGATCAGTAAATAAGGACAAATAATTGGACTTATATAAGTAATGTACACAATCTAGTGAGGACTCTAATGAGTTCTCTTTGTCAACTCTGACTTAGAGTGGAGTTAAGCCTAAGATTGCTCATCAAGGACTAAATTCTTATACCAGCTAACCCAAATCTTTGTATCACAAACTTCATTTGGCCATATTTCCATGAATACTTGCATTATTCTCATGGTCTAAGTTGTATCTGAAAGCCCTTAAGAAGACCTTTCAAACAATATGTCAAAGCAATCAGTACTCATTGAGATATCAGTTAATTAGTGCTAGACACTGATCAGTAGATATCTTAGGAACTGCCAAACATGGACATTTGCTTCCACATGCACATAGAAGCTCTCTTCAATATGCTTCTGATAATCATAAATAGACCTTAGAGCAATAAGATCCTGTGGAGATACAAGGACCTCAAGGTTTGGCATAACATTGATCTATTACCCATAGATACATATCAATCCTTGAACACAAAACAAGAACTGTTCCTTTTATGGTTAGGTTATCACTATTTCAGACACAAAAGAACTGCCATATATAGAACAATAGATAGTAGAACATATTGCAAGGAATGGTTACCCAAGTAATGATAGGTGACTCCCAACTCTAAGTTAAAGTAGACAAAGAGAACTTGTTAGAGTTCCCACTAATTGATTCAGCTACTTATTGTAATAAAACGGCAAACGAGCTGGGGCATCCGCGGCAGCGGATTATTTTATTTCTTTTCCATTTTCTTTTATTATGTAATAGTTTGCAGTGCGCGGGACACTATGACTCAAAAGGAATCCGTGGGATAATTTGAGTAAACAAATACGAGTAAATACCGATTCGTGTATAAGTAGCTACATCAATTAGCGAGGACTCTAATGAGTTCTCTTTGTCAACTCTGACTTAGAGTGTAATCTAAGGTTACCCCAACTGAGGATTACTACACTTATACATGAATATGTGTTTACAAGTATTTGCCTAGCTATTTTATCTCATACATCCCTTTTGAGTCATAATATCCCACATGCCTTTAATATTATCTAATTAAAAAAAAGAAAAAGAAATAAAATAATCTGCAGCAGCAGATTGTTTAGCTTGTCTGCTATTTCATAACACTACCCCTATTATGAACCGCTCAATTTCTCTTAGTCATTATTTATTTTTCTTTTCATTTTCATTTCATTTAATTATGTAATAATGTTGGATCAGTAAACATGTACAAATAGTCTGACTTGTATAAGTAGTGAACACAATCTGTCACAAACTTCATTCAGCCAATAACTCCACGAATACTTGCACGATTCCCATAGTCTAAGATACACTGGAAAGCCCTTAAGAAGACCTTTCAAACGATGCCCAGAACATGTCAAAGCAATCAGTACTCACTGAAATATCAGTTAATCAGTGCCGGACACTGATTAGCAGATATCTTGGGAACCGCCGAATGTGGATGTTTGCTTCTACATGCACATGAAAGCTCTCTTCAATACGCTTCTGACAACCATACATAGACCTTAGGGTGATAAGATCCTGTGGAGATACAAGGACCTCAAGATTTGGCATGACACTAATCTATTACCTATAGATATACATCAATCCTTGAACACAAACAAGGACAGCCCCTTTTATGGTTAAGTTATTGCTATTTTAGACACAAAAGGACTGCCATATGTAGAACAATAGGCAGTAGAACATGTGATGCTCTGTCCAGGTGCACAGACCATCATTTCC
>Ga0153967_100623_pt1 | contig 11278 bp, 7 predicted proteins | sample TSFL051MetaG_FD_104688 | JGI IMG/M metagenome (GOLD analysis project Ga0153967, IMG submission 104688) | Attine ant fungus gardens microbial communities from Florida, USA - TSFL051 MetaG | ecosystem: Host-associated > Fungi > Mycelium > Unclassified | place: USA: Florida, Paynes | collected...
ATTAACACGCACGGCTACCTATATAACAAGTTGCCTCTGACCTCTGTCTCACGACCGCAAATAGAACCTGTAGCTTCATGCCCTGACCTGAACTGAACTACTACTGGCTTAGCTGCCTAGCTACAAACTCAAAAGCCTGGATTTGGCTAAAAGGACCTATTATTTGCATTCTAAAGTACCATGTTCACTTCTTTTCCCGACAACAGATCGGAGATCTTACTTTCTCAAGTCATACGTCTTTTGTTCAGCCAACAGTGTTCCGCTCTACTTATTATTACTTACTAGCGCCCTTCACTTCAACTCATACTACTTTACTTCCAGCTTATTCCCAAATCAGCGTACCCCTGCTTCCTTTAACAGGCTAGTACACAAGCTACTAAAGCTAATAAGCTAGTATACACGCATTTGCCCGATTGCTTTAACAGACGCTTTACCTCCTGGTTTCAACCTGTCCTGTCCAAAACTATGGAACTCATCTGAAAAGTCGATTTACTAGATCAGAACGTGAACTCTGAGAATAGGGGTATACAAGTTAACCACCTAGAATCGATCCATGACCGCTAAACTAAAGGAATCCTTTACCAAGTAAGCTACGCAACCGTCTTTACCCGCCTCAACCAATCTTAGCTCGGACATGCCAACAGCCAATACTTACTCCTTTCCCTGGGACAGCTAATCAAAACAAATACGGCTTGAATCCCTTATCTTTGAGACTACCCTTAGGACTCTATAAAGTCATTTAACAGCAGATAGACACAAGTTATGACAACCCTCACACGAGAGCCAAAAAGAAGGCTTTCAGACTGACTCTACTTCTTGCAGCTACTTCCTAACAATAAGATTGAGTCTTTAACCTGATAACCGCTTTAGCTCACGCTTTCCATCTTCGCGGCAAGCGATCGAAGGATATTACGAGTAGTTACGATCTCGTGCTCCCAAGCAACCAAACTAGCAGAACATCGTACGGAACCTAAGGAAGGACCGGACCACAGAGGGGGATATAACCCAGTCTTATCTGTCCTTTCTTTTTTTTTTTTTGGGGGGGGGGGTTAGACTCCTTAATCCTAGGAGTCTAATGCATCCGGGCCCCCGCCGACCATATAGATCGACTATTTCCCACCCTAAAAGATCAGGAGCGTTTCCGCCCTTCACTCCGGATGAAATCCCAGACACATTGGCAATCAGGAACGCCCAAAGTCTTATAATGGATGTGGGTTATAGTGATATCATGCTCCGGTCGATCAAATGGATAACCAGGAGCAATAATACCACTCCTCGCTCGAGGTTGGATTAGACCCCGAGACGAGACCAAGTATTCTGTACCAGATACTCCGCCCAGCAGCCACCAGTGTGATCGCTCACACTGGGAGGTGTCTTCCAAAATAGGAGGTCTGAAAGACAACCCTAGTGATGCAACCATGTCATAGATCTGCCATAGCAGACCAAACCTAACCAAAGATTCTTGGCGTCGGTCAGCCTGCCAATTGTGATTCACAACAGGCGCATCGAAAAAGGCGCTGATGCAAACATCAGGTTGCATTAATGTACCGTATAGTAATAGCGGCAATAGCGCAACCATTCCTTAACCCACCCGCGGAGGGTTGACCACTCTAAGAACTCCTTCACCTTTTCTTGGATGAAGAGTTCATCAGGTATCAACCGTAGGTCTTTAGGCCTCATCTCCTTGCGAAGACGAGCAATTATGACACCTTTGAGATAGGGATTAAGGGGACCTCCCCTACCTAGCCAGAGGTCAAAACCATCTGGGCCATATAGGGTTTTCGTCTGCATGGCTAGAACACGTTCAAAGGATTTATTTCTTTTGTGATCTAGGCGAGCAAGTACCCTGAAACCTGCACCACCAACACGACACAGAGTGGAGAATCGGACACTACTATGTTTGAGTCCGATAGCCACTAGACCATATGGGTGGTAGAAGTTCAGTAGTGAACGAACCGGGATCGGGCTAATGTCCTTTCTAAGGTCGTTCACTCGGAACCGTTTCGCAAACTCTGCCGATCCAGTGTTAGAAATCAGAGATTTTTGATAACTGATTCTAACTCCTAACACCGAGTCTTTTCAGAGTTTCCTCGTAGACCCGGCCCACTTCAGGGTCAGCAATGACTACATCATCACCCAGTACTGCGTACTTATCAAAGCGCATACCTGGATGTACCTGTTCGGCGCAATACCACACCAATATATGATGGGATAGTGCAAAGAGAGGCCAAGAGGCATAGTACCCTAAGGGTTGTCCTGCAATAAAGCTGACAAGTGAAAAAACTTTCTTTTGACAAACGGCACAACAAATGCGTTCATCGCAAGAGCCGAGTTCACTACAGCTGAAGCGAACGACCGATCAAAGGCCGCCGACATGACCTCAAATAACAAGAGGAGAGGCCACCTGTCGGTGGCATTCTTCAAGTCATATGAGAACACATGGCGTTCGCCCTCTAATCTATCAAGAGGACCTTCCTGGTTGAACGTGCCATCCATGGGCAACATTCTCAACACAGACATCAACCAGTCATGGACTGGTTTGAGTAGTCTTTGATTGATATAGTTTCCTATGGCGAATACTCTTCTCTTACCTCCTCCCTCAACCGACTGACCCAGTCGGCCTTCAACCATGGGCAACCCTAGTTGTCGACATGTTGGTAAGACAGGACCGATCGTTTTCTCGAACTGATCGAGATCAGTTCCTGAAAACAATTTGTTGTTCTTGTCGAACGCATATCTGACTCTATGGGGCCACAGTATACCTGACGACCACTGCTCTCCCTTTTGGTGTATAAACTCCAAAAGAGAGGCATAAGAGGCCATTTCGAACATTTGAGAAGGAAAGACCGATATAATGTTCTTTCTAAATAATTGTCTCGCCTTCTCAGAACATCCGTCATAGCACAATTGTGATCGAAGAAGCATACGGTTGGAAGACTTTTCCAAGTCGGTACCCACGACATCCCCTGACAAAGAGGAATCGTGGAGAGTCGAGGTAAATACCGGGACAAGAGATCAGGGAGGAACACTTTCATCTCCCCCACAATCTCTTGGACAGACTCTAAATCGGCAGGTGTGATTATAGGCTCAAAAAGAGCCTTAGTTACCTTCTTTGCTAACTTAATAACTTTATTAATTGAGAAAAGAGATAAGTAGAATCGCACCACCAAGTAAGCCCTGTCATCATGCCTTCTTATTATCCTTCTATGAAAAGGAGGAATGATACGTGGTATGCCTGAGACCGGGTGAGAGACACTGGGACTGGTAATAAATCATGGGGTCTTTTTATGCCTCCATAAAAGGTTTGAAGAGATGAGCTACACTGCTTCAAATAAAGCGCAGTGAACAGCATCCCTGATCCTTTACACAGTCGCAGCACTTGTTTGGTAAACAGGTGAATTGCAATACAGTGTTCCTTGGTTACCCCATCCTGGATGAGAAGAGTCACCTTAAAGAGGAGGCTCTTCAACACCCGAGAATCTTCTCCAATTCTCTGCCACCGTATGGGCCTCAAATTAACACATAAGTTAAAGAATGGTTTCATTGCTTGTTTGATCTTCGAACCAGCAGTGACCGCCACCAAGGCTAAATCACTACGCTTTAGGCATTGAGTCCTATCACACTCTCATAAATCTATTATTGAAATGTGTGAGGGAGAGCTCGTTGCCTTCCCCTATTGGGTTGGGCGAGGTTCTCATCGCACCCCTGAGGCCAGACTATTTTAATCTGGACCCCAGGAAACCACTGTGTGATCTGCCTTACACCCTTCAAGAGTGTAAGTTGCATCACCCCTAAGATCAAGTCGATCTCACCCACAGTCCCCTTCTCATGGAGGGGCCTAGTAGGGCACTTGGTAGATGCCAAGTCCTGCTTGTAGAAGGTTTGTCAAGCCTTCAACAACAGGTGTGGTAGTCACTATCATATCATCCAAATGGACAACCGATAGTGATGCCACAGGGGGAGGCCAGAATCCCCAATCACAGTAAAACCATGAGTGGCGATCCGGGCTTACAGACGAGGAACTACCTCGGCTGTCGCCACGTTCGGTTACCCGAACGCGACGCCCCCGTCTTCGAGACTTGAAAGATTTATAGCAAGGCAAATTTTCTAGAAAAATAAAAGAGGCAGAACAACGAAATAGATGAAAGGCGAAGCGCTACGTAGTGAAAGAAAAAAAGTTTCAAAAAAGATCAACAAACCAAACAACTACACGTTAAAACAAAAATGAATAAAAAGAAGAATGAAGTGTTTGACCCCAAGGAGAGGCCGTCTGATTCTAGGTGCATACCGAGGAAAGGGGCTCGGCAGCCGGGGATTGAATCCCACCTACACTACAGCTACGAATGTGGAAAGGGCGTAGTGCAGCCAGCAAGCTGCATGCCTGGTCTCGAGGAGTGGGTTCATTCCCGTCAATACCGAGAGCCCTCGAGTCCGCTTTGGTTAGGGAAGGCATTAAGTTGGTTGATCACTGTTCGCCTCATCAGTGTAAAGCATAACATGAAGCGGATATCAAATCAGCGATTGTTTGGGTTGCTGTGGGAACCCCGCCCTCTTCTTCCAACAAATGCTTGCCACTCAGCTGGGCCACTTTCCTTATTTCGACCAGGGGGGGGGCAAATCCTTATTCCTACTTTCAACAGGCTTCTTTCCCTCTTTTTAGCCTGTAAATTTTGGCCTCACCATTTCAGAGAAGAGGAAAGATCTTCTCCGTATAGGCGGCGGAGAGTTTCACTGTTTTTATGTTTATATACGATAAACTGGCGCAGTAAAAACTCAAAACACAATCAATATAATTTATACGAAAGAGAGCATTGGCTTTTTAGGAATCAAAAAGTTTCGGAGTAAAAGCCAAATAGACCCAATCAGTTTACTGAAATAATTATAAATATAGTAATTAATACTAAGAATGTTACTCTTTTTCTTCCAGTAAGAAAGAAGAAGTCAACGCTCATTCAGCGCACCTTACCTAACTCCCCCGCTTGAGAATAAAATAAGAAAAACATATGGGAATACCCATTTTGAATAAACAAAGAGATACAAAGATAAGGAAAGAGACAATGAGTATGAAAAAGAAAGAGCTTACCAAATAACATTCTCTTTGAGAAATGGAAGAAGGAATTGGCTTTCAAAAAGAAGAATTTGTTGTCATGGGTCATGGATGCTCCTCTCCTTGCTTTTGAATGCCATATTTTAGAATCTATTTTTTACTTATTATCATTTCTTTCTCAAAGTCAAGTTTCTCGCTTCTTGCTTTACTTTAGTTTTCAATAAGGGGCGCGTTAGCGCTTTACTAATAAAAAAAGGGCTTTTTCAGCTGGATCCAGAACGCATAGGAAATCTATCAGTACGCCATCCGCTCCATATCTTTCGTAGTTTAGGAACTCGTCCATCCACGGGGCACCTTTCGTAGTGAGGGAACTCCTCTGTTTTTAGCTTGACGAGCTACTTTTGTTTCCGAAAAACGCATAAACCCCGGGATTTTCGTAAAAGAGGGACAAGTGGTAGGAGCCGACAAATAGTAGTGCCGGTTCAGTGGAAGTCAAGTCTTTACGTCTATAGGGGCTCCCTGACGGTCCCGAACCCTCCAAAAGTGATGGGTATGTGTTCTTTCTTGGCACTCTCTTTCTTTGTTATGCCAACCTAAAAAGAGATAGGGATACGGAGCTTGACTTGAAAACAAACAACTGGCACTTCCCTTCCCCCCCTCTCACTTAAAGGCAGATAGGGCACTTTTTTCCTTTCCTTAAGTCCAGGATACGAAAACAATTCCTCCCCACTAAAAAGAGCGATTGAGAGTGGATTTAAGGTTCGATAGTGTCGAGAAGGTATTAGCTACCGGTAACCGTACTTTCGTAAAAGCACCATTGGGCGGTGGTTCCTCTCTTTTCTCTTGAACCTCGAACAAAAAATCGATCTCGCCATCAGCTCGACTAAGAGTTCCGAATCGAAAAAGTAAACTGAACTTGACTTAAGACGAAGGAACCGAGTGCCGAAAAAAACCGGTTTTTTTCTTAAGGCTTCAAACTACTAGTCATTAAGACTACTATGAAAGAAAAGTAAGGAAGTCCTTTTCTTGACTTGGCCTGCGTGCATTATACCTACCCTCTTTTTAAAGAACTTGATTTCAATCTCAACAAAGAAATGAAAGCATAACTCTTTGCTTGTTGTCCTCTTACTCTTTTAGCCTGCCTTGTGGGGGTCTCTCGGGTGTCTACGGCAGACCCAATCAGTCTCGTGATGAAGAGAAGTCTTTTCCGATCTTCCACTAAGAAAGGTATCGTCACGACAACCAAATTTGCTCGGTAAACTACTCGGGGCTCCCCATGGTTTAGTAAAAGGGAGGGGAGATTTTCTCTTCATCCGGGGGTTCACTTCATTCATTATGAACTAAAAAGTGTAAGGCTGATTAGTGAGGTCTTAAAAACTTCATACAATGAATGATCCGCCATTCCATTTGTGCTTTCCGCAAGTAGGCGACGCGAATCTATGCTTTCTATGTTTCAATCGGGTACCAATTGCTTGGATGCGTTTGAAAGCCTCGAGATAACTTGCAGAAAAATGATTTCTAGGTTTGTCTTGTGTCTCCGTAACAAATGGTCCATTTATTGATGGGCGAACGACGGGGATTGAACCCGCGCGTGGTGGATTCACAATCCACTGCCTTGATCCACTTGGCTACATCCGCCCCTACCCCCGCACAGGTTTAAGTCTCTATCTACGATCAGATCCTTTCCGAACCCCCCCCTGACCGCTATCAAAGAGAAGCTTTTTCCTATACTATAGTTGCAAGTCTATTGTTGTGTTTTGGAATTAGGGGAAGCAAAGCTTCAACAAGTAGAAGCTTCCTGGCAAAGCTTCAAACAAAGAGGTTGGGCTGTTCACTTCATTGATTTGACTTCACTTTACTTAAGATTAAAGATAGGGGCCGGGCGGGCAGTGAAGGCTCGTTTAGTAGACAGCAAGCTACGGCTTTGACGAGCAGCAAGCACCTACTCCTATCAAAATGAAAAGCAGCAAGCGGAGCTTGAAGAAGCGAGCCCATATCAGAGAAAGCCATTGCGCGCTAGCCCCTTTCTATTAGTAAGGTTGTCAAAAGGCGAAACTTGAGTTCCTTTATGAAAAAACTAAGAAAATAGGGGTAAGTGGGCGCTAACGAGCAAGAAAAGGCCCCTTACGTTTAGATAGGCTAAGGCGCCTTTACTAATATTAGAATATTAAGGCGCTTCTTGCTTTAGAAAGATTGCAGGGGCGCGTTAGCGCCCTTCCTTCAGCTGGCTTCGCCCTATCTATTCATCTCTTTTTTCAAATGGATATTTAGGGATCTCTCTTGCTCATAGATCTTGAAAGCAGATCAATATCCGTTTCTCAATATATCTTTCTATCTATCGAGAGAAAGATATAGATCTCTATCTGGATCTATCTCCATATCTAATCTAAATATGGAAGAACCAACACTTAAAGGGCGTAACCAACGGAAGGTTCTCACCCTGTCCCCGACATTGTTCTCCAACGATGCCCCCTGGGCGAAAGGGGGCACCATTCTCTTTCTTTCTTCAATCGTTCCGATCAGGACAAGTGGGTTGGTTCGTTTCGTCCTTCTATCTACGCAATTCTCTGTCTTCGTTCGTGATCATGTTGGGCGAAAGGTAGTTGTAGAGGAGCGGCTGTGAAACGGCGATTCCCCCCTTTCCATTGAAGTAGGGAGGGCCTCCTTCCCCACCATTCCGACCTATTCTTTTTAAGGATTTTACCGATGCTGAAGGTAGCTTGCTTACCAAGCCACCCACTTGAGAAGCTAGTCGCCAGAAAGAAGCGACGAGGAAGCGAAGCTGTCTACGAAGCTTTGCTCCCCCCCCTGTAGTCGTAGTACTCGGCTCGTCGCTACTTTGATTCAAAAGGTAACCGACTTTCTCCGGTTTCCGCAACCGTAATCATTTGTTACTCCGATTACTTCATCCATAAATCTTTTTTTATTATTTCAATAGTGGTACGCTCTAAAAAAAAGTCAAGGATAAGCTTGCATTCTAGAAGCGGTAGCTTCCCGCCTCCTTCATCCCTACTGCCTCCTTCGGTGAGAAGCTCCCTTCCCTTTTCTAAAATGCCTAATGGGTCTGCCTCAGCAAATGTACAAAGTGGAGCTGCCCGCTGTTTGGCTGACCCTCTTCTTCCCATTCGGGTTGGGTTGACCCAGAAGTTAAGTAAGAAGGAATGGAACCACTGGAGAGTCGTCTGCAGTTCACACTTGGGCAAAGACGACTGACTTTGGAAGCGGAACACGAACCGATTTCCGCTATTCCGGGTTCTTATTGAGCGTAGCGAAATCAAGGTTTATGATAAAGTCAGCGAAGTTTCTATGGTGTTCTACTTTTGCGTAGTCTCGGCCCACAGTGGAAGGCTCCGCACCTGAGCCTCGTTAGACTCAGCGGAAGTTTAAGGTGTAAGTAAAGAGAATAGAAGAGATGAAGTCCGTCCCTTAGCCTAGTCTATATCTACAGCTGACGCAACTCCGTACCGACGCCTTACTACTACTTAATGAATTCATTAACGGCTAAGTGATTTTATAACCTGAGCTTTCCTTAACCAGCTGACCTTATTTCGTAACCTTAACGTACTTTCTTTCTTACTTTAGCATAGGCCTTCGCCACTTCAAACGGGCGCTCCGCCCCCTATTTTTTTTTTTCATTAGAAAGAGCGAGGCCTTACTTATTCTGTTCAGGGGGGGCTGAAAGACAAAGAAAGGGGGGCGTGGTTGGTGTGTCACTGGGTCGGTGGAACCCGCAGGAAGGGGGGACGACCCGCCGAATTCACATCAGAAATCACCAACATGAACACAAACGAAATCTTGAATTGCGTATAGAAACAAAACGAACCACTTCTATTCTCGGAGCTGAGGTATATGAAGAATGGCTTTTTGGTCCCTTTCGTCCAGTGGTTAGGACATCGTCTTTTCATGTCGAAGACACGGGTTCGATTCCCGTAAGGGATAGGTACTCATTCCCGGCCGCTTTCAGTTAGTGTTCATTGCTGAGTGATCGCTCGCTATCTGGCTGGAAAAGGTGGTCCGGAAGCTTCCTCTCTCCCAGCAAGCAAGACGGGATCACCACTTCTCTCAGTAATGGACTTCCTCCAATTCTTCCTTAGCCTTAGATGCCCTTTCATAGAATAGATTCTCGAACCTCCGACAGACAGAATCCCCATGCATGCGTTCTTTCTCTCCTCCCCTCAGCCATACATCTCTTTTTTTTTTGCTTTTGGCCGTTTTTGTTAGGCATTGAACCCCACCTTAGGTGCTGAGTGGTGCCCCCCCCCCTAATACCTAAAAAAAGTTCCGTCTATGGAGCCTAAAGCTTAACCCATGGCATGGCAGTAAGCAGTAAGTTGGCCTAGTCTCTCGCCCAGCCTTCGCCTTCTTCAGTGGCCAAGTTGAAGCGTTCAACGGTTCTTCGGCCTACCACCTTTCTTTTTCAAGGTTGAGCTTGTTCAATTGAAGCTAATGCTATGCTGCCCTTCCCTTGTTCAAGATAAAGCGAGGACTTTCTTTTAGCTACCGGCCCAAACAAAAGAGATTAGCCTCTTGATCGATCGATTGATTGGATCGAAGTACAAAGGGGTTTTTTGAAGTGTGAGATCAGCCCAAGACTAAGGCCGAGCAACTAGCTGCTGCAGGATTGGACGTCTATCTATCTCGCCACGCTCTCCTACTCCTATAAAGACCGGCGGAAGGAATGCTCTGCTCATCTTTCTTTCTTACGGCCCGTTACCGCGGCGCTCGTTCACCCCTTCGGCTTCTTCCATTCAAAAAGGTAGTGTCTTTTTCCTATTCTTATTGGTAAATAGCGTCTTGAAGCGAAGGCATTATTGAACGAAAGAGATGCCGGGTCGGTAAATCTGTATCCCATTCTTCAGGTATAGTTTTGTTTGATCACAGATCGGCAGGTGATCCGTCCTTTCTCCCCCCCCCCCCCTTTTTTTCGTCAGTCGTCTTGATCCGCCAGAGGGTCTTGAGCTAGCTTCCTTGAAGAGGCTTGATGGGAAAGAGAGGTGAAAAAGGAGAACTTAAGGAAGGTCTCTCTCTACCTCACAAGCTCTTGGATTCCATGGCTAAGGCTTACTTTGGCGGATTTTAGGTGAGGGTGGAGGAGTAGGATAGGGGGTGAGTGTAAGATAGAACCTCAGGATTCTAGGGAAATTTTCGCATATAATAAGGGTGGTGCTAGGGCTCAAGACCATTTGGAAGGGGGAGTTGGATCATAAAGAAGAGTTTGTTCCTTTGTTTGAAGAAGAACAATCCTACCGGACTCATTTGAGATAGGAATGGCTAAACTTATTGTCCCAGGAAGAAAGCTAATGAAAGCAAAGGTCAAGAATATCTTGGTTTAACAGAAGTTAGTCAAAATATCGCTTTTCTCCATCGTACTATGATTGCTAGATGGCATTCCAAGCTCCTTAATATAATTCCTATCGAACGGGAATTTGTAGTAGTGCTGGTGAGGGTATGGAGAATCAATTCATCGAGTCTTTCAAGAAGTTATATAAATTGGATTGGCGCCTTAGACCGTTTTGGGTGACTTTTTCGTGCTTGTCCTTCAAAATAAGAGAAAATGTTCAGCCCCTTTATCTAAAGAAGAGATTGAAGAAGCGGTGTTCAATGTTCAATCTAGGGAAGATCTTACTAATAATAAAATAAGAAATACGATGGTTTCTCTTTAGGGTTTATTCAGGCTTTATGGGCTTTGTTAGAAGTGGATCTCATAAAGTTATGGAGGAGTGTTGGCATTGAAAATGCTGCAGTGTGGGTATTTTAATACCTAATGATTTACAAGCCTGCGGTTCGGGTTGTTTAACATCCTGCATCCCCATTTTAGAAGTGCGTTTGAACAATACCTCTCTTGGTACTTATCCTTTAAGAAAGGCTCGAGAGACCTACTTGCCACGTGGCAAGAGGCCATTAGCCAAAAAAACTGTGATAAGATCTCAAAAGAAAGAAGAGTATTCGAATCCGGGTCCCCTATGATACTTGGCGCGAAGCCATGGGTCCTAAGGGAGATTGGAAGAGAAATCCGATCTCCACTCTCTCAAAGAAATACGAAGGCTATAAATAGGATACATAAACCTCACATATAGATGCGCACAAGTTTTTTTACAAACGACTTCACACTTCCACATCCACTGGACAAACTACAACCACTGGAACAGGAACAGCTGATCCAACTTCCACATCCACTGTCCCCGCTGAGAAAACAACTAGCCCAACGACTGGAACGGGCACTTGCCCAAT
>Ga0153967_100626_pt1 | contig 11218 bp, 6 predicted proteins | sample TSFL051MetaG_FD_104688 | JGI IMG/M metagenome (GOLD analysis project Ga0153967, IMG submission 104688) | Attine ant fungus gardens microbial communities from Florida, USA - TSFL051 MetaG | ecosystem: Host-associated > Fungi > Mycelium > Unclassified | place: USA: Florida, Paynes | collected...
ACAAAAGATGTTGTTAAGTCTGAGGTCTAATCCTCAGACTATGAAGCCTTATATACAGGAAATGATGGTCTGTGCACCTAGACAGAGCATCACATATTCTACTGCCTATTGTTCTACATATGGCAGTCCTTTTGTGACTAGAATAGCAATAACTTAACCATATAAGGGGCTGTCCTTGTTGTGTTCAAGGATTGATGTGCATCTATGGGTGATAGATCAGTGTCATGCCAAACCTTGAGGTCCTTGTATCTCCACAGGATCTTATTACCCTAAGGTCTATCTATGGTCGTCAGAAGCGTATTGAAGAGAGCTTCCATGTGCACATGGAAGCAAACGTCCGCGTTTGGTGGTTCCCGAGATATCTGCCGATCAGTGTCCAGTACTGATTAACTGATATCTCGATGAGTACTGATCACTTTGACACGTTTTGGGCATCGTTCAAAAGGTCTTCTTGAGGGCTTTCCGACGCATCTTAGACCGTGGGAATCGTGCAAGTATCTGTGGAGTTATGGCCAAATGAAGTTTGTGATAGTATGGGTAACAAGAGAGTGTTCACCAAAATGGACTTATGATGGGGATATAACAATGTGAGAATAAAAGAGGGGGACGAGTAGAAGGCAGCCTTTATTACACATATGGGGTCGTATGAGCCAGTGGTAATGTTCTTTGGGATGACAAACTCACCTGCCATATTCCAAGGCATGATGAACAAGATTCTAAGAGACATGATCAATGAAGAAAAGGTGGTGGTGTTTGTGGATGATGTGTTGATAGGAATAGAAATGGAGGAGAGGCATAATAACATTGTGAAAGAAGTGCTAAGAAGGCTGGAGAAGAATGATCTATACATGAAACCAGAGAAATGCACTTGGAAAGTACAGAAGGTGAGTTTCCTAGGAGTAGTAATGGGTCAAGGAAAGATTGAAATAGAGGAGGAGAAGGTGGTGGGAGTGTTGAACTGGCCTACACCTAAGACGGTCAGAAACATTAGAAAATTCCTGGGTCTTGCCAATTATTACAGACAATTTGTAAAAGACTTTGCCAAGATAGTCCAACCCCTGAATAATCTGACAAGGAAAGAGGAGAAATTGAGATAGAGAAGCAAGCAGCAAGGGGCATTTAAACAGCTTAAGCAGGTTTTCACAAGTAGACCTTTACTAGTTGCACCAGACATAGACAAAGAGTTCAGAGTTGAAGCAAATGCTTCTAACTTTGCAACAGAAGGAGTTTTGTCAGTTAAATGTGAAGATAGTAAATGAAGACTGGTGGCTTATATTTCTAAATTGTTGAATGAAACTAAAAGAAATTATGAAATACACGATAAAGAGATGTTAGCTGTAATATGCTATTTAGAGGCATAGAGACACTTTCTGGAAGGATTCCAAAATAAATTTGAAGTTTGAACAGATCATAAGAACCCAGAGTACTTTATGAGTAATCAAAAGCTTAATCATAGACAAGTAAGATGGGCTTTGTACTTGTCAAGGTTCAACTTCATATTAAAGCACATTTTAGGAAGCAAGATGGGAAAAGTAGATAGATTGAGTAGGAGGCTGGACTGGGAGGTTGGAGTGGAAAAGGACAACGAGGAGCAGGCATTAGTGAAGAAAGAGTGGTTGGAAGCAAAGAGGATAAAAGTGGCAGAAGTGATTATAGAAAGAGTGGACCTGTTAGATAAAGTAAGAAAATGTGAAGCAAAAGATGATGAGGTTGTCAAGGCAGTAGAAGAAATAAAGTGGGCAGGTATAAAGATATTGAGAGATGAAGAGTGGCATTAGGAAGACAGCTTAATGTTGAAGGAAGAGAAGGTATATGTCTCCAGAGATGAAAAGTTGAGAGCAGAGGTGATCAGGCTACATCATGATATGCCTGCAGAAGGACATAAAGGACAATGGAAAATGGCAGAATTGATGACAAGGAATTTCTGGTGGCCAGGAGTCACTGGAGAGGTGAAGCAGTATGTGGAAGGGTGCGATGCCTGTCAATGTAATAAGAATCGAACACAACTACTAGCAGGAAAACTTATGCCAAATTCAATTCTGGAAAAGGCATGGACTCACATTAGTGCAGACTTTATTACAATGTCATGCCAGACAATTAATTTTGGCAATATAAGTGACATTCGGAACCTAATAATCATAATAAACGGCTCTTGAGAGAGAATCAGCTCTTCAGACATAACCACTAGAAGTCCAGTTGTATACTCAAGAATGCTATTCAAGTAGCAGAGTAGTGGCCATGATCACCACTATCGGTACCTCATAACACTTTCCAGATGGTCTCATATCATATCTATAAGACGGACTCCCCCCTAAAAGTGCTTTTGAGAGTGAACTCAACCTTAGAAGCATTTTCCTTGATAATGACATCATCAGATAACTAACCCTTGGTTTATAATAGGAACACCATCAGAGGCCACACATCAGTCCTAATCAGCAATCTAAATATAGAAGAACAAGACGAAGATACACTGAATGTCATCGGGAAGGAATAGAAATGGGAGATATGAACAGGAAATAGAAGAGAGAGTAGAGGAAGATTTAAGAGAGGAATCAGGAGAGTTGGAAGCAGAGAGAAGTGATATCAATGACAAAGATGCACTCAAAAGCAGTTGGACCAATGTCCAAAGCACCTCTCGAGCACCCTAGAACACTTAGAACAGGCTCAAGGTTGGCCAACGAGATAAAGAAAGTTGGTAGGAAATAGACAGAGAGTATGGAGAGCAGCTGTTACATAATCGGATACAGACTTGACTCATTCTACCTGCCTTTTTGAGTAATCTGGAGGATTTCTTTTTTATCTTGTTTGTTGCATTCTGGGCTTTGTAATACTAATATAATACTCTAGTAGCATGGAGAGGCATAAAAAGAAGAACTCCCATCTTTGTCCTTTATTGCTCTAGAGCTGAAACTTGACTTGAGTGACTAAGAGCTCTTTTTTTCTTTTTCTTTTTATAAAAACTCTATAAAATTTCCCTCAAGGGATACCCAATCTAAAGGAGGACTTGGGAATTCACTTGGACTAGGAGCTGAACCACTTGCTACATGTTTTCAGAGTAAGTTGCCAACTGTATGGTCAGTTGAGAACGAGCTTGCACAAGGGCAATGTGAGATCTAGATAGAACTGCTGTATTGACAGTGAGCCAGCCTACTAGACTAATACCTTGGACAGTAGTGCTATGGTGTGAGAGGAATGCACACCTTTGAGATCCAACCAGTGAGAGTGCTCTTGAGTAGAAACTAAAAACATTTCTTTTATTCTAGTGTCTAAATAACAAGCTTTTACTATCTTGTGAGCCCCTCCCTTTTATATTTGATTACCTTCCCAGTGCCTACTCAATTGCACATAATTGTGGAATGACTTGGAGATTTTGATTCTCTGACTTGACAGTAACCACTTTTGTAAGGACAGTAAAGCACATTTATATTTCTATCTACACACACATTACAAAATTCCCTTTACCAATCCCCATCATCACTATATGTTTTTGGAGTAAGTTGCCAACTGTACAGTCAGTTGAGAGTGAGCTTGCACGAGGGCAACATAAGATCTAGGTAGGACTGCTGTATTAATGGTGAGCCAGCCTACTATATTAGTACCTTGGACAGTAGTGCTACGGTGTGAGAGGAATGCACACCTTTGAGATCCAACCAGTGAGAGTACTCTCAAGCAGAAACTAAAAACATTTTTTTCATTTTAATGTCTATTAACAAGCTTTTACTATTTTGTGAGCCCCTTCCTTTTATATTTGATTACCTCCCCAGTGCCTACTTGATTGCACACAATTGTAGAACAACTTGGAGATTTTGATTCTCTGACTTGGTAGTACCCACTTTTGTAAGGACAGTAAAGCACATTTATTTTCTTATTTGAAATCCCATTTCTCCCCTGAAAAATCAAATCTTAAATTATCTTTACCACCCCCCATCACCGTCCAAGGTACTGGTCTAGTAGGCTGGCTCATTGTCAATACAGCAGTCCTACCTAGATCTCACATTGTCCTCATGCAAGCTCACTCTCAACTGACCATACAGTTGGCAACTTACTCTGAAAACACATAGTGAGCAGTTCAGCTTCTAGTCCAAGCAAATGCCCAAGTCCTTCTTTAGAGTGGGTATCCCTTGAGGGAAGTTTTATAGAGTTTTTATAAAAAGAAAAAGAAAAAAAGAGCTCTTAGTTACTCAAGTTGAGTTTCAGCTCTAGAGCAATGAAGGGCAAAGATGGGGGTTCTTCTTCTTATACCTCTCTGTGCTACTAGAGTATTATAAAGTCCAGAATGCAACAAACAAGATAAAAAGGAAATTCTTCTGATTACTCAAAAAGACAAGTAATATCAGGACCCATAGGACAATCCCGAATTCCCCTTAGAGGGTATGAGGTAAAAAATGAGGAGAACCCGACAGAGTTCCCTCTATGAATTAACTAGCTATTTATACTTGTACATGTGGCTGTAACTAGTCTATTCTAAGAGAGATTACGGTATCTATTAACTACTATCTGTCAAGTCCTGAGTAATTTCCCACATCAGACAGCTTCTGCCCACATGTTCTCCCACACATGGCAGCTGCCTGATAGATGTATGATCTATCCCAGATTATTACTCAATCTTTATCACAAATGGTCACTTACTGAGTTTGTGATTGAAGAGTTCTTGTTTCTCAAAGCAAGGTAGAATAAGCAACAAAAGATATTGTTAAGTCTGAGGTCTAATCCTCAGACTATGAAGCCTTATATACAGGAATAGATGGTCTGTGCACCTGGATAGAGCATCATATGTTCTACTACCTATTGTTCTACATATGGCAGTCCTTTTGTATCTAAAATAGCAATAACTTAACCATAAAAGGAGCTGTCCTTGTTTGTGTTCAAGGATTGATGTGCATCTATGGGTAATAGATCAGTGTCATGCCAAACCTTGAGGTCCTTGTATCTCCACAGGATCTTATTACCCTAAGGTCTATCTATGGTCGTCAGAAGCGTATTGAAGAGAGCTTCCATGTGCATGTGAAAGCAAATGTCTGTGCTTGGCGGTTCTCAAGATATCTGCCAATCAGTATCTGGCACTGATTAACTGATATCCTGATGAGTACTGATTGCTTTGACACATTTCGGGCACCGTTTGAAAGGTCTTTATGAGGGCTTTCAGACGCATCTTGGACCATGGGAATCGTGCAAGTATCTGTGGAGTTATGGCCAAATGAAGTTTGTGACAATCTTTCTATGCTTGTTCCTTTTATAAATCATGATGTTCCCACATCATGTTCATTAAGTTGTACTGTCATTAATTAATTAAATTAATAAAGAAAAAGATAAGTGTCAGAGTCAATCATAACAGGTAGAATAAGTTGAGTCCACATCTGATCATGCAACAGCTACTCTCTGTACTCCCTGTCCATTTTCTATCAACTTTCTTTATCTCATTGGTCAACCTTGAGCCTGTTCTAAGTGTTCTATGGTGCTCAAGAGGTACTTTGGACATTGGTTCAACTGCTCTCAAGCACGTTGTCATCATCGATATTACTCCTCTCTGCTTCTAACTCTCCTAATTCCTTTCCTAAACCTTCTTCTATTTTCTCTCCTATTTCCAGTTCACATTTCTCAGGTCTTTCTTCTTTCCATCACTTCCCAATGACTTTTAGTGTATTCTATATTTGGATAGCTGATCAGGACTGATGTGTGGCCTCTAATAGTATTTCTATTATAAACTAGAGGTCAGTTATTGGGTGACGTCATTATCAAGGGAAATGCTTCTAAGGTTGAATTCGCTCTTAAAAGCACTTCTAAAGGGAGTCTGTCTTATAGATATGATATGAGACCATCCAGAAAGTGTTATGAGGTACTGATAGTAGTGATCATGACCACTACTCCACTACTCAAATAGTGTTCATGAGTATACAACCAGACTTCTAGTGGTTATGTCTGGGGAGCCAATTCTCTCTCTTGAGCTGTATATTATAATTATTGGATTCCGAATGTCACTTATATTGCCAAAATTAATTGTTCAGCATGACAATGTATACTACAGAGCACCACTCAATTACGAGGTCAGATCTTAGACACAATATCTGAGCTTGGTACTTATGCTTCTACCATTAGTCCCTAACTGACTAATAAGTCCCCTTAAGCTTGGGGCCCAGCTATATCATAGTGGTCATCAATCACAATGATCAATGTACCAATGTTAAGCTGTATCAACAATTTATGGCAAAATAATAACATTTTAGTACTAACAAGGCTAATCTATCTCCAAAATGAGGACAGCAGCTCCTATATTTCTCTATAATGCACTCAGATCATACCTTTCAGTGTAAACACACTCAAGAGACAGAATAGTGGTTGCGAACTCCACTATCAGATACCTCAAACCCATAAAACCAACACCTAACTTCCCCAGATAGTTAGTATTCTAGTCTTTGGACTGATATACCACTCAGAACAGACTCAAGAGTGCAAAGTACTACCTACAAGACGAGCTATGGCACATAGGACTTATTATCAGGAACCATGATATCATAGATTACCCATCAGATGCATCTATTAATCATTGACAGATAGCTATAGAAATAGATCTTACTCATGAGAACAGGAAGCAGTTCATAGTACTGTTAAACTATACCAAAAAGATATATTAGGCAAGTAGAAAGAGATGTGATGTAATAGGAGAGAAGAGAATAAAGAGCAGAAGTGTACCTAAGCAGTAGTGAGGGGTGAACAGCCTTGATCAGCTATGTAAACTAAAAATAGACCCTAAGTCTGGGCTGAAGACAAGTCAGCGATGAAGAAGACAGCTTGTGAGAGAACATTTTGACATCAAAAATACCTAAGACATCATTCCAATGACACAGGACTAAGTTAGCAAAGACTGGGGAGGATTGGTTGTGTGGAATGCATGGACTTCAATTTTATTTCAAGTGACTTGGTTTCATTCTCAAGTTTCCATTTTCTCTCTATTTTTTTATTTCTTTGTTTGTATTCTCAATATAAAATACTCTAGTTGTGAAGAAGGCAAAGAAGAGAACTCTGCACCTGCCTTCTGAGTGTAAGGCTTCAAGTCAAGGTAGAGTAACCTTAACCTTAACCTACTCTAAGTCAGAGTTTGACAAAGAGGACTCATTAGAGTTCTCACTGGATTATGATCGCTACTTATACAAGTCTGACTATTTGTACATATTTACTGATCCAATATGATTACTTAATTAAATGAAAATGAAAAATAAATAATGACTTAGAGGATTTGAGCGGTTCATGACACTGAGCTCTAGAGTCATAAAGTCGTAATCTTAAGTGTCTTAAGTGTTGTATATACCCTCACCCAGAAAAGAACAGAAAACTCATTTGCAAGTATGACTAGAACTGCTTGGGAGACTTGGATAGCCTTGTGCCCTAGAAGGTAGAACTCTCGGCATGCTTTGGGATAGGACTCATTGGTCATACAGTTGACTATAGTGAAGTACCTTGCAAAACACAGCCAGATCTGAGACTATACTACTGAGTCGATGGTAAACTAGTATAGCTAGACTAGAAACTAGTGAAGACTATTACAGTATGAAAGGAACATGTACTTTAGAGATTTGTCTCAATCCAGAACCGGTATACTTTACAATGAAACATAAAAACAGATTCTATTTCATATTTTATATTTCTATCGAGACCATTTCATATTGATCTCACATTTTTCCTACTCTTGAGGCAACTTTTGCATCTTGTGAGTATACTTTTAAATTATGTTTTACCTCTCAATTACTTTCCTTATTCTTCTGAGTTAATTTCTCCCCATGAACAATACTCAAGGACTAGCATCATTGCTTCATCTGCAGTCCTAGTAATTCCCTCATTTGTTTTGAAGTTGTTTTGTACTTGGATACCACCAACCAAGGAAAACCACAAAACACCCTTATCACTAAGGACTATGAGAGAGTAATGTAATGATTGAAGCTCAGGTAGTGTGACCTTAACCTCATTTGCACTCTAAGTCAGAGTTTGACAAAGAAAACTTGTTAGAGTTCTGTAAAGACTCAAGTTGTGGTTGTGGTAACCCTAACCTGAATCTCACTCTATGTCAGAGTAGATAAAGAGAACTCGTTAGAGTCCTCACTAGATTACATACACTACTTATACATGTCCAATTGTTTGTTCTTGTTTACTGATCTGACTACATTACATAATTAAAAGAAAAGAAAAGAAAAAGAAAATAAATATCGATTTAGAGGAAATTAGGCAATTTATAACAAGTTCCCACTAATTGTTCTACACTACTTATACAATTTAATTGTTTGTATTCACTAGGTTTCTCTCATATTTCCCTGTTGAGTCACTGTTCCCAATTTGGTCATAAGTTCTCACATATCCAATAAAATAAAATAAAAGAAAAATAAATATTAACTTAGAGGAAATGGGTAATTCATGACAAGTAAGTATAGACAAGGATCAAGATGATCGGTGTTTAGAAGTGTTAATGAGTTCTAGTATAGTGACCATCAGCTGAGCTAGCTTAAGATCACACTCTAAATCAGAGTTGACAAAGAGAACTTGTTAGAGTTCTCACTAATTGTTTTATATTACTTATATAATTTATTTATTTGTACATATTATCTTTCTCTTACATTTCCCTATTAAGTTACCATTCCCAATTTGGTAATAAGTTCTCGCATGTCCAATAATTAAAATAAAATAAAATAAAAATAAAAATAAATAATACCTTAGAGGAATTTAGTGGTTCATAACAATATTCAATATAGTTAATGTATCAAGATAGTAAGTTAACTTCTGGATTGTATCCTGAGGTGGTAGTTTGATAAAAATATTAGCAAAATTCTAAGTTGATGGTATGTATTTGAAAATTACTTCTTTTTAGGTAGTTTATTCTTTAATAAAGTGATGCTTGATATCAATATGTTTAGTCCAATAGTTATTTTTGCTATTGATACTATTGGAGATAGAATTATTATTATTTGTCTTAATTTCTATGAGTATTTTAATAAATAAGCCAATTGTTATAAACCTACCTGGTTCTAAAATTGTATAACTAAATGAATGAAAAGAACAGAAACTCTTCTCTGATAGATTAAATGAAGAATGCTAAAAATAGAATGGGAGATAAGATCAGATAAGATAGAGATCACATAATAGAACTTTCTGGAAGGATTGTGGGAAGTTACTTAAGCATACACATAGACAAATAATATTTGTGTATAAGTAAGTAGAGCAATTCATCAAGGAACTCCATTGAGTTCTCTCTATTCTCTCATAAACATTGAGTATGATAAGTCAGTCATCTTGACTATCCTTGTTATTACACCAATGTTAGCCATAGTGCCTATGTTGTTGCCTTTATAAATACAATATATTCAGCTTCCACTATTGATAGAGCTATAATCTTCTACCTCTTACTCTTCCATGATATAGGACCTCTAACCATGACAAAGATATTTCCTTTAGTAGATCTACATGTGTTCTTGTATCCTGTATATTCTAAATCAACATATCCAATTGAATTCAAATCACTTCCTCCTGAATAAGTCAGTCCATAATGTGTTGTGTCTTTGATATATGTAAGAATATGTTTAAAGGCAAGCCAGTATGGTTTTTCTGGATTATGTACAAAATGGGAGAGAATCTTGATTGTATATAATAGATCAGGTCTTGTTGCAACCTATAGCTACATTAAAGAGCCCAGTACTTCATGGTATGGAGTTTTTTTCATTTTTTCTATTTTTTGAGATGTTATTGGACAATTATCTATTGATAATAATAAGCCTGGAGAAAGTGGAGTTAAGACTAGAGAGCATTTGGACATATTGAAATATTCAAGTATTTGCTTATAATAAGCCTCTTGTGATAGAGTAATATTGCCATTATTAGTATTTCTGTTAACTCACATTCCAAGTATTAATTTTGCTTTTCCAAGATCCTTGATTTCATAGCTTGCTCCAAGTTGGATTTTTGCAAGTCTTTTATCTTCAATAGTAGATGAAGCTCCTAAAATATCATCAGTCCAAGTGGATGTAAGAGTGAACTTATTTTCAAAAACTTTTAAATGAATTTGAGGATTAGCCTTTGACTTGTAATATCCATATCCCTCAAAAGTACTATTCAGATTTTCAGTCCAATTATATGCTCCCTGCATTATACCATAAAGTGTTTTGTTTAGCCTCCATACATAATCTTCTTCCCTTTCCTTAAATCCTTTTGGCTACTCCATAAATACCTCAAACTCACTATCACTATTCAGAAAAGCTGAAACAAAATTGATTTGCCAAAGTTGAAGTTGTTTTGAGACTGCAATTGTACATACTAGTCAAACAGACTCTAATTTTGCTACTAATGCATAAGTTTCTTTATAATCCTCTTCAATAACTTGTGTATATCCCTTTGCAACTGTTCAAGCCTTTTGTTTTTCTAACCCATCATCTTCTTTCTATTTGATTGCATACAACCATTTTGATCCAACCACATTCCTTCTCTTTGGTTTATTAACTATGTTAAAAACCTTGCATTCTGAGTTTCTTTGCTATAGGTTTTTACTATAAATCAGGCCATTGCATAGCTTTATTATAAGTCCTCAGGATCTAAATATTAGAATTTACAGAGTTAGCCATTGGCCTGTTGAGATACTTGAGTGATTCCTTTAAATGGGTAGTGGAGTTTGAATCTTGTCTGGTGTATTTGACTGCCAAAGGCAATTCATACTGTTTTTCTGCTATTAGAGTATTATGTAATTCAGTACTCTGCAAGGGTCTTGGTGTAGTACTATGATTTAATGATGTTGTCTCTATCACTGTTTTAGGTTAAGTCATTGGATTTATAACATATGATGATGCTTTATTAGTAGTAGAAACATCTTTAAAAATAGTTGTCACAAACTTCATTTGGCCATAACTCCACAAATATTCACATGATTTTGACAGTTTTAAATGCATCTAAAAGCTCTTAAAATGTCATGATTTGCTCTGACACTTATCTTTTTCTTTATTAAATAAATAAATTAATGACTATAAGACGATACAAACATAACGACCACGACGTAGGAACGTCAGGATCTAATAAAAGGACAAGCATGGGAAGGATCGAGTGATGATCTGAGCTTGATCACACGCCTATCAGGCAGCCGCCATGTGTGGGAGAACATGTGGGCAGAAGCTGTCTGACGTGGGGAATTACTCAGGACTTAACAGATGGTAGCTAATAGATACCGTGATCTCTCTTAGAATAGTCTTAG
>Ga0153967_100627_pt1 | contig 11218 bp, 13 predicted proteins | sample TSFL051MetaG_FD_104688 | JGI IMG/M metagenome (GOLD analysis project Ga0153967, IMG submission 104688) | Attine ant fungus gardens microbial communities from Florida, USA - TSFL051 MetaG | ecosystem: Host-associated > Fungi > Mycelium > Unclassified | place: USA: Florida, Paynes | collected...
ACAAGCTTTTACTATCTCGTGAGCCCCTCCCTTTTATATTTGATTACCTCCCCAGTGCCTACTTGATTGCACACAATTGTGGAACGACTTGGAGATTTTGATTCTCTGACTTGGTAGTATCTATTTTTGTAAGGACAGTAAAGCACATTTATATTCTTATCCAAAATCCTATTCCCCCCTACAAATCAAATCTACACACATATTCACCATTCCCTTTACCATCCCTATCAACGGAGTATAGACTACAATGTAATTACAAGAGATGTAATGGACTAGGAGATCTATTATAAAAAGGAGAATAATAATGATGATTAATTAAATTAAATCAAGAATAATTAAAATAAAAAGAAAGAAAAAGAAAAATGAAATTCCAGAATATAACACACTTACTAGTTTGTAATTAGAGAAGTATTTCTTCAAAAGCTCAAAAAGACAAGGTAGTTTAAGCAACAAAAGATATTATTAAGTCTGAGGTCTAATCCTCAAACTAAAGAGCCTTATATACATGAATGAGATAGTCTGTACACTTGGACAGAGCATTATATATCTATTGCCTATTGTTCTATATATAGCAGTCCTTTTGTGACTGGAATAGAGATAACCTAACCAAAGAGAGACAGTTCTTTGTTCTATTCAAGAACTGATGAGTATCTATAGGTAATAAATCAGTATCATATCAAACACTAAGGTCCTTGTATCACTATAGGATCTTATTGCCTCTGGGTCTATTTATGATCATCAAAAGCATATTAAAGAGAGCTTCCATGCGTATATGGAAGCAAATGTCTGCATTTGGCAGTTCCTGAGATATTAGCAGATTAGTATCCAGCACTGATTACTTGATATCTCAATGAGTACTGATTGCTTTGGCATGTTTTGGAAAGGTCTTTTTAAGGGCTTTCAGAAGTATTTAAGATAGTTAACATTGTGCAAATATCTGTAGAGTTATAGCCAAATGAAGTTTGTGATAAACTTAACTCATTCTACCTACCTCTTTAAGTAATTAGAAGAATTTCTTTCTTATCTTGTTTGTTACATTCTGGGCTTTGTAATACTAATATAGTACTCTAGTAGCACACAATGGCACAAGAAGAAGAATCTCCATCTTTTCCCTTCATTGCTCTAGAGCTAAAACTTGATTTAAGTAACTGAGAGCTCTTATTCTATTATTTCCTTTTTATAAAACTCTATTGTCATGAATCACCTTTTCCCTCTAAGCCAATATTTATTTTATTTTATTTTATTTTTCATTTAATTATGTAATATAGTCGGATCAGTAAATAAGGACAAACAATTGGACATGTATAAGTAGTAGACACAATTTAGTAAGGACTCTAATGAGTTCTCTTTGTCAACTCTGACTTAGAGTGGAGTTAAGCCTAAGGTCGCTCACCAAAGACTAAACTCTTACACTAGAACTCATTTTCACTTCTAGAACACCAATTGCCTTGATCCTTGTTTAACTTTACTCTCATCACTCTCTCGGTATGTGATCAACTCAGATCACTCCCAACTTCCTTATAGCCGGGCCACAGACTTAAGTAGACTGACCAGGAAGTTTAGACCCTGGAGGTGGACTGTGGACACTATACCTGAGTGCACACATAGACCAGACCTGACAACAGATGGTGCTTAGTAGATTACTTGTAAACTTTTTGCTTTATCAGCCTTGTGCTACTAGTTCATTGTGACTAGTATATGCAGAGGAACATTGTCATACCCTTAAGAAGACAATTAGAGTAGCCTGAGAAGTGATAGTGTAACCCTAGTATTAGGGCAGTAGTCAGTAAGGCATTAGGCATCTGGCTGGATGAAGATTTGCACCCTAGCAGACATAAGTAGTCAGTAGTCGAAGCTGAAGAAGAAGGGTCAGTCAACTGGCAACACAAATATATTTTCATTTTTTAACACAACAACAATCCACCCTTCTAAGCACAACACACTATGTTCTTAGAAGTATATAACCAACTCATGAACAATATGCTCAACCAAAGGCATGCCCTCGCCAAATTAAGGGCAGAATTAGAAGGTAGAGAAGGAAGAATATGTAGGAAGTGTGGGAGGTTCAGACACCTTGCCCAAAAGTACAGGAGTGGAGAGGAACAGAAGAAGAAAGCAGTAGGGGGAAATAGGTTCGAAGTGTTGAAGAGTAAAGTAATGCAATGTGGAGTAAGGGAGGTGAGGAGGCAAAAGGTGGTGAGGGAAGAGGTGAAATGCTTTGAATGCAGAGAAAAGGGACACAAGAAGTGGGAGTGTCTGAACATGAGGAAGAGAAAACAGAAGGAGGTGGCACTGCCACAAGAAGTGTAGAAGAAAGTGAAAGAGCACAGTGGAGCAAGGAAACTGCCTCCAAGGGGAGCAGCAATGTGTATGGAGGGGTGGACAATACCCAGAGAAGTGGTGACCTTCATGGAGTGTAGGGGATGTGATTATAAAGGAACAAAAACGGAAGAAAACAGGGGACAGGGTTTCCTGGAGAAGGCACAGCTGTGCAACATGTGGTGTGGAAGTTGCAAGAAAACATGGAATTGGAGAGAAAGAGAAGCGGAAAGTGGAAGAGCAGAGCAGGTGAAGTGTAGCACATATGGAGGAAAGGATGTGGTAGTAGGAGAGAAGGTAGAAAGGAATGAAAAGGGGGAAGTGTTTTGCCCGCCTTGCAGGACAGGCAAGAAAACACTGTGGTAGAATTGGGGTGGAAGATTGGAACAGACAGTGCCTAGGGCCCAGAAGGGGAGGGCTGGAATCACTGATCTGAAAAGGATGGCAGAAACTGTCAATCAGAAGGCAAAGCAGAAAGGGGAAGCGAGGGAAGTAAGGTAAACATTTAAGCCTCTAAGAGAAGTGTGGATGACGGTGGGTATTGAGAAAATAGATACTCATGAAAGACAAACAGTGAAAGCGTTGCTGGATAGTGGAGCAACAGAAATGTTTATGAGCAAAGGCTTAGTTCAGAAAGGAGGATATAGGTTGATCAAACTGGATTGACCTTTGCAAGTGAGAAATGTAGATGGCATCAGTAACAGTGGAGGTGCAATAATACATAAAGTGGAAGTGAACATATTTTACAAGGAACATGTGGAAAGAGTACGGATGGATGTTTGTAAATTGGGGAAGATAGATGTAATTCTGGGCATGTCATGGCTAGTGGCCCATAACCCAGAGATAGACTGGGAGAAAGGGGAAGTAAGAATGACAAGATGCCCACCATTATGTGGAAAGGCAGTAAAGATAAAGGAGAAGAAAGAAACAAGAGAAGATAAAAGGAAAATCATTAGATAGACAGTGGATGAGAAAGAAGACTGGGGAAGAGAAGAAGAAATAGAGGCAGATTATAGGAAGATAGAGGAAATGGTGCCTAAGTGGTTCCATAAGTGGTTAAAGGTGTTTGGGAAGGTGGAGTCTGAGAGAATACTGGTTAGAAAGATGTGGAATCATGTGATAGATCTCAATGACGACTTCAAAGTAAGCAAAGCAAGAGTATATTCTCTCTCCAGAAATGAAAAGGAGGAGGTACAGAAGTTCATCAATGAGCATTTAAAGAAGGGGTACATTAGACCTTCTAAATTGCCCCAGACACCACCAGTATTCTTTGTAGGCAAGAAGGATGGAGGGAAATGCATGGTTATGGACTATCGTAGGCTCAACAAGCAAACAGTGAAGAATAACTACCCATTACCATTAATTACAGACTTAGTAGATAGTATGGGTAACAAGAGAGTATTCACCAAAATGGACTTATGATGGGAATATAACAATGTGAGGATCAAAGAGAGGGATGAGTGGAAAGTGGCTTTCACTACACATGTGGGGTCGTATGAACCAGTGGTGATGTTCTTTGGGATAACAAACTCACCTGCCATGTTCCAAAGCATGATGAATGAGATCCTAAGAGATATGATCAGCAAAGGGAAGGTGGCTGCATTTGTAAATGATGTGTTGATAGGAATGGAGACAGAGGAAGGACATGATGAGCTGATGGAAGAAGTGTTGAAGCGATTGGAAGAGAATGACCTCTATATGAAACTAGAAAAGTGTGCTTGGAAGGTACAGAAAGTGAACTTCCTGGGAGTAGTAATGGGTCAGAGGAAAATTGAGATGGAGGAAGATAAAGTGGTGGGAGTGTTAAACTGGCCTGTACCTAAAATGGTCAGAGATGTTAGGAAGTTCTTGGGCCTCACAAATTACTATAGGTGATTTGTGAAAGACTTTGCCAAATTAGCTCAGCCATTGAATAACTTGACAAGAAAGGAGGAGAAGTGGAGATAGGGAAGCAAGTAGCAGGAAGCATTCAAACAGCTCAAGCAGGTCTTTACGAGCAGACCCTTACTAGTTGCGCCGGACATAGATAAGAAATTCAGAGTGGAAGCAGACACTTCTAACTTTGTAACAGGAGGGGTATTGTTGATCAAGTGTGAAGATAATAAATAGAGACTGGTGGCATATGTTTCTAAGTCACTAAATGAAACTGAAAGAAATTACAAGATACACGACAAAGAGATGCTGGCTGTAATAAGATGCTTGGAAGCATAGAGACACTTTCTGGAAGGGTCCCAAAGTAAATTTGAAGTTTGGATAGATCATAAGAACTTAGAATATTTCATGAGCAACCAAAAGTTGAATTGTAAACAAGCATGATGGGCTCTATATCTATCCAGGTTTGACTTCATGTTGAAACACATTGCAGAAAGCAAAATAGGGAAGGCAGATAGGTTAAGCAGGAGGCCAGATTGGGAGGTTGGGGTAGAAAAGGATAACGAAGAGCAGATGTTGGTGAAGAAAGAGTGGTTGGAAGTAAAGAAAATTAGAGTAACAGAAGTAATGATAGAAGGAGTGGGTTTACTAGATAAAGTGAGAAAATGTGAAGCAAAGAATGACAAGGTAGTGAAGGTCATGGAAAAGATAAAACAAGCAGGGGTGAAAATGTTGAGAGATGAAGAATGGCATCAAGAAGATGGTCTAATGTTAAAGAAAAGGAAAGTATATGTTCCCAGAGATGAGAAACTGAGAGCAGAAGTGATCAGGCTACATCATGATATGTCTGTGGGAGGACATGGGAGACAGTGGAAGATGGCAGAGTTGGTGACAAGGAATTTCTGGTGGCCAGGGGTCACTAGAGAGGTGAAGCGGTATGTGGAGGGGTACAATGTCTGTCAGTGAAATAAAAATTGAATACAACCACCGGCAGGAAAGTTAATGCCAAATTCAATTCCAGAGAAGGCATGGACTCATATTAGTGTAGAATTTATTACAAAGTTACCCTTAGTACAAGGATATAACTCGATCTTAGTAGTAGTGGATAGATTTACAAAAATGGTGCATTTCATACCTACTACAGAGAAAACAAGTGCAGAGGGATTGGCATGACTATTTAGAGATAACATCTGGAAGTTACATGGATTACCAAATAGTATAATTTCTGATAGGAGACCACAATTTGTAGCAGGAATTATGAAGGAGTTGAATCAAATGCTGGGGATCGACACCAAACTGTTGACTGCATTCCATCCACAAACAGATGGACAGACTGAGAGGATGAATCAGGAGTTAGAACAATACCTCAGGATGTTTATCAATCATAGACAAGAACAGTGGCCAGAATGGTTGGGAATGGCAGAATTTGCATATAATAATAAGGTGCACACAGGAACTAAAGTATCACCTTTCCAAGCAAATCATGGACAAAACCCCAGAATGGGATTCGAGCTGAGAAAGAAGGGGAGGTATGAAGGAGCAGAGAAATTTGCAGAAAGGATGAAGAAGGTGCAGGAGGAGGCTAAAGCAGTGCTGCAGAAAGTACAGGAAGATATGAAGCAGTATGCAGACAGAGAGAGAGGGGAAGTAGAGGAGTATAGAGTAGGTGACTTGGTGCTACTCAGCACTAAAGACCTCAAGTACCAGATGGTCGAAAGATGTATGGAGAAGTTCACTGAACACTTTGTAGGACCTTCCAAAGTGAAGGCAATTATTTCTAGCAATGCAATAGAGTTGGATTTGCCTAGTACAATTAAAATACATCTAGTAGTCAATGTCAGTCAGGTATGACAGTATAAGTCACAAGTACAGGGACAGAGGAAGGAAGCACCACAACCAGTGGTAATCAAAGGGGAAAAAGAATGGGAGGTGGAGAAGATTATTAATAAGAGGAAAGTACAGGGAAGGGACAAATACTTGGTGCAATGGAAAGGATGTACAGCAGAAGAAGACACATGGGAGAGCAAAGAAAATTTGAAAAACACAATGGAGTTGGTCGAAGAATTCAAGAGAGAATATCGCAGAGAAAAAGAAGAGGAAGTAAGGTGACAAGAGGAAGAAGAAGATAATAAGATGTTTAGAAGAGAATTACTGAGAAGGTATATAGCCAAGATGTTGTATAAATGGGGAGACAAGAGGTATGAAAGAGAATATTGGAAGCAAATGGAGGAAAATTGGAGACAGTGAAAGAAAAATCTGTTCTCTAGGTACAATAAGAATCCATTCTTGAAGAAGATGGAAGAAGAATGAGAAGAATACAAGGGGGGAAAGATAGAAGAATGGAATGAAGAAGAGGATGAGGAAGACCAATGAAGGCTTGAAAAAAATAGGAAGTATTTGGAGGAACTGGGAGATGAAAATTAGGATATGGGTAACCTAAGAGACCCATACAATGAACTATGAAGAAGTCCTTAGGACAAGGACCCTTAAGAGGGAGATAGTGTCATGAATCACCTTTTCCCTCTAAGTCAATATTTATTTTATTTTATTTTTCATTTAATTATGTAATATAGTCGGATCAGTAAATAAGAACAAGCAATTGGACATGTATAAGTAGTAGACACAATTCAGCAAGGACTCTAACGAGTTCTCTTTGTCAACTCTGACTTAGAGTAAAGTTAAGCCTAAGGTCGCTCACCAAAGACTAAACTCTTACATCTATAAAACTTCCCTTAAGGGATATCCACTCTAAAGGAGGACTTAGGCATTTGCTTGGACTAGAAGCTAAACCACTTGCTATATGTTTTTGGAGTAAGTTGCCAACTGTATAGTTAGTTGAGAGCGAGCTTGTACAAGGACAACATGAGATCTAGGTAGAACTGCTGTATTAATAGTGAGCCAGCCTACTAGACTAGTACCTTGGACAGTAGTGCTATGGTCTGAGAGGAATGCACACCTTTGAGATCTAACCAGTAAAAGTACTCTCAAGCAGAAACTAAAAACATTTCTCTTCATTCTAGTCTCTAAACTACAAGTGTTTACTATCTCATGAGTACTTCCCTTTTATATTTGATTATCTCCCTAGTGTCTACTCAATTGCACACAATTATAGAACAACTTAGAGAATCAGAATCTCTAACTTAGTACTGCTTACTTTTGTAAGAATAATAAAGCACATTTATTATTATATTCAAACCACAAATCAATCCCTTATTTTACTTACCCCCCTATCAACATTATTTTTTTCAGCAAGCTCAAGTTATGTCTACTAAAGTACTCAATATTTACCTAGCCAGGTGCTTACTGCTTTACTGATTACTGCCTTAATAGTAGAGTATACTATTACCCCAAAAAGAGGATCCTTACTCTAATCATCTTTTTAATAACTAGATAATATTTCTTTATATATATGATCTACAATAGGATCCCAATACAAGACTACTAAAGCAAATAAAGATACAAGTAAACTAAGTTAATACTATTTGATTGCAAGGTTAGGTGTCAGTAACAATATCTGAGCTTGGTACTGTATTTCTACTATTAGTTCTTAACTAACTAAAAAGTCACCTTAAGCTTGGGGCCCAGCTATGTTATAGTCATCATCAATCACAATGATCAATATACTAAGGATAATAAGAATAAGAGTTTTGGTAGGGCTTGAGGTGAGCAGTTACTAGAAATATGTAGATGAGTTCTAGTATAAGGAACTAAGCTTAGATTGTGATAATCTTAACTTTAATACTCACTCTATGTTAGAGTTAACAAAGAGAACTTGTTAAAGTTTCCAATATTTGATTTATACAATTTCTATTTGTATATATTAGAGTCCTTCTGTGCATCTCATTTAAGTTACCATTCCTGATTTGGTAACTTTCTCCCACACATCTGAAAATCAAAAGAAAAATAAATATTGTTTTAGAGGAAAATGGTTATTCATAACAGTTGATCTTAGATCACAGTATTGTCTTGACTCCATCTGTCAGTCATAACACTGAATGTAAGTTCATTATGGGTATCCTGTCCTGGGTATGAACATTATTGTTATCAAATCTTTACATAATGATGTCACATATCTGTCCTAGATTTGTTGTGTCAAGCAGACCAACAAGATGTCATGTGTTACAATAAAGAGTCCAATTTGCCAATCCTATTGGTTAGGAAAAAGCCAATATGGGAAGATCATGAAGATAATGTTACAGGGAGTCTGCAGAGACAGGGGAAGCAGTGAGAGAGTAGTGATTAAGTAGTTCGGGTGCAGCTGGACCCAGAAATAGCAGATCAGTCCGATTAAAATTTATAAAAATACTGTGTAAACAAAATGAACTGGGACCATCTCCGTGAATCAATACAGCAGCAAAAATGTCATCAGATCTGCCACGCACAAGGCTGCAACGGCCTTGCGTGACCCAACACCAGGTAGCATTGGCTTATGGGAGGGTCAAGGCTGTTTATGAATCTCCGATAACTGTATCAAAATGGCTTACGTAGGCGAGAATCAGCAACAGGAGAAGTGATCCGAGTTCGGGAGAATGTCTTGGTAATCTGTCCCCACCAGCCGCGTTTCATTCTCCTCTCTATATTTCAGTCAATGGGCATCCTTCCTCCAGCAAGGCAACTTGGCGAGGATGTCGGTAAGCCTCCGAAGTATGCAGGACGTTTAGCATTGGCTTTCTGGCGCCTTCAACTTTGGTTCGAATGCACCTTTGGCTTGACTGTAATGGAGCCTTGGGAACGCATGGTTGTTCGTGCGTTCTGTTTCTCTTTGTCAGGTCCATTTCCAAATTTTTTTATTCTAGTAACCTTTTTTGCGGTCGTTTCGTCACTTGTATGCACTGGTCTTGTGCGTTTCTTCCCACAGAAGCTCGTTGGTCTACAACGAAGGACGGTCTACTACTTGTGGGGTCACCCAGAAGAAGTTTCGGCTACTCACATGCATTTGTCATAACAGAGTATGAGATGTGCGTCATTAGTATGCATCCGTGGCTACTCATGCACCGACTAATTCTGCAGCCTTTCCCTATGGTTCTTACGCACTTTTGGACTACCACAACTCAATATGGCAAAATAGTTCTGACTATGGAAAAAACATACCCCTATCTTCCACACTTGACTCAACTTCGCACATTTCACAATTGGATCGATTACTGTGCACTTACGGGTTTGATTGTTTCTGTAATCCCATTTACATCGTTATGGCTGATTTTTTATATGATCTTGCCCCTGCATGACTTTCAGGTCTCCATTATTGTGTGATTACGTAATCAATCTTGTTTTATCAACCTTTGCAATCTGAAATAATTATGATCCGTTGTATGTGTGAGATGGCCAGGTGAGACAAACTTGTCTTGAGCTGGGATCTATGTTGATTATGTTAGCACCAGGCTAAACTAAAAATAGGATAAGTTGTTATTACTTATTATATAGAAAAACTGCACATAAGAGCCTTTGTCCTTTGACCACCACCATTCCCTCTTGGGTTTGCCCTTAGGGGATCATACTCTACCAAACACCTACCACTAATATTGTTATTATCCACCATCCTCTTTCTTACTCCTTTTTATATTACCACTTATTACCACCATTGACTATGTGATCATCATGACATGTGGTCATCTCACCACACCATGCAAGACTAAAAATCTCTGCTAACATCTTCTGAAACAATATGCTTTGAAGTCCTATGATGATCAACTGGGCTGTAGTTGTTGTATTCACTCAATCAACTCTTCAAACCACTAATATGGTAGGGACCCAAGACCCAAAACATAGAGGCTGGTTGTCAGGATCAGTGGTGCAATCCCTAACCCCCCTCTAGGGTTATAGAGGTTAAGATGAGGAGAACTCAACAGAGTCCCTCTATGAATTGAATAGCTATTTATATGTGTACATGTGGCTGTGGCTAATCTATTCTAAGAGTAACTACAGTACCCATCTGTCAAGTCCTGAGTAATTCTCTATGTCAGACAGCTTCTGCCCACATGTTCTCCTATACATGACGGCTGACTGATAGGCATGTGATCTACCTCAGATCATCACTCAATCCTTCCTATGCTTGTCCTTTTAGTTCATGATGTTCCCATGTTATAGTCATCATATCATGATGTTGTTAATTAATTAGTTAATAAAGAAAAAGAATAAGTGCCAGAGTAAATCATGACAACTGGCTACTCAGGGATATTCACCTACTTTACCATATAGAAAGTCAACTTGGGAATGACAAAACATGTTGAAGAACTTGGTGTATGCAGGTACATGGCAAGCTAATATTAGTGGGTAGATAGGATTGAGATGCAAGGGACAGGAGAATCAGGAGATGAAAGGTATTTCTTGGACACATAGTGGCCTTTATTGAAAAATTTTCTCAATGACTTACACTTACTCATTAAGAAATGGGTGAGAACACCAACTTATGAAAGCTAAGCAGGTACATGATGAACTAATGTAGGCCCTCCATCAGGAGTCACTAGTACCCTTGAAAAGGGGTCTGACTAGAGTACCCACATGTAGTGTCTGTCATCTGGCCTGCCTTGTGCATGTCACAAACTTCATTCGGCCATAACTCCACGGATACTTGCACGATTCCCACGGTCTAAGATGCGTCTGAAAGCCCTCAAGAAGGCCTTTCGAACGATGCCCAAAACGTGTCAAAGCGATCGGTACTCATCAAGATATCAGTTAATCAGTGCTGGACACTGATCGGCAGATATCTCAGGAACCGCCGAACACAGACGTTCGCTTCCACATGCACATGGAAGCTCTCTTCAATATGCTTCTAACGACTATAAATAGACCTAAGGGCAATAAGATCCTGTGGAGATACAAGGACCTCAAGGTTTGGCATGACACTGATCTATTACCCATAGATATATATCAATCCTTGAACACAAACAAGGACTGCTCCTTTTATGGTTAAGTTATCGCTATTCTGGACACAAAAGGACTGCCATATGTAGAACAATAGGCAGTAGAACATGTGATGCTCTGTCCAGGTGCACAGACCATCATTTCCTGTATATAAGGCTTCATA
>Ga0153967_100629_pt1 | contig 11162 bp, 16 predicted proteins | sample TSFL051MetaG_FD_104688 | JGI IMG/M metagenome (GOLD analysis project Ga0153967, IMG submission 104688) | Attine ant fungus gardens microbial communities from Florida, USA - TSFL051 MetaG | ecosystem: Host-associated > Fungi > Mycelium > Unclassified | place: USA: Florida, Paynes | collected...
CAGCAAACCTCGTCCCTCTAATGACCATGACTCTCTTCATTTTCTGGAATTCTCCTCAGCGGTGCAGATCTAGAAGCCCACAATGGTAAGCGCACATAGCTCTTTTGGAAATCTGAAATGCAAAGAAAATGGACAGACAGGAGACAAGAGATGATAAATGATAGTATAGATGAAATAGTACCCTATTGGAGAGAGTTTATAGTCTGAAATTATGGCCAGACTAAAACAGAATAAAAGTGAAACAGTATTATAGTTGATCACCAAAGACAGATATCACAATAGAAATGAATTTAAAATATAACAAGCCCACATTACAGAGTGGGCTTGTATTGTGCTGCAGATCAGCATATGAATACGATCAAGGGAGGGTACAAGTGGATAGCAAATACGAACTAAGTACACTACTTACATACTCACTTAGAACAATAGAAATGTGAAACAAAAGGGAATCACATGCATCGCGCAGGCTCACATGAGATCCAAATTCCAATATGTCTATGTATCCTCCACTTTTTCAAGATTGAAAAAATGCCTCACATTTGTATTTCTAAACTCACGAAGTGTGACAGTCGATCAAGTATGACCGCGTTATACTACCGTCACACTTTGCGCCAAAAGTTCTTTGTGTTGGGAAAGTACTAGCTATGAGTCTCTATGCTACTTATCTGCTTCGCGGACTTTTGGACTTGACTTTTGGCCGAAAACACAACTCATACCTCCATGCCTTACGAACGGCATCGACATCAGGCAATCTAACAGGAAGAACGTGCAAGATGCACTCGGCAGCGGCGCTTGCCATTCCGCCTTCCGAACCTCCTGCGCCGATGGAGAGCCTGAAATCAGCGACTGTTGGACGGTAAGCTTCTTCCTTATATCTATAAATTCTATCTCCAGCCAGGACATGATTATCGATAAAAAAAACAGGGGCCGAAGGCGAAGAGGCCTCGAAACCGGTCGTGCACGGCTGGGTGCTAATGGTGCGACTCTCGAGTTAGAAAAACGGGTAAAAGCTTTAGAGGTTGCTGCAATGGAAGAGGTATGTTTGCCTACTCCAACTCCCCAAGTGTCTTAAAAATTTTTCTTTCGCAGGAAAAATCAGTCACACCCATGTTTTATACTGAAGATGATCTCGTATTTCTGTATGAAGACCTTCTTTCCATGCCTTCAAAATCACTTCAAAGCAAACTCAACCCCAAGATTATGTATGAGCGCATCGCAAATCTTGATGCAGAAACTGTATTAGAAGCCGAGAAACGGCTTTCTCAGATATACCCAGGGCTTTCTGGTCAGGCTTTAGATACGAATCAAGTTGGTGGGACCTCAGAGGATGTGCCAACATACCGCACCGTTTTGAAGCATGCTCGGGCGGTGGTTTCCAGAATAGAGGAGATGAGAGAGCTGGCAATGAGAGGCTCTGACCTTGAAGGTCGTCCTGTCGCAGGACCCAGTAAATTCCTGGTTCCCATAAGCGTACTCTCACTGAAGGAGTGCGAGTCGCTTATCAGAATTAGTGTATGTCAATTCAATGAAATGCTGGGTTTGTCGAGTCTTTTATTGACTTTCGTTTATAGACGAAAGCACAGGACGGACCAGGGGCCCTGCTCGCTCTCGAAATTATGCAGGTGTGTCTATTTTTCATTCGAGGAAAAGCTATATTCACGACGTTACTAGCGATCTGGGATGCCATTACCTGAAAATGCTGTCACAGATACTCTTGAAGTGTTGGTGGCAGCTGGCAATGTCAAAGACTCCGAGTACTTGATCAAGAATTATATCACTACTCCCACAGAGCGTCAACGCCATCTTCACGTCAAAGTGCACCTCAAAGCCACACCGTCTGGCATGTTACCTACCTCAGCGCTCAATGTTCTTCACGCCTATGAGCAGAAAGCTCTTTTCGCACCAATGAATACTTATTCCTATTGTATCGGCACCCTTCTTCGTTCACCATCCACCCTTGGTCGTGCTCAGGGCTGGGATCTCTTCGCGCACATGCGCTACGTCGCTCATCCCGATCCCGATGTCTATCTCTACACACAGATGATTCAAGCTTGCGCTGAGCCGCTTACTAAATCACGCACCTCCGAGCCTGAAAAGGCACTTGATATCTGGACGGAGATGACAGTAGACAGAAGATTGGAACCCACAATTTACTCGTACAACGCAATCATTCTGGCATGTGCGAAATCTGGGGAAGAAGTATACGTGAATGAAGCATATAGGCTCGCAAAGCAGATGATGGACGCATTCAGAGATGCAAAGGGTGTCTCTGCTTTTGGGCCTAATAGAAAAACTTTGGTTGCACTCCTGCAAGGTGCTAAGAGACTTTGTGATCTAGGGCGTGCGAGGTGGATATTGGCTAAGATTGTAAGAGGTGTCAGTTATGGCCTGGAGGAGGAGGACCGAAAAATTCCTGTCAATGAGGAAATCATGATGCACCTATTCCAGACTTACGCTTGTTATCGACCACCATTCTCAAGGGAAGCCACAGCTGTTGTGCAAGAGGAAGGATCAACGCATGTGAAAGAGGAGAACAGCTCGACGGAAGCTGCTGAACTTTCGTCAACTGTCGAAAAACCAGTACCTATCAGGGCAGCCAGGAATCCGACATCAACAGATTCTGACGAGTCTGCACTCATACTTGATTCTATACCAAGTTTTTCTCATCTACCGCCGCAAAGCTCTGAGGAAGTCATCAGAGAAGCAATGTACCTCTTTCAGCGGATCCTTTACGACGTCGGTATCATTCCCGCACCTTCAGAGGATCATTACTATGATCCATCATCTAGCCTCGTTGGGAAATTCTCTGATGTGCAGTTGACGCCACGTCTGGTCGCCTCGTATATCTCCATATCTTTCCGGCATGCACCTATGGCTCTCTCAGAGATGATGTTTTGGACGGTTTATGATCAACTTCAAGTGTCAAGGACTGCCAGAGTCTATGTAGAAGCTCTGGAGGCCTGTACTCGTTGCCCCAACCGAGACATTGCTCTCAAGTTTTCCAAAGATGTGTGGGTGAAATGGCAAGAAGTGGAGGATAGTGGGCAAGATGTTGGTAAGGCTCTGGATGCGAGGATGATTGAGAGGGCTTATGCAGCCATGTTACACCTATACGCAAAGTGAGTTATTCTGAAAACCAGTTCTGCATCGACGGTGTTTTGATTTTTTCTTTCGCTCTCTAGATATGATGATGTGGATAAATCATTAGATCTTGTGCGCGCTTTTGTTCATCGTTATCCTCCACCCTCCATCCGTGTACCTCCGGCAAAGTTGAGTCTTCGATCGACACGTACTTTGCTTGAAGGAAGTTCCCGACCTCTTGTGCGGATGACGTCGAATGTGGAGTTGCCGGATGATGCTGTGCCTCCGTTTTTGAGGTTCATAGATGTTGAAGTGCTGCATCATCGGTTGATCAAGTTTGATAGGAAACGAGAGATAGGGTATTTGAAGTGGGTTTGTAAGGCGTATGGGTCCATGTTGAGGGCGAGAAGGGATAATGCGTTTAAGGCTCGACCTGAGACGCAGAACTGAGAGAGTTTTTGTTTATTATCTAGTGGAGTAATATTTATAGATAGCTCTTAATGACAGTCAAATCGTGAGAACGGGGTGTGTGGTAACCACCATATGTTCACGTCGATATGGCCTAGCAAGTCCTCCACGAACGACGAGAAAAGATCTCCTCAACAATCATCTGTACAAGAAGCCAAAGCGAAAGACCAACAGTCATTGGAGGATACGATACCCGTACCCTTGGTCGCGTTGATCTTTTTTGGATTGGGATTCGCTTGTTCGACAGGTGGAGCGCTGTTGTATGCGCGCTATGGAAGACGAATCAAAAACACGGATTGGATCGTACCTGCTTATTTTGAAGAGAGACGATGGATTAGAGGTGTCGTGACGAGGTAGGATGTTGTGATTGTTACTTGTTGGCGTGTTCACTCTGATGTGAAGTGTAGGTGATGCGGATAATTTTCGGTTCTTCCATACGCCGGTCTTGGGAGGTTGGTTTTGGCCGTTGAAATGGAGAAAGGTGCCCACGATGAATAAAGGTGGTTTGGATGCTTTCTTTGGTTGCTTGTGCTTATTTATTTTTAACTTTCTAGAACTTGTGAATCAGACGTTGCATGTGAGGATTGCAGGGGTTGATGCTCCAGAGGTAACCCCGGAACATGTTCATTCAATTTCGAAAAAAAAAATCACTTTGTTTTCAAATCTCTAGTGTGGTCATTTTGGTAAACCTGGACAGCCCTATGCTGTTGAGAGCCTTACGTGGCTGCGTCGGAAGATTTTAGGAAAAGTGGTTTATTGTCAACTGGTACGTCGAGATCAATATCAGCGTGTGGTGAGTTTTCGTTCGGGATCGAAAAAAAAAAGTTTTTTTCTTACAAGGTCGTGTGTATTAAATATATATATATATATAATGACAGGTATCGAATGTTCGGTTGGCTCCGCGATTTTTTCTGTTATCAAGAAAGAATTTGGCGCTTGAAATGTTACGTGCTGGATGTGCGACAACGTATGAGCAGGTCAGGTTACGCCATCAAAGTATCGTTTTTTTTTTTTGAAATTTCTTGGTAGGCTGGAGCTGAGTACGGGAAAGAGGGGAAAGAGGAGTATCTTCGAGTGGAAAAAGAGGCTAGGTTTGTCTTATCGTTATCCCCACATCATGGCTGAAATGTTTATTTTTGATCAGAACTGCTCGCAGAGGAATGTGGACCAAAGGTGTCACAAAGGAGATGCCGGCGGATTATAAACGACGATATGACTCGACCTCTCCAGAGTCGATCATACCTAAACGGAAACCAAGGCTGTTCGGTTAAAAAGAGGGTATATTAATGATATTATAATTATGACAGGTGTAGGATTCATTTTCCGGGAACAGGATAGTCTTTCGATAGGTCGATTTCTCCCCTTAGATGAGTATTTGTGATGCGCACTTGCCGTTGTCTTGGAGCGCCGCCTTTCTTTCCTTTCTTTTTGACAATGGGAGCTTTGGGAGCTGATTGTTCTGCGTTTGTTGCTTGTAGACCCTCTGTGTAACGGTAGTCGATAGAGAGAAGAAGAGACAAAGGAAGTGACGCACCGTTTTCTAGTTGTTTCAACAAATCGACGTCATTTGGAATTTTGAGTTCATGCCAAAGATCGAGAAACTCTTTCTCGACGAGCATACCCTCACCCATTTCTTTCGGTTTTATTTCATTCCAGAAAACCATCCTCAATTGCCCATCTTTGACTGTTCTCGTACATAACACTTCTCCTTCCTTTTCTAATTCGTCTATAGCTGTTGGGGCTTCTTTCCAGCTCTCTTTCAAGGCTCTGACACTGATACCGGAGCCTTTTCGGGTCTGACGCTGGATCTCAGTGAGGAGAGCGGGTTTTGAACGAAAGGAAAAATCGTGTTTGTAGGAGTAGAGGTGAGTTTTGGAATCAAAGTGGATTTTGGAGTGGGATCTAAATTTTTCCAAGAGTAAAGGGTCCGTGTCGAGAGGAGTATTTGTGAGGAGGGCAATGTCTTGCAGTCGCATTGGATTGTGCGTAGACTATTTTTTTCTGAGGGTATGAGCCGAAACAAGTTGACTGACTGACCTTGAGGTGGTTTACGGCATAAAGAAGTTGGGTGTTGACGTTGGTACCAGTACCTGTATCTGCTGGTTGGGAATAGACAATACCTGGAATTGGGTGGTAGATCTCGAGTTGAGGCGGAGGAAGAGCTCGGTCTACGCACTCGACTTGGGTCGCTTCTTTTTCTGAGGCAGAGGAAGAGCATCGGTATCGTCTGCTGGAGCGGTCGAGTGCCAGGACGAATATTCTTGTCTGTGCATTGTAGCTTTGAAATCTGCTGCGTCTTTTGCGAGCTTGGACATGGTGATGATGGGAATCCGAAACGGTGGAGTCCATGGTAGGTAATCCATGAATTTGTATCACGTGATGCGTGTGAATTTTAACTTGTAGTCGCGGATGCAATGGTGCTTGCTTGGATCATGGATGACTTGGCCTGGGGAGAAGATCCCAACCATGACGGCGTGCGAGAGACAGAATGGTGCAAAATTTCAGACGAATTTACAAATGTGCGTTCATTTCTTCAACCGGGCTGGAAACGACTGACGGGGGGGTGTGTGCAGGCGGGGTACCGGGAAGGAGTAACAGCAGGAAAGACTTCTGCGCTGCAAGAAGGGTTTGACGCCGGGTTTGCGGAGAGTGGTGTACCTCTTGGCCGACAGGTGGGACATGCTCGAGGCGTAGCAACTGCGCTCGCCGGGCTTCCATCGATTAGGGAGCGGGAGACTGTAGAGAAGCTGCTTGGGGAGCTGAACACTGTGCGTCTGTCGGACATTGGGGAGGGGCTGGGAGGGAGGCTGGCTGAGGTCGTGCAGCAGGCAGAGGCGTTGGCAGACGAAATCTAGAAATAGTCACGTGTGTCCCCGAAGAGTCACGTGAAACAAAGATTCTGGCCACTCTGTCACGCGATGTCACGCATGGCTCCGTCTGTGTTACACCTGCTCACTGTGCAACCACCAGCGATCCTGCTCCCGACGTCGAGGCTCACGCTCCCCGTTGCCAGCGATGTCGGCGATGCCCTCGTCGATCTCGTCGGCTCCTCTGACACCCTCCCCGTCGTCGCCGTCGTCCCCCTCTCCCCGCCACTCGACAACGCCGCCCCAGCCCTCGCAGAGTGGGGCACAGCTGCCCGAGTCCTTCGCATCGCAAAGCCTCCAACACGCAGTTCAAACCAGCCCTATATTATTTCTTTACATGGCCTGGCTCGTATAAAACCCCTCCACCCTCACCCCCACAATCCTCCTCTCTCCGATTTTTTACCCTCTTTCCAGGTCCAGTATCTCCCCGCCGACAAGGTCCCAAACAGGGAAACAATTGCAAGGTTTAAACAGGCTTCTCTCAGGCTTCTCGACAGACTTGCTCGTGATGCCCTGCAACCAGCCAGGAAAGAGAGCTACATCAAGATCGCAACCATGCTCGAAGACATAGCCGATGCTCGCACCCCCTGGATGGCCGACGTTCTCGTTGGCAGCATTGATACTGACTACAATGACAAATTGGGTTGGTTCCAATCTTTGTCACTCCTTTCTCCTTTTCTCACACCGTCCGTCTAGCTGTGCTCAACACCCCAGATGTCAACGCTCGTTTGTCCCTTGCAGCTGATATATTTCTCAAGGAGGCCTCTATATCTGAGGTGTCGAAGAAAATAGCTTCCGCTGTAGACGAGTCCCTTTCCAAGCAACAGAAAGAGTTCTTTTTGCGTCAACAACTTGCAGCTATTCAACGCGAATTGTCGGCCCTCCAGAGAGGTGTTAGTACCCCAACTACCTCCAGCTCCGCCAATAACGGTGCCACGAGTGAGCTGGACGATGATGACCAGCATGAAGTAGATGATCTGGCCGACCTAAAGAAGCAGATCGAGGCCATGCAATCTGGCACCGAAGAGAGGAAGATGGGCATCAGGGAATGGAGAAGGCTCAAGAGGATCCCCCAAGGGAGCGTTGAAAATGGTGTCATCAGGAGCTATGTACGCCCTCTCATCCTTTTCCATTTACAACTCCACTTATACACTATGCAGCTTGAATGGTTAACCTCAATCCCATGGCCTAACTCGTCAACATCATCATTCTCTATTCCCTCCTCTGTTATTCGCGACAAAACGTTCCTCACAAAAGCCCGAACTCAACTTGATGCCGATCACTTCGGCCTCGACAAAATCAAGAAACGACTCATTGAGTACCTCGCAGTAGTCCGTCTGAAAGAACTCAATGCGGACAAGGAAGCCCGGGAAGCAGCAGCCGAAGAACCTGCTAAACAAGCCGAAACCGTGGCCCCTATTGAAGCAGGTAAACCTGCTCCACAGGCTCCACCTCCCAGTGATGTACCCGTCCCTTTAACAAATCCTTCGCCACCCACCCCCCTTTCCAAACCTCGCTCACCATCGACCAAGGGCCCAATACTTCTTTTCGTTGGGCCACCGGGCACGGGCAAAACTTCACTCGGTCAAAGTATAGCTCGTGCTCTCGGTCGACCATTCCAACGTATATCTCTTGGTGGTGTCCGCGACGAAGCTGAAATACGTGGTCACAGGCGTACCTATGTTGCATCTGGTCCCGGACTTATCGTTCAAGCGCTCCGTAAAGCTTCATGTGTTGACCCTGTCATTCTTCTCGACGAAGTTGACAAAATTGGACAAAGTAATTTCCATGGAGATCCTTCCGCTGCGCTTCTAGAAGTCTTGGATCCCGAACAAAATTGGAGTTTCAATGATCATTATATCAATGTTCCAATTGATCTATCTCAAGTTTTATTTATATGTACTGCCAATTCACTCGACACTATATCCTCGCCATTACTCGATCGATGTGAAATAGTGCATCTAGCGGGGTATACGTTCGATGAAAAAGTGGCGATCGCGAACAGGTTTTTGGTACCTAAGCAGGTTGGGATGAATGGATTAAAGAACCAATATGTGGAGATCAGCGATGAAACACTTAGAGAGATTGTTACAGGGTGGACAAGAGAGGCTGGGGTGAGGAGTTTGGAGAGGGCTATTGCAGGTGTTGTGAGGTTCAAAGCTGTACAGTGGGCCGAATGGGTGGAGAAGTGTGAGAGCGATGGGAAAGTTGGGTATGTTCCTTCGTCGGAAGAATTGGAATCATTGTCAGCGTCGTCAACAACCGTGCTATACAATCCAACTGTCTGCCCCTCTGATCTGGAAACCATCCTTGGTCTTCCTCGTTTCTCATCAGATACTTCCGACTCCTTCACTTCATCTGACCGTGATTCAGATAAGCGTCCAGGCATAGTTTATGGTCTCGTTGTCATGGGTCAAGGTGAAGGAGGAATATTGCCTGTCGAAACGATACTTTTACCTGGTGGTAATGGAAGGTTGAAATTGACTGGGAGTTTAGGTGAGGTAATTAAAGAAAGTGGAGAGCTGGCGTTGAGCTGGGTGAAGAGACATGCCTGGGAGTTGGGGTTGGTGGAGAAGAGGATGGGGGATCCTCTGAGAGTTTTTGTCAATGGTGGGCGTACGAGTGGGGAGGGTAAGAAGAAAGACAATCATGGTATTGAGAGTGATCTGGATACAAACGGAGGACAGGGACTAGATGTACACTTGCATCTTCCTGCTGGAGCGCAGAAAAAGGATGGGCCGAGCGCGGGTATAGCCATGGTCTGTGCTTTGGTGTCATTATTGACAGGATCGTGTGTTCCTACGAATATAGCTATGACAGGCGAGGTACGCGTATATCTACTCTCGCTTCCTCATTAAAATATAACCGGCTGGATTTCATAGATAACGCTTCGAGGCAAAGTTACCCCTGTGGGAGGTATCAAAGAGAAAATATTGGGTGCTCACAGAGCGGGTATAACCAAAGTGCTCCTTCCATATTCGAATCGTAAAGATGTTGAACACGATGTTCCAAAAGAAATCAAGAATGAAATCAAGTTTGCGTTTGTGAGGAACGTAGGAGAAGCGTTGGAAGAAGCGTTTGGGAAGGAGGTGGTTGAGGGATGGAAGAAGATGAGTGGAAGGAAACGAGGACCATCTAGGAGAGGAAGAGGTGGTGATGATGTCAATGGTGATGATGATGAGTGGGACGGGAGTGAGAGTGGTAATGATCAGGATGTGTTTGAGAGAAGAGGTGTTGTATGGGTTGAGAGTCGGTTGTGAACGATATTGTTTTCTGTGGAAGAGAATGTTTGTTTAGTAGTAGGAATCTCTTGGCGTTGAAGTTCTTTTTTTTTTTTTGGCATGCTTTCTGTTTGAAATGGTGTATTGTTCAATTGTTGTTTTATTTTCATTTAGGTTATGTTATCAATTTTCCTTGAGCTCAGTGACCGGGATCAGTTGTATTAACACAGCTATTATCAAAATTCTCCCATGGAACGATGTTTGCTGTAAAGATGATTCTCTTTGCAAACTTAAGGACACATAAGTGTTGAGTTCATTTGTAACACGGTGTACGTGCACAGTCTGCGATAGTCTACTGACCACGGAGGCTCACTGCCTCTGATAAATGTACGAAAGAGACAAACACAGAACATATAAGAAGTTAAATAGGCTGGGTGAGTATAATAGGATACAGTGAGCAAAATTGAGTGATTTCTCTAGCCAAACTTGTTGTGAATTCATTTCCTACAGACTAAGTTTCCTCTCTTATCTCTCTATTGATAGCTTTCCTTGCGAGTTATGATATGATGAGTCATGCTTACTAATCACTGTTCTGGGATGTGCCATCCTTAGCATTATATTCCTCAGCTCTGTTATTATCAGACTGAGGTATTTGTTCTTTCCTAATCATAGAATATGATGTACTAATACTTTAGGTAGTGTCTTCTTGACAGGTACAGCATGAACAAAGCTCTGTTATTATCAGACTGAGTGTCTTCTTGACAGTGACATGTCAATCAAGTTTCTATCTCTAAAACCTTGTCCCCAGTTCTCCTATGTCTTCAACCTCTTGTAATTACATCCTCTACACTCCACAAAGGTTACCACCTCTCTGGGTGTCATCCACCCCTCCATACACATTGCTGCTTCCCTTGAGGGCAGCCCTCTCGCTCCACTATGCTCCTTCACCTGCTTCCACATCTCTCACAGTGGTGCCGCTTCCTTCTTTCTTTCATCTTTGGACACTCCCACTTCTTGTGTCCCTTCTCCCCACATCCAAAGCATCTTACTTCTTCTTTCACTACATCCTGCCTCCTCACTTCCTTCACTTCACATTGTATCATATGACTCTTCAACACTTTGAACTTGTTGCCCACTACTGCCTTCTTCTTCTGTTCTTCTCCACTCCTACACTTCTGGACGAGATGCCTGAACCTCCCACAATGTCTACACAACCTTCCCTTTCTCTCTTCTAGCTCTACCCTTAATTTGGCAAGGGCATGCCTTTCGTTGAGCATGTTGCTCATGAGTTTATTATATTGGTCCAGAGACATTGTGCTATGTTCTGGACGGATTTTAAATGTGTGTGTGTGTAAAAAAAAAAGTGTTTATTTGCTTAAGGATGCTGTCACAAACTTCATTCGGCCATAACTCCACAGATACTTGCACGATTCCCACGGTCTAAGATGCGTCGGAAAGCCCTTAAGGAGACCTTTCGAACGATGCCAAAAATGTGTCAGAGCAATCAGTACTCATCAAGATATCA
>Ga0153967_100633_pt1 | contig 11067 bp, 10 predicted proteins | sample TSFL051MetaG_FD_104688 | JGI IMG/M metagenome (GOLD analysis project Ga0153967, IMG submission 104688) | Attine ant fungus gardens microbial communities from Florida, USA - TSFL051 MetaG | ecosystem: Host-associated > Fungi > Mycelium > Unclassified | place: USA: Florida, Paynes | collected...
CAGTAGAACATGTGATGCTCTGTCCAGGTGCACAGACCATCATTTCCTGTATATAAGGCTGCATAGTCTGAGGATTAGACCTCAGACTTAACAATATCTTTTGTTGCTAAACTACTTCGTATTTTTGAGCCTTTTGAAGACCACTCTTGCAAATCACAAACTAGTAAGTAACCATTTGTGATAGCCTGGGGTCCAGCCTACTAGAGATAGGCCCTTGACAGAAGCCTACTCTGAGCCCTCAGTAGTCATCTGTTCTTTGCAGAAACAGAAACATTCTCTATGGTCACCCTAGACACTATACCTGTAATAAACACACCCCCATATTCTTTGCAGAGATAATGGGGACAGAAAACAGTAGACTTAACAAACTATTACAAATGGTCACTTACTAGGTTTGTGATTGAAGAGTTGATGGTTCTCAAGCAAGGTAGTTTAAGCAACAAAAGATGTTGTTAAGTCTGAGGTCTAATCCTCAGACTATGAAGCTTTATATACAAAAAATGATGGTCTGTGTACCTGGACAGAGCATTACATGTTCTACTGTCTATTGTTCTACATATGGCAGTTCTTTTGTGTCTAAAATAGCAATAACTTAACCATAAAAGGGGCTGTCCTTGTTTGTGTTCAAGAATTGATGTGCATCTATGGGTAATAGATTAGTGTTATACCAAACCTTGAGATCCTTGTATCTCCACAGGATCTTATTGCCCTAAGGTCTATTTATAGTCGTCAGAAGCATATTGAAGAGAGCTTCCATGTGCATGTGGAAGTGAACATCCATGTTCAGTGGTCCCTGAGATATCTGCCGATCAGTGTCCAGTACTGATTAACTGATATCTCAGTGAGTACTGATTGCTTTGATACGTTTTGGGCATCATTTGAAAGGTCTTCCTAAGGGCTTTTAGACGCATCTTAGACCGTGGGAATCGTGCAAGTATCCGTGGAGTTATAGCTAAATAAAGTTTGTGACAAAAAGACTATAGTTTGCAGCAGGGATTATGAAAGAATTGAATCAAATGCTGGAGATCAACACCAAACTGTCAACTGCATTCCACCCACAAATAGATGGACAAACTGAGAGGATGAATCAAGAGTTGGAACAATACCTCAGAATGTTTACCAACTACAGACAAGAACAGTGGCCAGAATAGTTGGGAATGGCAGAATTTGCATACAATAATAAGGTGCACACAGGAACTAAGGTGTCACCTTTCCAAGCAAATCATGTTCAAAACCCCAGGATGGGATTCAAGTTGAGAAAGAAGGGAAAGTACAAGGAAGCAGAAAAGTTTGCTGAAAGGATAAAGAATGTACAGGAGGAGGCAAAGGCAGTACTACAAAAGGCACAGAAGGACATGAAAAAGTATGCAGACAGGAAGAGAAGAGAAGCAGAGGAGTATTGAGTAGGTGATTTAGTGCTGCTTAGCACTAAAGACCTGAAGTACCAAATAGCTGAAAGACATATGAAAAAATTCACAGAACACTTTGTAGGACCTTACAGAGTAAAAACAATTATTGCTAGCAATGCAGTAGAGTTAGAATTGCCTAGTATGATTAGAATACATCCAGTAGTCAATGTCAGTAGAGTACGAAGGTATAAGTTGCAAGTGGAAGGACAAAAGAAAGAAATGCCATAACCAGTGGTAATTAAAGGAGAAAAAGAATAGGAGGTAGAGAAGATTATGAATAAAAGAAAAGTACAGGGGAGGGATAAATACTTGGTGTGATAGAAAGGATGTACAGCGGAAGAAAATATATGGGAGAGCAAAGAGAATTTGAAGAACGCAATGGAGTTGGTCAAAGAATTCAAGAGGGAATATCACAGAGAAGAAGAAGAAGAAGTAAGGCAACAAGAGGAGGAAGAAGATAATAAGACGTTTAAAAGAGAGTTACTGGAAAGGTATACAGCCAAGATGTTATATGAGTGAGGAAACAAGAGGTATGACAGAGAATATTGGAGATGAATGGAGGAAAATTAGAGATAGTGGAAGAAAAATCCGTTCTCTAGATACAATAGGAATCCATTCTTGAAAAAGATGGAAGAAGAATGAGAAGAATACAAGGGGAGAAAGATAGAAGAATGGGACAAAGAAGAGGACAAAGAAGATTGATGGAGACTTGAAGAAGATAGAAAATATTTGAAAGAACTAGGGGATGAAAATCAGGATATGGGTAACCTAAGGGACCCATACTATGAACTATGAAGAAGTTCTCAGAATGAGGACCCTTAAGAGGGGGATAGTATTATGAATTGCCTTTTCTCTCTAAGTTAATATTTATTTTTCTTTTCTTTTCTTTTTCATTTAATTATGTAATATCATTGGATCAGTAAATAAGGACAAATAATCAGACTTGTATAAGTAGTGTACACAATCTAGCAAGGACTCTAATAAGTTCTCTTTATCAACTCTGACTTAGAGTGGGATTAAGGTTAAGGTCACTCAACCTTGACTAAAATCCTTACATATAGCTAGACTAGGATCCAGTGAAAACTATTACAGTACAAGAGAAACGTGTACTTTAGAAATTCATCTCAATCCAGAACCGGCACACTTTATAATGGAACACAAAAACATATTCAATTTCTTATTTTATATTTCTATCAAGACTATTTCTTACCGATCTCACCTTTTTCCTATTCTCAAGGCAACTTTTACATCTCGCGAGTATACTTTTAAATTGTGTTTTATCTCTCAATTACTTTCTTTATTCTTCTGAGTTAATTTCTCTTCATGAACAACACTCGAGGACTAGCATCATTGCTTTGTCTGTGGTCCTAGCAATTCCCTTGTTTATTTTGAAGTTGTTTTGTACTTGGATACCACTAACTGAGGAAAACACAAAACACTCTCATCAGCAGGGCCTATAACCTATAAGAATAAATTCAGCACTTGAAGTGACACAAGAACTGAAGTATACATTGTTCTACACAGTATTTTATATATGCAAAACTAGTAACTATTAGTTTCCATAGAGAATATAGAATAGAAACTACTACATGAATGATGGCACTAGTGAGAAACAATAAGATCTGTCTGAAAAAAGACTTAGCACCAAAGATAGTGTTGTTGTGAGTTTGCCAATCTAATACTTAGACTGGTGGTTATCTTTCTCTTTTGATAGTGTACTCATAGACAAGCTCTGGAATTCACTCATTTTGGACCTCAGAGTAATTACTTTACTCATAAATCATAGTTTCTAGTACATTATTATTCCAGATGCTGCCCATAATGAACTGCTCCCTGACACAGATGATCTGACAGCATTTGGTTGGTCAAACAACATCCCTTAGTATGTGTTGTTCCTAGACATTTGTTGTCTTTCTCTTTTCTCTCTTCTCATGTGTTCAGATCAGTTTTGAGTGTCCTTGTTTTCAAATTGTATTTCTGTATAGTTTAGCATGTTTATTGTTGGGTAACATGTATTCCACTGTGGACTGAGATCAAGCACTGCTACAAAGTTGTGAGGAATAACTAGGATGATGATCAGATTCAAGTTAGCCCCCCCTTTCTTATTGAGTCCCTTCTGACAGGTGATTTAGAAAGGAGATAAATATAAGTATGCTTAATCACATGTATTGCTCTTGTCTCTCATTCGTGATTTGATCTTCCGCTCCCTCGTTCAGACCCTACTTTGACAATGGTTATGCAGAGATCTAGACAGCTTACCCGAGAAGAAGTAGCAACAGTGCGTGAAGTCTATCATATTATCTAGTGTTTGGCTGACTGGAGTCATTTCCGAGACAGCACAACACAAACGATGACCTGGTGATCATTCTTATGAATGGACTGATGTTCAATGTTGTTCATGCCGCCTTCGTCATAGTGGATTATCATTGACACGAATGTCTATGATGTGTCGCGGTTTAAACAATTCCACCCTGGGGGACTTTCCGTCCTCCTGGACCCAGATATTGGTAAGGAAAATTCCTATCATGATATTATGTTGCAAGCCCTCAATAATTCGTCTCATGAATTACTAGCTGGAAAAGACGCGACAGAAGCATTCTACGGTCTTCATCGACATGAGGTACTGGAACAAAGTCAATATCAACGATTGAAGATAGGCACTATTGCCGAAGAGAAAAGTGTTGTTCATGGGAGAGTTCCTGGAACCATTAGTAAGGTTCCTTATGCTGAACCGACATGGTTGGTAGAGGGCTATCATAGCCCATACTTCAGTGGTGTCAGAGCATATATTTTTTCTCTTCAATCTCCTCATCCTTATTGTTTGGCCCTTTTTCTAGAATCACCGTACATTTCAACAACAAGTTCGCATGTTCTGTGATACTTATATTTTCCCTGATGCTTTGGTGAGTTTTTTGCACCGGCAGACTCTAAGGAAACATATTGAAATGTAACCAGGCCAGGGAAGCTGATGGCAAGAGGCCTTCGCAGAGCGTTTTTGATAAAATGTCGTATGTCCTATATTTCATACCTATGAGGTTTGCAATAGTCATACAACATATAGGGAACTTGAAATAAATGCCATGCGTCTTGGACCTGGAAAGCACCTGAAAGGTCGTATTCTTATGGGTGGGTCGGTCAAGCCTGAAGAATATGACTATTTTCACGAGGTGTGCTTCATCTAATCCTCCTGTCCGTCCGACACTGCAATTCAGAATATTTTAAGTTGATAATTACGCAAGAACTGACTCGTGTCTCTTTGCGTGGATATGGGGATGGTATGTAGATTTTTCTGCTTGTGTGAACTGGGTTCTTATAAGTATCTAGCCCTTCTTGGCGGAAAAGTCATTGGTCTCCCTCCTGTCCTTCACTTCGGCAATGAAGAACTCAAAGCTCGTGTTATCCCCGATATCCTTGCAGGAAAGAAGTTCATTTGCCTTGCTATCTCTGAGGCCATGGCTGGCAGTGATGTCTTGGGCCTCCAAACTACAGCGGTAAAGACAGAGGATGGCAAACATTGGATCATCAATGGTGCATGACCCGTTTGATATCCTCTCCTTGATATTAAGTTCTTTCTCCAGGTAACAAAAAATGGATTACGAATGGAACGTAAGTCATCCAAACTTCTTGTCTGTCTCTTCTGATTACACTTGTACCTCCAGCTTCGCCGACTACTTCACCGTTGGTTGTAAGACCGAGGATGGACTCACTGTCATTCTAGTCGAACGGGGGCCGGGAGTCAACACTAAGCAGATTAAAACGAGTTACTCAACGACAGCTGGTACCGCTTACATTACCTTTGACAATGTTAAAGTACCCGTGGAGAATACTCTCGGTGAAGAAGGTGGAGGGATCTTCGTTATCCTCAGGTATCTTGTCACATGTTCGAGTTATCTACCATCACTGAATCTCGCTGCGACAGTAATTTCAACCACGAGCGATGGATTATGTGTTGTGCCTCTGCCAGGAGCCAACGGAGTATTGGTAAGCTTTCTAGTGTCGCCCTGTGACCTATGTGATCATGACTTCCAATAGTCGAGGAATGCTTAAAGTATGTTAATTGGAATGACCGATCCTTTTCCTGATGTCTGGGTACAGGTGGACGACACAACGCAAAGTATTTGGCAAGCCTTTACATTCTCAAGCCGTCATTCGGTCGAAACTTGCAGGGATGATCTCTCGTGTTGAGAGTGTCCAAAATTGGTTGGAGAATATAACCTATCAGATGTGCAACATGGTATAGTAACTTTGAAAGCCACTACTATATACCGCTGAGTCTAGTTTCTAGTCATATGGACAACAGGCCAACAAACTTGCGGGTCAAATTGCATTGCTAAAGAGTTATTCCACTGCATGTGGACAGGATACTGCTCGTGATGCTGTTCAAATTTTTGGTGGTCGCGGTATCACCCAGACTGGAATGGGTAGATACATTGAGCATGTAAGTATACCTGACAAGCTGGCGAGCTATGTACTAATAAATGTGACTAGTATCATCGTACAATCACGTTCGATGCACTCCTGGGAGGGGCTGAAGATGTCCTGGCAGATCTCGGTGTTCGTCAGGCCCTTAGAGCAATGCCAAAAGATGCCCGTCTATAGACGTAAAGGAAATTAAGCTCATAGTATGAATCTTAGTATCGATCTCCGTTTTTGCATGGCGAGAAAAAGGTGCTTACAAAACTTCGTGTCGGTGTTGTCAAAGTTACAATGATAGAATAATAATAAAGATTCGATGAGGTAGGCCGCACATACTTTTGTACTTGGATGACTTCCCAGTGGAGTCCCCCAACTTTGAGTTCGGCATCTCGCCATGGAGCATTCTAGGAGAATTTGGATACTCAAATTCCCAGAAGTTATCCAGTACCAGTGCTAGTTTTCGACGGGTTAGTATATTTAACTTCAGCTTACTTATCCACATGGCCAACACTGCTTTACGATGAACCCCATGTTGGTTGCTTGTTGTTGCCTTCCTATCAGGTCAGAAAGCTGAGTCCATTCTTGATGGAGTTATCCTCAAAGCACACAAGTGCTTAAGGCATAACGAGCCAGGCCAATCAATCACCCAACTGAACGACGCGATCTGTTTCTGAGTCAGCTGAGAAGAAGTCAAGTCAGCTGAGCAGGAATCAAGATGGACCCAAGTGCTATGTTCAGTCGTGGTGGCATTGGAATATTGACCTGTCTGTGAGAAGGAAATGCCAGAGCAGAGAAATCTAATTACTAGGAAGGCTTTTACGTGGGAAAGCTCAAGCTCCGGCTTCAACGAGCAATACGCCTTGGGACTGCCCCAGTGACGACAGATGGCTCTTGCACCACAAAGTCGACAGTCAAACAAAGACACTTCGACTACCTATACAACACCCCAACAAAGAGTCCTGGGATTACTGCCGCAAATCCAAATGCGATGATCTCATTTCAACATGGCAAATGTTCTTCGAGAACTCCCCATACAAGGCAAACAACTTTCTGGACACCTATGATGACAACGACCGCATCATCCTCCCAACATACACAAAGGGAGGGGGTTGGCTCAACACCATTGGCATCTCAAACTCATTGTGTGTGAGAGCCACCAGGCTCATCACCAACCATGCCCCTATAGGTGAATATAGAGCAAGATTCTTCCCGAATAAAGCTAATTCTTGCGCATGCAACAACAACCAACTCGAAGCACGACATCATAAAGGATACAATTATGTTGGCTATGTCCTAAGTAAGATAGTTGATTTCCTTCAAACTAACCGTGCGTTCTATTTTCTGGACAGCGTGACTTATAGACACCACAAACCAAACATGCAACTTCGCCCACACCATACTCCTCCCTCCCGTAGATATGCCCCAGACATTGGGCTCTTTGTAGCCCTCCGCGTCTTAGTACTAGTTTGCTTGTTGCAGAATAGAAATGCTGAGTCCAAAAAAAAAACCAAACATGTCCCCCGTAGCGCCTCCTCCCATAACCTCCACTCTGTTCTTTATGATGTATCTAAATAGCTTATTTAAGTAGACACGTCTACCATGGACTGTATTCGAGCACCGTGTAATAAAGTGCTGACCCAAAAAAAGAGCAATACGCCGAGAACGTTTACAGCTCTTGCTTGGAAATCGCCGAAGGAATCATCCTCGTCTTCACCGCCAACACCACCACCCTTCAAAAAAGTGAGGGTGGCCATGTTACGTGACGAGGGACATGTATGGTTCTTAGGAACAATCACGACTAAAACAAAATTACTCCTTCCATGTCCTAGCAAGTTTTCGGATAAAATGGGTGACTTCCCGTAGGCATGCCGAGATGCCGAGCACGAATTTCAAATTTGGGGGGGTCTGGAGGCCTTGCCAGATCACGGTATCTAGGGAAGTCTGGCAAGGGTCTCCCAGACTTCCCTAGATATTTTCTAGCCTTTTATGGATAGTCGGATCAAAGTTACATACCATATCCAGAATTTCTCCTGATGGCATCTATTGTGGGATTTTTTATTTTTATTTTTATTTCAATGATTTGTTACATGGAGCGCATAGGCAGACTGTGGCAAACACAAAGTATCTACTTAAATATATAGAGAGAACTAGAAAGAAAAAGAAAAGAAGAGGAGAAAAAGGAAATTGAATGTATTTGGTGACATGTGCGTATCACTGTGGATACTCTAGCTGACTTTTAGCTGTTGTCAAAACAGAAAGATGTTGGATTGCCAATGATGAATTCGATGAAGCTTGAGATGCATATATCTCTTGGGTGAAGTGATGTGTCATATCGTTTGCACTGCATGAAAATATGTTCCCTCATTTCGACGTCCGCTTCTCCACAAGGGCAGTGAATTGGTGAGTTAGGGAAGAATCTTTGCTGATACTCCCCTATTGGTGCATGTCCTAGCATCATACGAGTAAATCTCACACATACGGAATTTGAAATCCCTATATGCAGTAGCCATGATCCTCCTTTGGTGTACATTGGTTTAATGACTTTTTCATTGTCGTCTTCAAACTCAAGAAATAGTTGACCTTTCTTTTTGCTGTCTTTGAACGATTGTTGCCATGACTCGAGTATGAGATCACATTCTTTCTTTTTGCTGAATAAGAAAGAATTTTTCTCTGGGAAGGAGGGTGGGATGTGAGACGCCTTAGTCTCTGTATCGACTAAACTGTGTCTAGGCCACTCTAGTTTGTTAGGACAATGCCAAAAGTGAATAGAGTTGTGACTATCTTTGCTGAGGAAGCTTTGTATTTTTTCTGCAATAGGGATGATGGATTTTTGAAGATGTTGATTGCCTGAAGAAATGATTTTCTTCCCCGCTTCAAGTGCATCTGTGATGATGAGGATTTGGTGTGCTTCAGTGTTCTTAAAGGCAGATGTAAGGCCAATTTGTATAGCCATTAACTCCGCTTCCATCGAAGTGACATTATTTGTATACGCTTTGAGTTTAGCGATGACTTTGTTGTCCTTCCATATGTGCGCAACGGCTGTGGCTGATCCTACTGCTTTGACGCTGCCATCTGAGATAATGGCTATATCACTGGATGATTTTTGAGTTTTTTCGAATGCCAGATTGAGTTTTGAAGAATGGTCGAAGAGAGCTTTATCACTGGATGAATCGGGAGAGTGGAAAACTATTCTACTAGAGAAATGATCTACTAAACGCAAACCGGGATGGAAGATGATATGGTAAGGATCAAATTCGTCTTTGATTTCGTTAAGTCTTTTACTAATGTCCTTGATAGGGCTTTTCAGTTTCAATTTTTGTTTGTTAGTGAGGTTAGCTAGTGCGAATTTGTGTTGATTCTGATTTCTGCTTTGATGTTTGTCGAGGAGGGTATTGATGGCATATGATGAATGGATGGTCACGTATCTGAGATGATAATGGCCATTGAGCTTCTTGAGGTGGAGGTTTATGGGGATGAGGCCAGCTATAGCTTCAACTCCCTCTGAAGGAGACGTGTGGAAGGCTCCGGTGATCCATAAGGCTGCCCTTCGTTGTATTTTCTTTAATTCTGTGATATTTTTTATCATCAGGGCCCCCTTAAAGAACCATAGTTGGAAGCCATATAAGGCTATTGACATGATGCACGTCCTGTACAAAAGGCATTTTTGCGTCGGTAGAAGCCCTCTAGATGAGTTGTCTAGCATTTTCATGGCGTTGAGGGTTGAGAGACATTTAGTCACATAATGGTGGACATGATGGTAGAAGTTGAGTTTCCTGTTGAAGAAAAATCCTAGGTATCTCCAGATGGGCTTGGGATGGAGTATGGGGCCCCTGACCAAAGTGAGATCAATAGAAGGGTTGGGTGGATTGTGGGCTCAGGTGAAGTGGAACACTTCTGATTTGCTGTGCTCCATGACAAGTCCTGCATCCGAAAATATTTTAGAAATCATATTGTAACTACTTGATAGGAAAGCAGAAGACAGCTCGTAACTCTTCTTCTGAGAAATAAGAAGACCATCGTCAACGAAGAATAAAATGTCTGTGTGGATTTTTTCTTTTAGATTTTTTATTCTTTTTTTAAATGTTTTTATGATTGGTGCGAGATATATAGCAGAGAGGATGGGGGAGAGAGCAGATCCCTGGCCGACTCCTATGCTTGTAGTGAATTTCTGTGATGTGAAGTTGTTCCATGCATATATAGTGGATCTGTTGGAATGATAGCTTCTGAAAAAGTTTAAAATGTTAGCGCTTAGACCCGCTTTAGCAAGACATAGCGATAGGAAATTATGGTTGAGGGATAGAAAGAACTATGCTATATCAAATGCTATGACACTTGTGTGACATTCTTTGGCCCAGCCTGTGCGTATAAGGTGAGTAAGATATATTCCAGCATCGATAGTTGACCTTTGTCTAATGCCACCCATTTGGTTGGGATCGAGAAATCCGTTGGCTGATAAGTGGAATTGAAGCCTATGGCTAATGACTTTCTCTATGAGTTTGTCCATGGTATTGAGAAGTATGATTGGTCTAAAGGCTTTGGTTGTGTTGTATGACATTTTATTGGGTTTTGGAATGATGATTGATGTCGACTCTTTGAAGTGTTTGGGCCAATACCCTATTGAAATACACGTGTTAGCAATGTTTACAATTTTGCTAAGGCATGTTTTGTCTGAGGTTAGATGTTTGATGTGTCTCCATGTGACATGGTCAGGGCCAGGGGAGGATGTGTTTGAACACTTAGCTATAGCATCAACAAATTCTTGATCTGTGAATGGAGGCCATTCTATGTCGTTACATTGGCTGATTCCATCTAGAAATCTTGTGTCGATTGGCCTGTTTTCAGCTGAATTGTATGAGTTGTGGAGGGTGTTCCATAATGTTGAGAGGTTGTTACATGGTTGACCCTCGTGGTAAATTGTTTCAATGGCTGGTAGGCTTTTCTTTTTAACCCAGTTCATAAGATCCCATGGTCTCTTGTTAGACATAGCAATTTCTTGGATTTTCTGGTCAAAGAACGATCTCTTGGCACTTCTAACGGCTGATTTGAAGGACTTCCAGCTGTTGATGTCGCCTGTCTCATGGTATTTGTTAATACAATCAGTGCATTGCTCGTTCCACCACTCCTTGGAGTGTTTAGTGATTCTTTTGGTTGTAGAGTGTATAGACCATGCATCTTTGAAAATCTTCTCAAGATTGACGGCGTACCTTTGTATGTCCAACTGATTTTTCAGCTTGGAAGTGTC
>Ga0153967_100636_pt1 | contig 11025 bp, 14 predicted proteins | sample TSFL051MetaG_FD_104688 | JGI IMG/M metagenome (GOLD analysis project Ga0153967, IMG submission 104688) | Attine ant fungus gardens microbial communities from Florida, USA - TSFL051 MetaG | ecosystem: Host-associated > Fungi > Mycelium > Unclassified | place: USA: Florida, Paynes | collected...
AGGAGGATGAGGAAGTGAGGCCGAAATGATGTTGAAGGAGGAACTTGACGATGAGTGTAGGAATATGTGCACGCTCATCGACTGTCTTCACATCCCACACGACACTCTCCACGATCCTTCCATCCTTGAACCTCCGTAACTCCGACTTTCCTCCCCAAAGCTCTCGGAATGCAGCAATTTGAGTTTGGTCTTCCTCACCTGCCGCCGGCCCGTGATCAACCAGTCGCATTGCATGGTGAGCATGATGTATCAGGCCTATGTATATCACATCATGATAATTTGGTAGCGCTTGGCTCAAGGGACGTGGAGGAATCGGACCGCTGAGAATGGTAATAGATTTTGTACGGTCATTGAGTCCTCTGTGGAGGATCTGATCTATCGAGGCAAGGAGGGCATCAAACACCGAGCCCCTGTCATATGTTTCATCGACTGGAAGGTAACGAGGCTTGACATCACTTAGATCTACGCTGTGAATGGACTCAGCGCCGAGTCCAGTTTAGGGAGAAAGAGGAAGACGAACCGAAGAATGCTATCAAACCGCGTAGGGAGGCTACGTTGATCTTTGAGGAAAACCTCAGCGAAAGAGTCCTCTGAATCTGAAGTGTTGAGAGTTTCGAGTGTAGCTAAAGCTTCGTATTTGAGCTGAGCGAATATTGAGTAGGGAACAAGTGTGACAAGATATGAGCATACCAATTCCAATGCACCACTGAGCACACCTGAAAGTAGGTTAGTCACCGATGTAGAATCTACGAAGACTGGTTGTTGCTGTACGTCATATTCCACTGGAAGGAACTGGAATATAAATCAGCACTGATTCCTGGATCAAATTAGATCATACTCGATGACTGGCTGCAGACTTTACGAATACCGCCTCCTTCCGAATCTCAAAATTAGCTGTATTGAAACATCAATTGCTTGTCTAGTTGTACAGTATGTCACTTACCTAGGAAGTCCAATGCAGCCTTGAACATTTGATACGAACTCAATCCTCTCCCAAGGGCCTTCCTCTTCCCAACACTGCCCTTCCCACTTCCTGTAGGCTCTTCACCAACCAATACCAAACTAATAACTGCATTCCACCAAGTTCCCCGTCCTTCGAATCCATGTACACGTAAGTTGGCCTTGCCGCAGTCAGCAAATCCTCTCTGATTGGCCCAAACCCGTAGGAGCGTAACAGCATCACTGAAGGCCTGTGCTTCGTTTTTGAGGTTGTGAGTCGAGAGAAGATGAAGGCGAGGCATAAAGGCACGTAGAAGAGCATTATTGTATATTGGTGACGACGGGTGTTGCAGTTGGTTTTGAGTGGACCCCTGATTTGAAGAGAAGCGAAGATTGGAATGGGATGAAGAGAGTCGGTTGAGAGGTATCGGACATGTCTTGGAAACGATTGGGATGATGATGACCTTCGCATTCAATTTTGTGAAATCCGTAGGGGAACCGTCTAGAGGGTAAGTGGGCGCTGGTAATGAAATACGAGACAGAAGGTCACAGACCTTTTCGGGGTATGAGTACAAGGTTTGTTAATCGAGGATCTCCAGACGGTGACTCGTAGCACGTCTCGACGTTGAGTTTTGTCTTCGAGGACTCAATGGCAGAAGCAATAACAGCCAAGTAGAAGGCACGCTTCTGAAAAAAACGTCCATTGAGGTAATCCTTCTCCTGGAATAGACTCTGAGGATAGTGGTGCTTTGTTTAGCGTCTGGTCTGATAGACTTTGGAACAACACTTACATCAGGCATCTCAACAGCCAAGTCTACGCCATATCGCAACCCATCTTTTGGTTTTACACTCATTTTGTTCGGCCAACTCCCAACAAGGAAAATATCACTTGGGCTTTCGTAGCCGACTTTCCAGTTGGTCTCCTCCGTCGGTAATGGTAAGGTATATGGAACGGCAATGCCTTTTGTGAGCATCTTGCGTGCTGCCTCGAGGGGATGTTGTTGTCGTAGTGGTGATATCTCCGTGATAAAAGTGTGTAGTGAAAGGAGAAACCGTTCGAGAGGTGGTATTCTGGAGGGTTTAGGACGAACATTTGGCAGCAGAACATCAATCTAAGTATCGTATTCAGAATAAAATGTACAACTAGCACTGGTGGGCACACCTGAAGTTTGAAAGAAGTTGACTTGAAGAGGTCCGCAGCAACTTTGATGACTCGTAGTTCTTCTCCCGTCGGAGGCTCAATGGAATTATCGGCCCCTTTCTGGCTTGGTGGAGGAACATTAAGCCTTGTCCCAGTCCATTCCTCTCCCTCCACCTCGTCAAGGTCAGAGTCACCATGTAGACTCGTCCTGTCGTTCATGCCATCATTTGCATCTTGATCAGAGCCTTCGGATAGCTTTTGGTCTTCACTTTTGCGCACCTAGAATTCGGAATCAGGCATTTCTTTACTGATATTTTATTTGATTTAACAGTACCTTGCGCGAGGTTGTCATCTCATATCTCTTGCGCTTCAGATTGAGTGCCATACAATTTGAAGGAAGAAATTTTTGCACAGCCACCAACATGAATTGCGTATTATAAGTGATACAGTGATACAACTTAATTCATTAATGATCCTCTAGTCAGGTTCCTGTGTACATAACCCCCCCAAGTAGGTCCTTTTTGTGGACCTCCACCTCCTGGACTCAACCCAAGTCCAAGAATTTGCTCAGTGAATCGTAGACAGCTTGATGAGGTGTCGGATGTATTGAATTGATGATCTGCTTGTGTATGAGGCCGGATGATGGTGAAAATATGTACGTCGATTCCCTGCAATGAGAAATCTTGTTATCGCGAGCAGCTGATGTATCAAATAGTACATACACTTCCCATTCATTGATACCTCCACTCATACGTGCATTACCAGTCACCATAAATCTCACTAGTAGACTCTTCTCCCTCAGATGTCGTTTCTTGTCAAGGAGACCCAGCTCCTTGCTCAAGCCACCAAAACTTGGTACGTCTTTGTTCGTAGAGGAAGGAAGTGAATTAAAGGAAATCTTCAATAATGTCACCACTAAATCGGAATACAATGCGTTCATTGTGTGGCGCAAGAACGATGCAGAAGCGAGGTATAGAGGAAAGCCTGCAGACATGATTTAAGGTAACTGCAGTATTGAGAGTCCAGTATGTACCTTCAACATGTAATACTCGGGGAAACGGCGTAGGCAACGCGGAAGGCGTGTATTCTAGTTTGACTTGTGGCGAATACACTGGCTCCACGCTAGCATTAGTAGGCTCTTCATGCGATGGAAATTTTCGGTTGGGGCCTGGTACCAATGACAACGGCAGGATAGAAGTTCGAATAGGAACTCCTGTAGACTTGTCTACATTGGTGGCTAACCCAGTCTGAAAGAACTCAGGTAGGGTTTCTTGCAAAACAAAAAGTGCCCTTTCTTTCAAATGTCTGAGATCAATCTCAAGATTACTGTTATGATGAACGCACCTGTGCGAATTACCCATTCAGCATCTGAAATCTCAACCTCTTCATCTGGGTTACGCTTCGGTGGTCTTCCATGCCTCATATTACTCAGAGTGGTTGTGTCTGGTGGCCTCGACTTTCTCAGACCCAACACCAGGTTGTTATGTTCCGCTTCTTTCGAGCTATCTTGCTTCCCGTTTTGAATGAGTGTGGGCGAAAAGAGAGCCGCCGACGTCTTGGAAAAAGAAGTACATCTCAACTGGTGTCCGGATCGTAAGGCATTATAAGATGTGTTGGAGTAAGTCTTTTGCAGGGCATTTCGCGTCAACATCCCTTGTGGATGGAGAACGTCAACAAGTAATTAATTACCTAATGTTGAATAAACTTCAGACCAAAGAAACAGAGCACGTAACGTGACGTCTCTCTCGACCACCATCTCTGAAAAAGATGGCTGTGTCTAGCAGTAATTTCTCCGATATTGAGAAAAGAATGGACGACACATGGTTTAACAACTTTAGAAATAGCATCCTCAAGAGTCCAAAAGACTCTTCTGCAGTCCCCAAGACCTCTACTGGCAAACGAGCCAGATCTCAGGGGCGCACTCGTACGAGACGTACAGCTACTCGGGCATCTGGGAAAGACAGTGATTCTGTTGTCTCTCAAAGCATTTCATGTGCTAGGAGTGATTACTACTCCTCACCCGACGAAGACTCCAATGAAAGGTCTAAAACACCTATGGCCAATACTAAAACCATAGGTTCACCTTCTACTCAAAATGATAAGTGTGGTGAAGACACTACAATAGCTCACTCAGCCAACAAATCTTGGTTAGAAATGGTTGAGGATAAAGAACGCTCACTCTATGATGATAGCATCATTGGTACTGCAGAGAGTATGCATGCCTCCCATAATAACCCTGATGACCTAGCTGATTCTGCTATGGATGTCATAGAAGCCCCCAGCACTCCCCCCCTCGAGATGAGAATTTGTGGGATGGTAATCTCCATGCTATCTCACTGTCTGGAAGAGATGAGGATATCAAAGATGATTTCCGGGTGATTGCTACTTTTCTTATTAGAATTACTAAATTTATAAAAGACAGACCTATTAAAGGAGATTACACTCACCTAGAGGGCATTGGGTCAATTATGTACCAATTACTACAAACTATAGTAGAGGCAAAGTGGGATACTGTTAAAACATCTCAACAACAAAATGTGAGATCTTTATGCTATGAAGCCCAAAGAGCTTTTGGACAGATGACAAACTCCTACCCTATAAGTCTTTTCACAGACCATAGCACATATATCCAAAAAAAACCCCACCTGCAGTTGCAATGCATTCCAAACCAAAATCCAAATTGGTTACAATCTTACCCCTAGGGAAAACCAAAACATTTGCCTAAGTTACTATATCACCAACTATGCACAAGTCACTAGGGGTTTTTCCTAACAAGAATCTTGAAAACATCCTAAAACTTCAAGAGTCATTCTCTGAGCTTACATAGTGCAAGGTAATAGAATTACATAACTCTATTTTCAGCTTGGAAAAAAACCCAAAAAATACCAAACTCCATATTCAAATGACAACATGTGAGTTTACAAGAAAACAGGTTATTATTCCAATGGACAATCAGACTGCAGACAAGGTCCTCAACTTTGCATGCAATGCTATAAAGCTATGTAACTAGGGACTCAAGGAAATTGTCTTTAAGGTAAAAGTTAAATCTATATGCAAAGTATGGGATAGTTTATCTTTATTAACTAGTAATGTTGTCTCATCTAGGAATCCAAATGTCATCAAAGAATGGACTTATAAGGCTCAAGGGCTTAGTAATATAGAGTTTGGTAATCTTCAACTTCCTCAATCTAAAATATATTTTAAAAAATCCTAGACATTCCTTATTGGAGTAACAACAACTCTATTCTAATCTCCTAGACTCAGGTTGAAGAAGTCATAGCTAAGTTATCCATTTTCAAAGATATTATTTTCTCTTTCAGATCTTACATTATCAAGACCTTTTCCAAATCTGATATGACAGTTGTATAGATTGATATTCGGGATTCCCAAAACAGATCTAAAGGTAAGAGCCTTATTAATAGATCATTGAACTTTGGTAAATATGTTGCTGCTATATAGAACACTTATATATACCCAGGTATTTTACAATGTAGAAATTGTTGGAAATAGGACTATTTAGCTACTGAATACAGAGTCCAAGGAACCAAATGTCAAAAATGTAGAGGTCTACATTATATTGAGAATCATAGAGAGCTAGCTTGGTGTTATAAAGCTAACTCTAAGACTAACCTCTCTAGACTAGAAACAAGAACTGGACTACTATGTTTATATGTATTCAAGTGTATTAACTACAGAGAAGACCACTAGGTAGATAATATCAAATGCTCATTTTGGAAAAATAGGTTTAATAGAAAGTGGCATCAAGATAAAGTAAACAAATGACATGAAAGCTGCTTAAACTCTGTATGCTCCAAGAGGAGCAATACATCTCTATGATTTCTTATATCTCTTCTTTGCATATTTATTTGCACAATGTGCAAAAGACTAGTCTCATTATTTATATTTTATTAGAACCCCTCAAGAATTACTTTGATATTATATTTACATAAAAAACTCTATGGGAACTTATTTAAAATATTCCATCATACAATAACTATAAAAGTAGTAAACTATTTGGTGCCCTTAACCATTCCTACTGGATACAAATGGTAAAAGCCTTAAATAACAAAAAATAGTTCTTAAGAGTTATAATCTATATTAACAAATATATAGCCAAACTCCACTTTGTATATCAAAGAGATATCATTGATCATAAGGATATCTTAGTGATCTTTTCTTTTAAACAAGGTATTTGTTATTACCTTTTGAATATTTATTCAGATGAAAACCATTTGGCTATTGAGTACCTTGAGAACACCAATCTTATTCTTTTCAATATTATTTACATAGGAGGAGACTTTAATATAAAAGATACCAAATAGGACTCTAACTCCAATACTCATCTCTCATTAGTTGTAGACCTTATAGACTTTGCTAATTCATTTGGACTAAAAAGATCAACCCCAGTTAAAGATATTCTTACTTACTATTCTAATATTAAAAATTAGTTATTTACATAATTTTCACTCAACCAGATTATTCTAATCCTATTAGACACAGTATCCAAGCTGATATGAGACTCTCATCTAATCATGTCTCACTTATAGTTATTATATCTATTTCTCAAGAGAATATCCACACTATTAGAAGATGTAATAATAAGGCAAGTCAAGACAACTTCCTTATCACACTCAACATTTAGAGAGAACAAAGAGAACTTGATGGAGTCTCTCTATGGATTGCTTTACCTACTTATACACAATTTTTATTTGCCTAGATGTACACTTAAGTAACTTCCCACGATCCTTCCAGAATGTTCCATCATGTGACCTGTTATGTGACCAGATCATATGATCCCTATCTTATCTCCTATTCTATTTTTAGGACCCCTCATCTAATCCATCTGAAAATAAGTTCTGTTCTTCCCACCCCTCTTCTATTTTTCTTCCTTCTCTTTCGTATTCTTTTTCATACTCTTTCATCACTTCCTTCACATTCTTCAAGTTTGTCTCTCTTTCCCATGAGTCTTCTTCTACTATGTATTCTTCCATCTTACCAAGTATTCCCACTTCCCGTATCTTTTCCTCTTGTTTATCACCTTCTCTACTTCATACTCTTCTTCTCCTTCTATTATTACTGGAAGGTCTGGTTGCTTTTTCTGTCCCTGAACCTGCTCTTTGTACCTCCTGATTCTGCTAATGTTTACCACTGGATAGATCTTGACTGTCCTCAGTAATTCTAGTTCCACCACATTGGTTAAGACAATTCTTTTTACTTTGTAGGGTCCCACAAACCTCTCTGTCAACTTTTCCATTCGCCTCTCTTTCATCTGCCATTTTAAGTCCTTAGTACTTAGCAATACCAAGTCTTCTTCTTGGTATTTCTCTGCTTTTCCCTTCTTTCTATCCACCTGTCTTTTCATCTCTTCCTGTGCCTTCTTCAGTACTGCTTGGGCTTCTTTCTGCATCTTCTTTATTCTTTCTGCAAATTCTTTTGCTCCTTCCAACTTCCCCTTTTTCCTTATCTCGAATCCCATCCTCAGATCTCTCCCGTTGTTTGCTCTAAAGAGTGATACTTTTGTTGAGGTGTTCACTTTGTTGTTATAGGTGAACTCCACTGTTCCCAGCCATTCTGGCCACTGCTCTTGTTGGTGATTGATGAATATTCTCAGGCATTGTTCTAATTTCTGATTGACTTGTTCAGTCTGTCCATTTGTCTGTGGATGAAAGGCTGTAGACAATTTCATCTCAATTCCCAATATTTGGTTTAGTTTTTTCATTAGATTTGCCGCAAACTAGGTCTCTTTGTCTGAGATAATGCTTTCTGGCAATCTATGTAATTTCCATACATGGTCCTTAAACAGCCTTGTGAGTCCTTCTGCCAATGTCTTTTCTGTTGTCAGTTCAAAGTGTGCCATTTTCATTAATTGGTCGCATACCACCAATATTGTGTTGTAACCTTGGACCAGTGGCAACTTGGTTATAAAGTCTGCTGTTATATGTATCTAAGGTTCAGGGGCTTTATTTGGCATTAGTTTCCCTGCAGGTGCTACTGTCCAGTTCTTGTTTTGTTGGCAAGAGTCACATTCCTCTATGTATCTCTTTACTTCTTTGGTCACTTCTGGTCACCAGAAGTTTCTTGTGACCAGCTCCACCATCTTCCATTGTCCTCCATGTCCATCCACTGGTGTATCGTGATATAACTAGATTATTTCCATTCTCAGTTCTTCATTCTTCGGCATATATACTTTCCTCTTTTTTAGCATAAGTCTGCCTTCCTCTCTCCACTCCTCGTCTCTTAACATTTTCACCCTTACTTGTTTCATCTCTTCCACTGCTTTGATGACCTTATCATCCTTTGCCTTCAACTCTCTTACTTTCTTCAGTAAGTCTATTTCTTTGATTAGCACTTCTCCTACTTTCGCCTTCCTTAGCCATTCCACCCTTACTGATGTCCTATCCTTGTTGTCCTTTTTGACCCTCTTTCTCCAGTCTGGTCTTCTGCTGAGTTCATCTACCTTTCCCATCTTGTTTCCTAGGATGTATTTCAATGTAAAGTCAAACCTTGATAGGAATAATATTCATTTTACTTGTCATCTATTCAACTTTTGATTTGTCATAAAATATTCTAGGTTCTTGTGATCTGTCCAGATTTCAAACTTAGTTCTTGCCTCTTCTAGGAAATGCCTCCATGCTTCCAAACACCTAATTACTACTAACATTTCTTTATCATGAATTTTGTAGTTTCTTTCTATGTCATTCAACAATTTGGAAATGAAGGCTACTGGTCTCTATCTTCTGTCTTCTCTCTTTACTGACAGTACCTCCCCCTTGTTGCATAGTCTGACATGTCTGCCTCGACTCTCATTTCCTTATCCAGATCTGGTGCTGCCAGTACTGGTTTGGTCATAAAAACCTCTCTTTAGTTGGGTGAACATTTCTTCCTACTCCTTTTCCCACTTCCACTTCTCGTCCTTCCTGACCAGCTGATGTAGTGGTTTGGCAATTTTGGCAAAGTCTTTAACAAATTACCAGTAATAGTTTGCTAATCCTAAAAACTTCTGTAAATCCTTAACACACTGGAGCATTGGCCAGTTTATGACTCCTTCTACTTTTTCCTTCTCCATCTAGAAACCATCTGGTCCCATTATCACCCCTAGAAATCCTATTTCTCTGACTTTCCACACACACTTTTCTGGCTTTACATAGAGGTCGTTTTCCTTTAATCGCCTTAACACTTCCTCTACTATTTCATCATACTCTTTCTCCGTTTCTGTTGCTACTAGTACATTGTCAATGAAGGTAGCTACATCCCCTTTGTTGATTATGTCTCTAAAGAGGTCGTTCATCATAGCTTGGAAGGTTGCTGGTGAGTTTGTGAGTCCAAAGTACATTACTGTTGGCTCAAACAATCCCAAATGTGTTGTGAATGCTATCTTCTATTCGTCTCCTTCTTTGATTCAGACATTGTTATAACCCTACTGCAAGTTCATTTTGGTGAACACCTTTTTTGTCCCCATGCTATCTATTAGTTCTGATATTAGGGATAAGGAGTAGCTATTCTTGACCATCCCTTTGTTTACATATTGGTAATCTTATACCATTCTCCTTTTGCTGTCCTTTTTTGGTACAAATAGTACTGGTGAGGTTTGTGGAGACTTTGAAGGTCTGATGTAGCCCTTCCTTAGTTGGCTGTCTACAAATACCTGTACTTCTTCCTTTTCTGTTTTAGACAGCAAGTAGATTTGCCCTTTCCTTAGTACAAAATCTTCTTTAAGATCTATGGCATGATCCTAAGGCTTTCTGACTGGCATTCATTTGGACTCTACTTTTCCAAACACTTTCATCCATTTGTAGAAATGTTTGGACACTAGCTCTTCCACCTTTTTGTGATCCTCTGCTATTTCTTCTTCTCTCTCTTTTTCCTTCATTGTCCATCTCAAATCATTCTCATCCTCCATTGTGGCTTTTTTCTTTCTTATCACTTTCTTTTCAGGTGTTTGTCCACACAAAGGTGGGCACCTAGTCATTTTTACTTTTCCAGTTTCCCAATTTATTTCTGGATTATGTACTGCAAGCCACAGCATTCCCAGAATTACTTCTGTCTTTCCTAGTTCACATACATCCATCCTTACTCATTCCATATGTCCCTTGTAGTACATGTTGACTTCCACTTCATGAGTTACTGATCCTTCCTTGTTATTGCTCCCATCCACATTTCTTATCTTTATTGGCCTTGCTAATTTTGCTAACCTAAAGCCTTGCTTTTTTACTAGTTTCTTGTTCATGAATAATCCTGTGGCTCCACTATCTAGCAGTACTTTTACTGATACTCCCTCATGGGTATCTACTCTTTTCAGTCCAACATTGAGCTAAACTTCCCTTAATGGTTTAAGTGTCCATCTCACTTCCCTCTTAGTGTGATGGTCAAAGTTTGTTTTATTTTGTCCATATAATACACTATATCTATTATAGGAGGCCAGCCAAGGGCTTACTGGTCTCTCTGATCTTTTGACACCTTCTGCGTCTTTCTTCTGACCTCCTTTGGATTCCTGCAATGTCAGGCCATATGCCCAAACATCCCGCAGTTATAGTACCTCCAATCTCCTCTTCATCTTCCTCCTCTATCCATATCTATTGTATTGGGATCTCGTCCTCCTTGTCCCCCATCTTTTCTCTTTCTCAAATCTCCACTAAATTCTCCTCTTGGTGCTCCATGGAAACCCCCCTGATGCATCATCCCTTCTTTCCCTCTAACCACCACCATGGCATAGTTAAGTCAAATATTCCCAATAAATCTTTCGCTTTCAGAGCTTATCCCCCTGACCCCCAGGCCATCCCTCCCAGTGTTGGTGAGTCCCCAGACTCACTCAACTTGTTCTTTCGCTCCAGCTCTAGAGCTGGCAAACGCGTTCACCGCAGAGGACGCTCGCACGAACGTCGCATTGTCAGACGCTCCTCTGGGAGTGTCTCTGCTGCTGAAGACTCAAGGAAGACATCCCCTGA
>Ga0153967_100654_pt1 | contig 10661 bp, 6 predicted proteins | sample TSFL051MetaG_FD_104688 | JGI IMG/M metagenome (GOLD analysis project Ga0153967, IMG submission 104688) | Attine ant fungus gardens microbial communities from Florida, USA - TSFL051 MetaG | ecosystem: Host-associated > Fungi > Mycelium > Unclassified | place: USA: Florida, Paynes | collected...
GTAATAGATCAGTGTCATGCCAAACCTTGAGGTCCTTGTATCTCCACAGGATCTTATCGCCCTAAGGTCTATCTATGGTCGTCAGAAGCGTATTGAAGAGAGCTTCCATGTGCACATGGAAGCGAACGTCTGCGTTTGGCGGTTCCCGAGATATCTGCCGATCAGTGTCCAGTACTGATTAACTGATATCTTGATGAGTACTGATCGCTTTGACACGTTTTGGGCATCGTTCAAAAGGTCTTCTTGAGGGCTTTGAGACGCATCTTAGACTGTGGGAATCGTGCAACTATCCATGGAGTTATGGCCGAATGAAGTTTGTGACAAAAGTTCTAGAAGAGTTGTAGAATAGCTACCCAATTTGACAACTTCTTTCTATGTATCTGAAAAAGAAAAAGAAAAAAAAAACAAATATTACTTAGAAAAAGTGATGATTCATAATATCACCTCCCTCTTAAAAGTCCTTATCCCAAGGATTTTTTTCTTTATAGTTTGTTATATGAGTTTCTTAGGTCATCTATATTGTATTCTTCATCTCTTAGCTCTTTCAAGTATTTTCTATTTTCTTCAATTCTTTGTTGGTCTTCCTTGTCCTCTTGTTTATTCTATTCTTCTATTACTCTTTCTGTTATAATTCGCTCTAGCACTTATCTTTTTCTTTATTTAATTTAATTAATTAATGACTATACAATGATAACAAATCATGAACATGATGGGAGAATGTTATGACTATTATAAAATGGACAAGCATGGGAAAGGGTAGGTATCAATTACATGCCTATCAGACAACCACCATGTGTGGGAGAACATGTGGGCAGAAGCTGTCTGACATGGGAAGGATACTCAGGACTTGACAGATAGTAGTCTGTAGATACCTTGTTCTCTCTTAGAATAGATTAGTTACAGCCACATGTATAGGTATAAATAGCTAGTCAATTCATAGAGGGAACTTTGTCAAGTTCTCCTCATCTTTAACCTCATACCCTCTGAGGGGGATTTGGGATTGTTCCACAGGTCCTGACACTTTCTTTATACTTGCTTTTTTCTTCTTCTATCTTTTTTAGAAATAGATTTCTGCTATACTTTGAGGACAGATTCCTTTTCTACTTTTCTTCTATCCACTTCCAATATTCTCTATCATACTTCTTATTTCTTTATCTGTACATCAGTTTTGCTATATATCTCTTTGGCAGTTCTCTACTAAATGTTTTTTTTTCTTTTTCCACCTCTTGTCACCTAACTTTTTTTTTTTTCTTCTATACTCTCGTTTGAATTCCTCTACTAAGTCTATTAAATTCTTCAAATTCTTCTTGCTTTTCCAGGTGTTTTTCTCAGCTATGCATTTCTAGCATACTAAGTACTTTTTTTTCCTTGAATTTTCCTTTTATTCATTATCTTCTCCACCTTCCATTCTTTCTCTCCTTTAATAATTACTAGTAGTGGTACTTCTCTTCTCTACTCTTCTACTTGCAACTTATACCTCTCTACTCTACTAATGTTAACTACTGGGTGTATTTTAATCATACTAGGTAAATCCAGCTCAACTACATTACTTGATACAATTGCTTTTACTCTGTATGGTCCTACAAAGTATTTTATTAACTCTGTATATCATTCTACCATTTAATAGTTCAAATCCTTAGTGCTGAATAGCACCAAGTTATTTACTCTATGCTCCTCTACCTCTCTTTTATTTCTGTTTGCATACTGCTTCATATTATCTTGCACTTTCTATAGTACTGTCTTTGCTTTTTTTTATACCTTTCTTATTTTCATTACAAACTTCTCTGCTCTTTCATTTCTTTCTTTCTTTCTGAACTCAAATTCTATCCTGGGATGTTATCCTTGGTTCACTTGAAAAGGCAATACTTTAGTGTCTATATGTACTTTGTTGTTATATACAAACTTAGCTGTTCTCAGCTATTTTAGCCACTTCTCTTGTTGTAACATTTCTTAGCTCAGGTGTGTAACCCTAACCAGAAGCATACTTGATGTCCAAGTAGACAAAGAGAACTCGTTAGAGTCCTTACTAATTGTTGTACACTACTTATACACATTCAACTATTTATCTATGTTTACTGATGCGAACATATTACTTTAATTAAAAGAAAAAGAAAAGAAAAGAAATATAAATATTACTTAGGGAAATTTGGTGGTTTATGACACTTGTTAATGATTGATGAACATATAGAGATATTGCTCTAATTCCTGATTCATCCTTTTGGTTTGGTCATCTGTCTATGGATGGAAATGCTGTTGACAACTTGATATTGATGCCTAGCATATGATTCAACTCCTTCATAATATCTGCTATAAATTGTAGTCCTCTATCTAAAATAATGCTATTTAGTAAACTGTGTAACTTCCAGACATTATCTTTAAATAGTCATGCTAGCTCTTTTGCACTTGTTCTCTCTGTAGTAGGTTGTAAGAGTTTAGTCTTTGGTAAGCGACCTCAGGCTTAACTCCACTCTATCAGAGTTGACAAAAAGAGCTTGTTAGAGTCCTTACTAATTTATGTACATTACTTATACAAGTCTGATTATTTGTCCTTATTTACTAATCCAATGATATTACATAATTAAAATAAAATAAAATAAATATTAATATTAATATTAACTTAGAAAGAGAAAAAGCAATTCATAATACTACTGTCAGGACCCATAGGACAATTCCAGATCTCCCTCAGAGGTTAAAGACAAGGAGAACTTGACAGAGTCCCTCTATGAATTGACTAGCTATTTACAATAGTACATGTGGCTGTGGCTAGTCTATTCTAAGAGTAACTATGGTTCCTATCTGTCAAGTCCTATTTTTATTTTTATTTTTTATTTTATTTATTTATTAGGATTAGGATTATTAGGATTAGGATTAGAGCCAGAAAAGGATATCAAACTTTTGATTGGGGTCTTAAACTGGCTTGTTGATGTCGAACATTGATTAGAGAACTTGGTCTGTATTATACCTAGGTATATGCCACCCTGTTTACTGAGTTGTTAACCTAATTCATTGTTCCTTGATAATGTGTACTGGTTGACTGACCATCATTGAGATACTCTACAATTGCAGTAAGGACTGTTGGGCTAGCTTCAAGCATTTCACGCTGCAAAGTCAAAGCTGGAAAAGCATCTGTACTCTGATAAATATATCCATATGCACTCAAGATGTCTTGAGGTGACAAGGAAAACATACCAAGTAAACATGATATCAATACATGGGCCCTATTATCCTTTTGTCCCATTGAAGTTTGGAAGGATTTGATCACAGCACAGATTCTCTAACATCTAGTGCATTACCTTGTAGAGCTATTAAGGACAACCTGTTCTGATATTGCTCTTCCGCTTGCCTCAAAGCATTGATGATGTCTTGAGCTGGGACTGACAGATGTTTCTGAGTGAGCTACATACCCATAGGTATAGCAATTGCTAAACAAAGATCAGTTGTGATTGAAGAAGCCCTAGAACATACATACATGACTCAGCAAGTGGGTTGAGAAATATATCACTCTGGAACTGAAGATATACATTGTGAAGATCGAGCTTCGCAAGTAATGAGTCCTCCTGTGCCTTTGTGAGCGATGACCATGGAAGCAATGCTAAATATTTTAGCAGAGTTGAATTGCATATCATTCTGGTACCAGAGAAGCCAAACTAACTTGCGATCAGTTTACTGGAGCCAACATATGCCAAAGTTACTCACTCTGCCACTAAAGAATATTTGTTAGAACATCTTGTACTATTATGTTCCTAAGCAATTTCATGTTTGCAAGAGATAGTCTAAATGACTTCCTGAGTCTGATCAAACCATCTCAGCCAAATTCATATATCATAGAATCCACAAAGCACATACTCAATACCTTCATATTTCTTGAATGCAGTATCAATCTCCCTCGGCAGATCAATTGAATGTTCAAATAACCCACTAGCATCCTATTCTTTCCCTACACTCTGCCGTTAATCTGACAACTTCTACTGAATCAATAGTTGGTATATTCCTCCAACTTCTACAAGTTTTTCATATCAAACCTTCATCTATCCCAATCTGACCTGCACTTCTCCTTGTTTTGCCAATGCCCAACTCAGCATTGCTAGTTCATTGAGGGCTTTTGCAAGGTCAAAAGCTTGAGCAATGAAAAACTCTGATTCTTTGGCAAATCTCTGGGTGAGATAGGCTTGGGCCAAGTCGAAGAGGATTGTGAGTAGTCCTTTGCATATGCACAAGCCTAGACTATTGAAGTGTCATTAAGGTAGAATAGTGATTTGAGGTATTGGGTCTGGAAGAGATTGAGGATCATTTGGAAGAGCTTGCTTCAGTGTTAACATATCAAAGAGATTATTGTCTTGCACAATTTTACAAGATGGGAAATTGAGACGTGTAAGACTGTCGATTGTACAATTCCAGAGGCAGAGAGATTGGAGTAATAAATCTATTGACATTGTTATGTCTTTCTGGAATTGTCACTCGGAAATAGAAGTCAAGATCAATTTTTGAATTGTGGACAATCTTGCAATTCTGTATCATGGCTACTGTTTGAGCTACCAATGCAGCTTTTTCCAATCTTCATACTCGGGCATGCACCTTCTGCATCAAGCTACTGCTCTTTTCATTGTAGTTGATCCCTTTTGCAATACTCACAACTTCACAATACACCAGGAAACTGTCAGTACACTAGTCAAGGACACTAATCCTGTGTCACATAATAAGACGCACCTTTTTGGAATGTTCTCTAACAGAACTAGTGATTGGGCATACCTCAAGAAAAAAAGAGCAGAAGTTTCTTCTGGGACATGGTCACCACGAATAGTTTTTAAGGCTTGACTTAAAATCAAAGTCGCTCGACGTGTCTTTCCTATCTACATGTACTCATACACCAGGTCAAGAGAAGCAGTGTTGTAGCCTGTATTATTGATCCATCATATGATTGAGAATGTCTGGGTTCAGGAGACAAACCTTCACTAATGATACCCTTATGTATCTTGGAAAGCTTCTATGATATATCTAGTAGTTGTACTTTGGGTAAGCTGAGCGAGAGAAAGCCCAGCACTCATGCCACAGTCTCTTTTCCAAAATGAATAATAATACCAACAAATGGCATGGTATACACTCACAAAGCATACCAGAAAGTTGATCAAAGTCATTAAGTAGCAGAGGAGATTTCTTGATCTCAGTACCAGCACGAGGTGGAGTAGCAACATTCATTGGTATTGGTTGCATTACTACAAAGATAAATGAAGAAAGAAGAGAGGATACTCAAGGCTCAACACACCTTTGTGCTTTGAAAAAATACTGTTTTTGTCTCTAATCACACCCACTGCTTTTTTTCTCAGTTTCCAGTCTGGTCAAGCTTGTGGTTGTCCGGATTCTTGCTCATGTTAGGGATGAAGCTGCTGTAGCTATTGCAGTGCACTTTCATGCTGTTGTTCTAGGAACTGTGGGTTTTTGCAGCATAAGCAATTTTCTCAATACAACAATTTTTGGACTATCAACATGTTTTGAAAACTTAATGCCCAAAATATAATCTAATGTATTGTTTACAAATTCATGAACCATCTTCAACTACTCCTGATCAAATGAAGGTTTTGCTTACACAGACAAAAAAAGGGAAGAGGAAGAGGAAACTCTTGTTAATGAGTTTGCAAAGAGAGCATATAAAGAGGCTTATATTACTCACTCTGAAAAAGTATGGATGAGTTCCTGGAATCGAGGGTCTATGACTCTTGTCATTGATGATTTAAGAGAGTTGCATTGTCACACCGGACAATTAATTTTAGCATTATAAGTGATATTTGGAACCTAATAATCATAATAAATGGCTCTGGAGAGAGAATTAGTTCCCCAGACATAACCACTAGAAGTCCGGTCATGTACTCAAGAACACTATCTGAGTAGTGGAGTAGTGGCTGTGGTCACTACTATCAGTACCTCATAACATTTTCCGGATGGTCTCATATCATATCTATAAGACGGACTTTCCTCTAAAAATGCTCTTGAGAGTGAACTTGACCTTAGAAGTATTTCCCTTGATAATGATGTCACCCAATAACTGACTCTGGTTTATAATAGGAATACCATCAGAGGCTGCGCATCAGTCTTGATTGGCAGTCCAAATATAGAAGAACAAGATAAGAATATGCCAAATGTCATTGGGAAGGGACAAGAAGAAGAAGGATCTGAGAGATGTGAGATATGAACAGGAAGCAGAAGAGAGAGTAGAGAAAGGTTTAGAAGAGGAATCAGGAGAGTTGGAAGTAGAGAGGAGTGATATCAATGACAAAGACGTGTTCGAGAGTAGTTGGACCAATGTCCAAAGAGCCTCTCAAGCATCCTAGAACACTTAGAACAGGCTCAAGGTCAGCCGATGAGATAAAGAAAGTTGGTAGGAAATGGACAGGGAGTACAGAGAGTGGCTGTTGCATGATTGGATGCAGACTCAACTTATTCTACCTGCCTTTTTGAGTAATCTGGAGGATTTCTTTCTTATCTTGTTTGTTGCATTCTGGGCTTTATAATACTAATATAATACTCTAGTAGCATGGAGAGGTGCAAGAAGAAGAACCCCTATCTTTGCCCTTCGTTGCTCTAGAGCTGAAACTCGACTTGAGTGACTAAGAGCTCTTTTTCTGTCTTTCTCTTTTATAAAACTTTATAAAACTTCCCTCAAGGGATACCCACTCTAAAGGAGGACTTGGGCATTCACTTGGACTAGGAGCTGAACCACTCGCTATGTGTTTTTGGAGTAAGTTGCCAACTGTACAGTCAGTTGAGAGAGCGAGCTTGCACAAGGGCAATGTGAGATCTAGATAGGACTGCTATATTAATGGTGAGCCAGCCTATTAGACTAGTACCTTGGATGGTAGTGCTATGGTGTGAGAGGAACACATACCTTTGAGATCTGACCAGTGAGAGTGCTCTCGAGCAGAAACTAAAAACATTTCTTTTATTCTAGTGTCTAATAACAAACTTTTACTATCTTGTGAGCCCCTCCTTTTTATATTTGATTACCTCCCCAGTGCCTACTCAATTGCACACAATTGTGAAATGACTTGGAGATTTTGATTCTCTGACTCGGTAGTACCCACTTTTGTAAGGACAGTAAAGCACATTGATATTTTTATCTACACACACATTACAAACATTCCCCTTTGCTTATCCCTATCAATGGTAGTAGGCACATGGCTGGATGAAGATCTTGCATCCCAGCAGATGTAAAAGTGAGACAGGTAAAGAACATAATAAGTCCCTTAAAAATACATAAACTTTTTTTACCACAACAACAACTCACCCTTCTAAGTATATCACACAATATCTTTGGAAGTGTACAACCAACTCATGAGCGACATGCTCAACCAAAGGTATGCCCTCACCAAGTTAAGGGCAGAATTAGAAGGAAAAGAAGATAGGATTTGAAGGAGTCAGAAGGACCTTGAAGGGCCTACAAGAAGTGTGGATGCAAATAGAAGTGGAAAGAGTTGATATGCATGAAGGAATATCCATAAAGGCACTACTAGATAGTAGAGTGACTGGGCTCTTTATAAGTAAAAAGTGTGCACAAAGAGGAGGTTTCTAGTTAATAAAATTGGAAAGGCCAATACTAGTAAAGAATGTAGATGGCATTGGAAATAGTGGAGGAGCAATTACCCATGAAGTAGAAGTAAACATATACTTTAAGGGGCATGTAGAGAGAGTGAGAATGGATGTATGCAATCTGGGGAAAACTGAGGTGATATTGGGTATGCCTTGGTTACAGGCACATAACCCAGAGATAGATTGGGAGAAAGGGAAAGTAAAAATAATGAGATGTCCATCCATATGTGGACAATATATGGGCAAGAGGGAAATGGGCCCAGAAACTAAGAAGAGAAGAAAAGGGAAGAAGGAGATACAAGGCAACAAGATTGAAAGGATTAGGTGGATAGTGGATGAGAAGAAAGACTGGAGAAGAGAAAAGGAGATAGAACTAGACCATAGAAAGGTGGAGGCAATGGTACCTCAAAAGTTCCACAAGTGGCTAAAGGTGTTTGGAAAGGTAGAGTCAGAGAGAATGCCAACGAGGAAGATATGGGATCACATGATAGATCTCAAGGAGGAGTTCAAGACTAGTAAAGCAAGGGTATATCCACTCTCTAGGAATGAAAGAAAGGAGGTTCAGCAGTTTGTTCAGGACCACTTAAGAAAAGAATACATAAGGTCTTTGAAGTCACCACAAACTTCTCTGGTTTTCTTTGTAGAAAAGAAGAATAGTGAAAAGTGTATGATCATGGACTATCGTAAACTCAATAAGCAAACAGTGAAAAATAACTATCTGTTGCCATTGATTACCAACTTAGTAGATGCCATGGGAAACAAGAAATTGTTCACTAAGATAGATCTGCAATGGGACTATAACAATGTATGCATTCAGGAAGAAGATGAGTGAAAAGCAGCTTTCACTATTCATATAATGTCATGAATCATGACACGAGAACTTTTTCTTTTCTTTTTTATTTTTACTTTCTATTTTTAGAATGGACTTACATAATCAGAGGAAGTCACATGGGAAGTCATATGATCAGTCACATGACATGTCACATTGATGTCACATGATCACTATGGGAAGGTAGTACATAGACCAAATAGAATAGATATAAGTAGTGTACTCAAATCCAGCAAGGACTTTAATGAGTTCTCTTTGTCTATTCTGACTTAGAGTTGGGATCCATCTATCTGAGTTACTTGGGTGACCATTTCTTACAGTGTCATCCACTCCTCCATACATATTGCTGCTCCCCTTGGGGGCAGCCCTCTCGCTCCACAATGCTCCTTTACTTTCTTCCATACTTTGCATGGTGGTGCTGTCTCTTCTTCTCTCTTCCTCTCTCTATTCCTTGGGCACTCCCATTTCTTGTGCCTTTCTTCCCCATATTTGAAATATCATGGTTTTTCCTCCATGATCTCCTGTCTCCTCACCACACTGCATCACACAGCTCTTTAACACTTCAAATTTATTGCCCACTACCATCTTCTTCTTCTGTTCTTCTTCACTCCTACACTTCTGGGCAAGGTGCCTGAACCTCTCACACTTCCTGCAAATTCTTCTCTCTCTGCCTTCTAACTCTGCCCTTAATTTGGTGAAGGTACACCTTTTGTTGAGCATGTCACTCATGAGTTTGTTGTATTGGTCCAGAAACATGGTGTTATGTTCTGGATGGATATGGTTTGTATGTAAAAAAAAGATTATATTTCTTGAGGGTGTATTGTTTTCTTCAAAGGGCTTACAGTACGTCTGCTAGGGCGCACAAATCTTCTCCCAGCCAGGTGCCTACTGTAACAATCTTAGTTTGGATTGTGTAACCCTAACCTCAACTGCACTCTAAGTCAGAGTTTAACAAAGAGAACTCATTAGAGTCCTTACTAGTTTGTTGTACACTACTTATACATGTTCAATTGTTTGTTCTTATTTACTGATCCAAACATATTATCTAATTAAAATAACTACTAAGCATTGCTCAATTACGAGGTCAGGTCTCAAACACAATACCTGAGCTTGGTACTGTGCTTCCACTGTTAGTTTCTAACTGACTAACAAGTCCTCTTAAGCTTGGGGCCCAGCTATGTTGTAGTGGTTGTCAATTGCAATGATCAATGTACCGAGGATGATGAGAATGAGTTTTGACAAGGATCGAGGCAATCGGTGTCTGGGTGTGATAATGAGTTCTAGTGTAAGGCTTTGAGTCATGGTTGAGTAACCTTAACCCTGAACCTACTCTAAGTCAGAGTTTGACAGAGAGAACTCATTAGAGTCCTCACTAGATTGTGTACACTACTTATACATGTTTGATTGTTTGTCCTTGTTTACTGATCTGACTACATTACATAATTAAATGAAAAGAAAAGAAAAAGAAAATAAATATTAACTTAGAGAGAATTGGGCAATTCATGATACTAATATAGTAAAGAGCTTAGTTGAGATGACTGGGCTTATTACACTCAATGTTATGAGAGAACAAAGAGAACTCGATAGAGTTCTTTTATGGATTGTTCTACCTACTTATACACAATTGCTATTTGTCTATATATATACTTAAGTAATTTCCTACAATCCTTCTAGAAGATTCCATCATGTGATCTGTTATGTGATCTTTATCTCTTATTCTATTTTTAGAACCCTTTGTCCAATCCATCAGAGAAGAGTTCCCGTTCTTCCCATTCCTCTAATTATACAATCTTTGGACCAGGCTGGTTTATAACATAATAGGTTGTAATTACAGATCTCCTGCAGGGTAGCCTTGCCATCAAGAAGTTTAACAGCAAGTGGATGTAATAGTAACTGAAACAACTGGAATAACTCAAAGAAAGAAGGGAGGTATTGGGGAGGCTGTTTAAGTCAGGAGCCCAAGGCACACAATTACACTTCCTATGTACAATTTTATCTCAAAAGTCCATTGTCATAGATGATATTTTGTGCTAGTATATAAGAATTGACAGTCACTGAAGGCAATGGAAGAGAAATCTATCTACAAAAGTAAGCCACAATCTGTTCTCTTCCCATATCTTCTCAGATACACTATCACAAATGGTTACTTACTAGTTTGTGATTTGCAAGAGTGGTCTTCAAAAGGCTCAAAAATGCGAAGTAGTTTAGCAACAAAAGATGTTGTTAAGTCTGAGGTCTAATCCTCAGACTA
>Ga0153967_100655_pt1 | contig 10651 bp, 8 predicted proteins | sample TSFL051MetaG_FD_104688 | JGI IMG/M metagenome (GOLD analysis project Ga0153967, IMG submission 104688) | Attine ant fungus gardens microbial communities from Florida, USA - TSFL051 MetaG | ecosystem: Host-associated > Fungi > Mycelium > Unclassified | place: USA: Florida, Paynes | collected...
AGAGCTTGAGGAATTTTCATCCAAGAGACGAGGCTTAAATACACGTTCTGAATACCTGAAAGATCTATTCTGAAGTCGGATAACACCATCACGCCACGACTAGATTGACAGTGGTGTAGTTTTCGACATCCAAAGAATCATTAGTGACAATATGGGATGGGCCAGAGATCGCACTTTCGGGAAACAGGATATTGTCTATATGTGCTGCTGTCGGTCACAATGGGAGAGCTGACAGATAAGGGTTTTCTAGGCTTGTTTAGTGGTGACTTTCAGGTGATCTTGACAATAAAATAGCCATTAAAGGAATGGCTAGAACTTAGGACGCAAGCTCCTAAGCTAGTCAAGGCCTAACGAACGGACAGACTAGCTAGCTGAAGAAGCAACCCTATGCCGCATGATACCCGACGCGCGTGTGAATATCTGAAGAGGAGCTATGGAGGAACTCCTCGTCACAACCAGGTAGCTGGGCAACAGTTAGCCGGATACCACCATCCCCACTTCACTTCCTGGCTGGCTGGCAGGAGAGATATTTTTGGACAATTTCTGCAATGCAGGACAGGACACAGCTACTTAGGTGAATACTACTGGAGATGAACCAATGCACGTTATTCAATCCTGCCCTACCTACGAAAGACACCACATTGCCTTACGCGAGGTGTCACAGACACCGTAACTACCTGACCTCCCTGACGCCAAGGATGGCATAAAAGCTATGGCATCCTTCTTGGAGAAATCTGGGGCTTCACAAAAAATGGCCACTCCCCTTCGACACGGTCCACACCCCACATGCCACAGTGAGGCGCCATACAGACTTCATAGAGACCGAATCTCACACCCCCAGCTGACATGAATCAATACACTGTCAAACCCCCTTACATTACCTATCAATACGTATGGTCACATGTATTTCCAGCCTACATAACCCTGCAGAGGATCCATCTACTTCGTCGCCAACATTCACACCTAATTTGCAACGAATCCAGTTGACCGTCCCTGAAGCTCGGTTGTAGTTAGTAGTGTCCTCACCCACCACCTGTTTGCTTGTTATAAATACAGAGCGTTTTCTGTAGTGCGTCTGTAAATTCGCCACCAACCTGCCAACCTAAATCCCACAACATTGGTAATTCAATCGCTTTTTCTGGAAAGAACCAACGTTACATTGAGACACAAAAACAATTAGGACTACAACAGTCGTAATCACCGCAACAACAAAAACGCCAATCTTTCCAAATTTGTATGTATCATGATACAATTAAAAAAGGAACAATCAAGCAAGACAATAAACAAGACACAGAAATAAAACACAAATACAAATGTCACGACAACAGCGCAAACGTTAGAAACAGCAAATGACGTGCAAGTACGATGACGATAGAGAGCTTGTACATGTGATCATCTGCATCAATGAGTGAGGGAGTAAGTCCAAGAGATGAACAGAAGTAGGGCATCAAAGCTAAAGTCCAAAGTCTCTGAGAAACCGACCAAAGCAAGTTATAAGGGTATGAGAGTCAGCCCAAGACATGACTTCGTCCATCAAAAGAAAGAAAAGAGAAGGAAAAAATCATCCAAGCGCAGAGCAGTGATGCCACACAATTGAGTTAACAGCCAAAAAAAGGCAGGGCAAATGACAGACAGATACATCCCTTGTTCACATTCAATTTCACTCGCTGGTCAAGACCAGTGTATCCAGCTACAAGTACCGGTTGTCACCTTCGCCATCCGTCGCCGACCAATTGACCATTAAAGTCGTTCCTATTAGTCGTCACTGTACACGGGTGATCTCGACTTTGAATATCTTCTTCTTTCACTGACTTCCTCGCTCACACCGAAGTTCTCAATCCCAATCCTTTGTCTCTTCTTCTTCCAGCTTTTCAACATGCCTTTGTCTGTATCACCGCCACCACGAATGTGATCATCGTAGCCATCGCCATAATCACCAGCTAATTCTTCACTACTCCTCTTTTTCTGTACACGTTCCTCCTCCATGTGATACTTGTGTCCTTTGACAGGCACTGACACATCGCTTGACACTATACCAGTAGTACTGGCTGTGCTAGAGATTTTTTCGATGCTAACATCCATCTTACGCTGCCTTTTCGGCGGTGATCCAACTCTTGTCTGGCTATGGTCTTCTTCACCTTCAGTCTCATCAAACGATCTCTTCCTTGTCTGGCTGTTGATGGTAGCAACAACATGTGGAGAGATCTTCGTCTTCTCTTTTTCATCTTGCTTCTCTTCCTCATCCTCGGTCTCCCCTTCCTCATCCTCGGTCTCCCCTTCCTCATCCTCGGTCTCCCCTTCATCCCCTTCCGAGTCAGTTTCATCTTCGTCTTCGAATTGGTCTTCAGATTGTCGTTTTTTAAAACCGCTAGTTTGCCCCCTCTTGACACTGTAACCACCTGATACTGGCATAAACGCCAGCGAAGACCCGCTGTCCAAATCTTCACTATCATACATTTCTTCTTCCTCCACTTCCTCTTCGTCATAAATCTCGAACTCCGCGATCGCCCCTTCCCCGTCTTCAACGACAGCTGCGAGCTCAAACTCAGACTCAGAGACCTCTTGTAACTGGATATGAACAGGAGAATCCACTACTTCACCACGTTTTGATTGTTCATAGTAATGTGGTTGAAGAATGATTGGTGAGTCTACCGTTGGAAGGGTAACGGAGGGAGGAGAGGAAAGAGGTTGACGATATTGTGGCTGTACGGCGACGGGACTAACACTAGCGTTCGCAGCTGCAACAGCACGTTCGCATATCCGGCACCGACAATGGTACAACGGGGAACATGCTTCTTGCCAGATCTAAATGCCGATCAGTTAATTTGGTGTTTCATTGAATAAGAGAGAAATGAAACATTAAGTTGTAGTGAAGTGATATTAGAGATAGGTTGTATATTGAGGGACGAAAAGATGTGCAAAGATGAATGAAGCAAGTCAATACTCACATTTTTAAGAGCCTCCAAACTAAACTGTGGTAGATGTTCGACTGTTATTGGAACATGCGGAATACTCCTCAATACTCTGGGAGGGTTTAACACAGGTTCCACAGGTATCAAAACCTTGTTCAATATTACTTCGGTCGCTGGCAATGCATAATCCTTTGTCTTCGTGTTGTCATCGCACCCATCATTGTCAGATAGAGGAGGTGGTGAGGGTGTAGTCCGTAAGGTTGTCGTGGATAGGACAGGGCTTGTGTTATTAGAGCCTATGCTGCTGCTGGTGCTGCTGTCGCCACTGTCCACACCACTAGTACTCATACTTGTCGGACCACACTCAACATTATCATCTTCGTCTCCACTCCGAGCTCGTGATCTCTTCCCCTCGCTTCTTTCCCTCTCGACATCATTTCTCCTTCTCTCAACCCAATCATAACCTTCATACCACACTCCCTCCTCCTCTCTAAGCACTCCCATCACGTCTTCCAAGCTCATTCTTGAAGCTTTCAGCGTCGGATCTACAACCACTTTATCCTGGTTCCCATTCTCCAAGTTTTCCAATGCACATTCAATTGCAATTCGGCGAACAATATTTTTCATAGCTGGTGAGAGGATCAAACGGAGTTGTTGGCCGTATTGTATAAATGCTTGTTCGCAGAGACTAAAGGACGGTGGAATAGGTGCTGATTTAATACGTGATTGTGGATGTTGCGAGGGGTCACCAATGGCCGAGGAGTCGATGGTCCAGGGACATGGATGTACAGCGGGCATATCAAGGGATTTTCCAGGGACGGAATTATTATACCACATATCCGCAGGAGAGATCCAATACCCGTCAAGGATTCGGGTTCTCGCCCAATCTCCCAACGCGAGATCTTTAACACCACCTTCGAGCTGCATAAGCTCATTATCTTCCTCTCCAGAGGACTCTTCTTCTTCATCCTCGAGTTCTTCCTCCCATTCGATAGGTGTACCATCATCGATGGCGGCGCCCCTTCGTAACGAGGCAGTAGCGGTAGCAGAGGAATTGAATTTTGCAGCAGCGAGTGCTTGTTGCATCATGTCACTTAATCTTGTTTCTTTCTTGAGCCAATATTTTTCTCGTGCGAGATTGATGACATCGGCTACGGATCCTTCCGCAAGTTCTATGAAACCATCCACGCTTTGTCTCGTCTCCCAATCGTCGCTACACAATTCAGGTCCGCCGATTGCAGCTTGGTCAAATGGTGCTAGGGAAGCCTTGTTCCAAAGCCACTCAGAGCGACAGGATCGACATGTCGCCTCAACAGCAGGAAACGTTTCATCGTCTTCATTCTCCAATACAGCAACTTCGTTCACTCCTGTGCTGGGATTACTGGCGAAGATTTGAGATTCGCGAAAACAAAAACCACAGAACGCAAGCCGTCTGTGTTCGTGTTCGCGACAAAGGGAAATGAAACCAAATAGATGAGAACTGATGGAGTATTTTGCTGTCAAGAGCCCAATAGAAGTGACGGGGTTGTTGATTCGACAGACGAGACAGCTGGAGGAGACGATTTGACGAAAGTGACGATAGGGGGAAAGTTCTGTAGAAGGCGAGACGATAGCAAGGTGAGCGAGTGAGTCTGTTGGATCTACAAGACTAATGGCTTGCTGCCATAAAGTATGCTTCTCCACTGGAAAAAAAGTCAGTACGGGAGTGATCAGAGTCACTGAGAACGTACAAGCAAGGCCCCACTTGGGACAGACACACATGAGGGTCTTTTCCAGATGGAATGCATCGCGGAGCGACGAATAAAGGATGCGCTGGTGCCGAAGGCGGTTTTCATCCCAGGTTGAAGGCACATAGGCACTAGGTGCACGAATCCAGAGACACCAGGTCCCAAGATATCTGAACTCAGTCAGTCCATGGACGCGTGTGGCGCAGACAATTGCCACAAACTCACCGCACAAGCTCTTCTGGCAACGACGCCCACGATCTGGGCGTGCCTTTGCCTTTGAGAACACTGTCCTGAATTCCGATTGCAGGTTCTGTGTCCATCGCTGCCGCGGTCGTCGCGGTGGTCAATGCGCGCATTTTGAGTTCAGTCACGGTCATCAAAAAAACCAGTAAACAAATAATCACGGCTGCCCTATCTATTTCCCACGCACAGACCATCGTTATTGTTGCCAAGCTTCCTTAGGTAATCTGATCTACCCATGGCTGTTTCTAGAGGTCTTCCTCTCTTCTGCCTTAAAAACACCTATATGTAGGTGTTTTTGAGGTGGAAGAGGGGAAGACTGTCCGTGTAACAAATTGACGATCCAAAAAAAAAAAGACTGTTCTAGAAATAGCCATAGGTAGATTAAATAAGGAAGAAAGTTTGAATTTATGTTCACTGTTAAAAAGGTATACTTCTTCTCATGTACAAAATCTAATGTTTTACAATCTCCTATAGTAATTCTGAGAGTCTGTGAAAGTAGTGTATATTTCAGTTCTGTAGAGTTCAACAGATATAGTTCTTATAGCAATTCCCAGATATGAGTTTGTCTCATGCTACAATGTGACATATAAATACAGGTCATCAGCCATGTACTCTCTTGAGCCACAATTGAGGATGAAATATTGCCTGCAGGCTGTACAATGTTTGCTACCTATTATGTTGCTCCTCATGCAAGAGTATTTCTTAACCTGAAGAAAGGTTCCAAGACTCAAGCAATTTTCTGTAGAAGGTTCAGTACAGTTATGCAAAAAGGTTAATCTCCTTCAACTTGCATAGCCTCTTCTATTGTCTTCATGTTAGGCCCCAGACTGGGTGACTCCCACAAATGGTCTGTACTAAAATATCAAGCATGAAGTTTAAATTTCAGAGTTTTCCAAATATATTTCTAGATCTTATGATCTAATAAAACTATTAAGACTTTAGACTATAAGCTTATATCAATACTTGATATTCTCTTGCCTCTCTACAAAGTATAATAACTGGTATCCACTCTTACCTCTTACCATGTCCCTTGCAGGCACAACTGTGCACATTGGTGTCATCCTCTTCCCCACCTACCAACTCCTGGATGCAACCGGTCCAATTGACTACATCAATAATCATTCTCAAGTTCTTTGTTCCTTCTTCCAAAAAGACTCTCTTATCCCAAAAGCCACAAATATTAAATGGTCTTACATCGCTGAAACTCTGGACCTTGTACAGCCTTCCTCTGGACCAGCTCAACAACCAACGCACACATTCTCCAATCCCCCCGATGACCAACTCGACTACCTCCTTGTTCCCGGGGCAAACCCGACAAGGATTCTTTCCCCCGATTGTATCGAATTCTTTCAACTCACAATGCCCAAAATCAAAGCCCTGCTCGTAATCTGCGTGGGCTCACTCCTTCTGGCTCAAACCGGAATCTTAGATGGGCATCAAGTCTGTTCTAATAAATACACCTTGGGGGAATTTGCAAAGAGGGGTATGTTGAGGAAGGAAGTTACTTGGATTGGAGACCGGAGGTGGATAGTAGATGGGAAGATTTGGAGTTGTGGAGGTATAACTGCTGGGATTGATTTGGCAGCTGAGTTTGCGAGAGTGCACTTCGATCAAGAGGTAGTAGAACTTGTGAAGGCAGTTAGCGAGTGGACGCCAAATCAGGATAAACCAGATGAGTGGGCGAAGTTGATCGATGGTGTCAGCCTGGGAGTGTAATACAAATGAGGAAACTCGATTTTACCTAGTGGGAATGATGGACAAAAGGTTTTGAATTGATAATAAGACACGCCACCCAAGCAGAACTCACCACAACTATTCAGTGTCGAATAACCAAACCGATACGCCTAAATCCAGCAGCTCCTACCTGGGGTTTGTTGAATGCTGACCGAACGCTGGTCCAAATTTGAGAGACAGTGTCCTCATAATGAATGTCTTCTTAAAATAAACAATCACAATTCGGAGACCCTTGATGGGTCATCTGGACACTAATTTAATGTGTGTCTTAGGCGGGTCCAAATTTTAGCCATTCCTTCCACACTGGCGAGGCGATTTTGACACATGACTAGGCTTAGAACATCTTTGTGACTTCTAAATTTCTCCTTTCAATGTAACAACATTTTGCGCCTAAAAATAACACAATAACACAATTCTTTCAAAAATTCTAGTGCATCTCACGGTGTCGGAAATTATGTCTGATGATTGTAATCCGGATGTCAGAAAAATAAAGACATCCCGTAGTGCGATGATATTGGTCAGCTTCCCTACAGATTATTCTCACCTACTGGGTTTAACAGAACATAGCCTCGCCCCTTTCTCTTGAACGACGCTCATTGTCTTATAGCGTAAAACAATTTACGGTTAGCTGTGACCCTAATCTCTACAGTTGTCGACGTCCCGACCATGTCAGCTCAAGATGGGGTAACCTCCGGAATTGCCCAATTCTGTTAATAAGTCGGAGATGCCACTCAGATAGGTGGACTCTTCCCACAGCTTGGAGATAAACTCGCGTCCTTCAGTAATTTCGCGGACGGCTTGTTGAGATTTCAGTGTGACCCTGGCGTCAGTCAAGGTGCTAGCGGTACGAGTTTGTCAGCTCTTGAGCACCTGTAATTTTGTGCTCATCATTCTCAGTTCTTCTCAGGCTTTGCCACGCAGGCACGACTGGTTCCATTTAATACAAATATTAACTCAGACGTCACAATATATTGTGAGTGGCTGAGTAATAGGATATATATGAGTAGTCTCGGCCCGTCCTTGCCTGCCGTCACATCGTGTGGATACCTCCACATGCCAATGGATCATTGCATACCATTGGAATGGATACGTTGGAGTATTCCATTTTAGTATGTTGTACATCAGTTTATTCTAACACCATCACCCACTTCTGTGGATGGGTTTTTCACTATGGCCCCACTCCTACTCATATCAGTTGGCTAGATAGATTATTTGTACACCTAGATTTCGTATGTTGTTGGGCTTGAATTTGAGTGTTCAGTGTATGCGATGATTTCTATTTCTCAATGTGTGGAGCCCTAACTTTGATAACCTATGCGACAATATGTGGCTAGGTAGATGTAAGCGATGGACTACCAATACTACCAATACTTGAAGTACACATACCTCGGACGTCAACCAGATAGAGTAGACGACTGAGGGTGATTAACTGTTATTTAGGCTATATATACGTGCATGTCGTTCAGTTGTCCAGGTGAACTGCAAAAATAGTACTACGTCTCAGATAAAAGGTCTAGGGATGGAGGGAAGATGTTTGCACATCTCAATAGTCCATTTGAAAAGCCTGATCAAGACTTTTGGATGAGGTAACATTCACCAATGTTGAATGATATTCCTGCTTGGCACCGACCTCTGGTTTAGCAATCGGATGTCACGTTGTGTGTCGTATGTTTTAGTCTTCGTTTGCGCCTGTGATTTCACTCCCGGCTCACAGATTTTCGAGTCCTGAGATATATTGATAAGACCTTCATCGTCTCCACTCCGCGCGTTATCCACATCTAGTCGGTCATAACCTCTTTGAGTTGTGAACTCTTCGACTTGACCCTTATTCTGTATGTGATTGGCAACTTACAGTGCGATAGCTTGGGTAGTGAGACGATTCAAACCTATACCGGTCAAAGTGCATCCAAATTTGAAGCTCAGTATGCTGACCACAGTAGCAGTGTTAGAGAGACAATGGTGTCGGACCTTAAGAATTTCGAACTGACTCAGCACTCGGGGATCAAAAATATGTCAGTACAGGTGAAAGCAGCCTGAATATGTATACTGACAAAGGCTGACGCCACTACATGGACATGCAGAAATACTTTATTGGTGCAGTTTCGTGTACTGAATCAATAGCTTTTGTACCTTCATGTATGCATTATCTTTATTTTTCATCTGATAAATTAAGACGTGTCCAGGAAGAATTCATCATTACGGTTCAACTCCACTTGGAGAAATACTTCAAGGCATATGTGCACCTATACATTGTAGGGCAATAATTGCTCTGAGGTGTAACAATGCTCTGCCAGACAATCTTGCCCTTCAGGAAAAACACAGTTAATGAAATATAGTAATCAATATACGAAGCAACGATACGGTACGGATATATTAGCATTCGCTCCTTAAACTCATACCACCATCACGATATGGTAGCGCCCGAGTTTAGCACTGCGAATACAATTTCTGTTAACTCCCAAAACCCGTACTTGAACCAACCTAACCCTGAAAGACCACCGGACACTGCTGTGAACATACAACGTGGTCGACTACCCCAACGAAACTTTACCAATAGCCCCCGCAGCCCTTCCTTTTCGCCCATGGACTCGTCCCCGCCTTCTGAGGTTGACTACGCTGAAAGAGTAGCAGCTTCAAACAATAAAATGGAAGTCGAGACGGCTGATCCTACAACGGACTACTTGTGTGCACACTTGCCTCAAGATCCACATGTCTACAATGAGGCAGCGCCTATCGACCCAAGTCAACCAGCCTCCTCTACATTACCAGTTCCCCCATCAGCAATTCCATACGAAGCCAACATGCCTGCCGACCCAAACCTCTGGGACAGCCATTTCAGACCAATTTCCCTTTTCGGTACTAACGAGTTCCTGCAGAGCGATGCCCGCAACGTGTCATGCTCCCTTATCCATATGGCCGAATTTATTAGGCAGAGAAACATCACAGACCATGATGGTAATAAAATACCTCAAATTGACTCATTTGGGGAAGCTGCCTTCAACTTCATCATAGCTATATATGAAGCTGGCTGGGATAAACTATTCATGTCGGATAAAAACACCCTCAGACGCAAAATACAGTTACAGTTCAGTGACTTGGCACCTCGGGATCAAAATACTGGCAAAAGAAATCCTGTGGAGAGAATTCCCCCACCCATCTCTAAGTGACTCCCTCACAAACAGGTAGAAGAAGCTAGGAAACGCTTGGAACAAAGGAAGACTAAAGGAAAAAATTCAGCTAAATCCTATGCTCAAGCCTCCTCCCCCGCCAATGACATACTCAAGCTTAGAGATGCCTTCCCGGCCCTCCCCAACAAAAAAATCATTGAAATTCATAATGTCACTTTAAACGGCATACAGCCCATAGGTAAAAAGAAACTTTCCATCACTACTAAAGGTCCATCCAGGAAGCAAGCAATTGTCCTCCTTCTAAGTCAACACGTTAATTCAATCATGAACAACGCAGGGCTACACGTTAACTCCATCAACGGTCTTCTTAAAGGTATAAAATCCACCTTGAGAGTGGAATTCATTAGGCCTGCTACTGAAAGCATAATCATCACCACCAACAACGTCCCAGCACCAAGTGATCTCTCAGTCATAGAAAGATACGTCAAATCCATCGAAGGCATTGGGCAAAATGAAGTTGTGGCGCCACGACTCCCACAATCAAAATCGTACCTCAAAATCATTCCATATCTGCAGTCAAGTGGCCTAGCTATTACTAGTAAAGACATTGCTAACTACCTAAAAAACAGCGATTTATTTGAAGGCACGACCCTGGTAGTTAAACCACGTGTTATAAAAGTGTCTCCGAAATCAGACATGGCCATCATATGGGTCGACATCTGGGATTCACAGAATGGTTCTAAGGCCAAAACACTCATCAATCATTCGTTCAACTTCGGCAGATATATAGCCACTTTTAGGGGTACCAGTATGAACCTGGGAGTTCTGCAGTGTCACAACTGTTGGAAATGGGGTCACACCACCTTTTCATGCAAAGCCCACGGCTCAAAATGCCAAAAATGCAAAG
>Ga0153967_100656_pt1 | contig 10650 bp, 13 predicted proteins | sample TSFL051MetaG_FD_104688 | JGI IMG/M metagenome (GOLD analysis project Ga0153967, IMG submission 104688) | Attine ant fungus gardens microbial communities from Florida, USA - TSFL051 MetaG | ecosystem: Host-associated > Fungi > Mycelium > Unclassified | place: USA: Florida, Paynes | collected...
ACCTTGGGATTGGGAGCGTGCCGTGCGATATCTATTACTTCCTGATCAGATACCGTGGACGAAATACCGTCCGAGACGAGGATCACGGAGGACCATTCATTTCCTGGTGCATTATTAGAGTTGAATCCTCTTTGATGACCGCCGTACCGTTTAACAACTTTGATCTAACTTCAGGCTCCGGTGTAACGCCAAACTTCTTAAATTGAAGGTCACCTAAACTAGTAATGTCTTAGTCTTGCATAGATGGGATATATCAGCGTCGTACCATCGCGTATTTGCGAGAACGCCCATCCATCTGAAAAGACTCAATATTAGAATAAAAGGCTAGATCAAGAATAGATATGACCACCTTGAGTCCCCAAATGAATCAGTGACGAGGGCAGATCCCATCCTGCGTAAGCGCATAGATTCGACACGAGTATCTGCATGGTGATTCTCTGTCATTGGAAAGACAATGCTACCATCTACAGGCGACAGAAGCACGCGTGTATCTCTGTCATCATGGGTCAGGGTACTTCAGAAGAACTGAAGTGGTTGGCCCACCCGCAGTGTGCGACAGTCAAGGAAAGCTTGTCAGCAGAAAGGAAGGTGGTAGACGGGGCATCTAGAGAATGGAATATTGCAACGGAGGAAGTTGCACCGCAACATTCAGCGGAATCGTCAGTCGATAGATTTTTATCCACCTAAGACACATTTAATCGATCACAGATTGGGGTGATATTAGATATGAACCTCAAAGAACGCTAGAGTCGCTCGAGCTTCTAAGTCAAGTTCCGGCGCTCCCTCTGTCCCGTGTATCCAGGGCGTCAAAGCACCTCCTCTAAACCTCTTGAAGTAACCGCCAATTTCCTGTATCCATGCAAATAATTCGGGGATCTGGGTTTTATTGACTGATTCAAAAATGCCATGGAGCTCTTGTCGAAGGTATTGAGATACCGCTGACCCTCCATGGCTGCTGAAGTCAACCATCAGAGGATACAAGAGGATATCGGAAGCGTACCCATCGTAAATGCCCACGAATACAGCCTGTCTGGCCAACATTGGGTCTAAAATTGAAGGGTCCCAGTCAATTCCGTGAAACTTCTTGGTACTTAGACGTAATTCTTCTGGGTCGAGGGAGAGTGTCGCGAAACTATAAAAATCTTCCTGGTGCCTGTCCTGGTTCAGTGGAGTGTTGGTCCGGAGCCAGGGATAAAACAGTCACCCCCTATTGCCCCGGGATGTTGCCACGCCAATCACCTTTGGTGAAGCCAAGGGAACTCGCATGATACCATCTGGCACGCGAGGAATCAATGATTGGAAAAGCACCAGCAATGCGAGACGCACTGGACGAGGCCACGCGCACATAGTCGTGGTACTGTTGTGAGAGCGGTGACAGGGCTACACACCTTCGTGAAAAAACACGAACACGGCCAAGCAAACGTACAACCATTCAGAGGTTGAGCTTACTCAAGAGAGGCGACATTCCCTGGTGACAGTAATAATGTTATTGGCGTTCTCAGTTACACGATTATATACTATGCAAGCATGTACAAATACTGATGGACTGGCCCACTAGTGGGCTTGCGCACCTCCAGTTTGTGCAAACGAAAACCAACTTTGATGCCAACCAGTAAATACCCTCAATGACGAGGTACCTGAATCTAAATTACGCTGCCTCCCTGCACTACTGCTCCAGCAGCCAGTACATCCATTTATTTGTCAATCATCCTCCTTACATAACAAATTAGTAGCCACGTTGGTGTTTGGCGTACACTATCAGAATCATTGATCTAGCCTGACCACCGACCATATCACCTGTCAGTGTTGCTGTTCATGTACAAACAACCATAACTACATACGCGCATCGATGGGTGCAAAACAGTCGCTACCTCAGATCACAGCTCAGGATAAGGCCATACTCGAGTACGATCACTTCCCCTGGTTCATGCCTTGCACTAGTTCTTGAATGCCTTACATCCCGTTTTTCGTTTTCAGTCTAAAATTGCAGAGGGACAAACTCCGGCAGTATCAAAAGACAGTGCGCTTCAAGTCTCTTTTTCTTTCAAAAGAGATTCAAGGACGTAACAGGTACAATCTATATTAGAACGTGAGCATACAATAGCGAAAACACATCTCAGCAATGGAAACAAAGATCGAGCGATGATTGCTCTTCGGAGAAGGAGATATCAAGAAGGCTTGTTGGTGAAGACAGACCAACAGCTGGAAACTCTCGAGCAACTTGTTCGCCTGCCTCATTTTTCTTTGAGTCCACAATTGCTGATACATACTTATTTACCAGGTCTCGACAATAGAATTCTCGCTCGTTGAGGTCTCAGTACTGCATGGATTGAAACAGGGAAACGAAGTTTTAAAGGAGATTCATAAAGAAATGAATCTTGAAACTGTTGAGAAGCTTTTGGAGGAGACACAAGAAGCACGGGAGTACCAAAGAGTCAGTGCAACATTATTCTATTAGAGGGCAAGATTTATACTAGGGTCAACAGGAGATCAGCGAAATGTTGGCCAATAACTTAACTCTGGATGATGAAGAAGCTGTGCAGGAGGATCTCCGACAGCTGGAAGCGGAAGCCGTGCGTTTCGTTCTCATCCGTCCTTTTTTTGTCACTGATTTGTCTGTCCAGCTTGGCACTACGGCAGGAGTGCCTCTACAATTACCTCGTATACCGACGACAGTGCCTGTGTCAGAAATGTCAACAGGTGCGTCCAGCATATCATCTACTTTATACTATCATCTTAGTCAGATTCCAAGGACTCGAACAGGAACCCGAAGCAACCCCTATGGCAAAGGTCGTGCTCGCGGCATAACCACCTTCGCACTTTATTCTTTTGAATACATTAGATGCTGTACATTTCAAGAGGGTATCTATAGGAATGACCATTCTTGCATGAATCAGAGCGCCCCCGATTACCAGCTCTCAAAATCTCCAAATCCCAGTTTTCGTTTCTTCTTTGATTCTTCCAAAACTGAGCCTGAGTCATTTGAAGTACTGCTTACAAAAGCCTGTGGTCTTTTCAAATTACCAGTGGTGCTGCCACTGAAACTGAGATATTTTCCGACGCCACCTACACCGCTCTCCCCAGTTCCGAACGCAGCACTATTCGAACCGACTTTCAATCCAAACCAATTGACATGATCTTTCTGCTGTTTAGAGTCCCGTTCGCCGTTTCCAATACCATTAGCTTCCGCTGCCGCTTGACGAGCAAGTTTCTTTTCATGTCGCTTCCTATACTCTTCGAATGGATCTTGATAGCTGATATGATGTGTGTTAACAAACAGAAGAGATGAAGAGCAATGGAGCACAAACATAATGATTTCTGTTATGCGGATAGGTTTAGAAGGTCGCTCTGTTCCAGGTTTGACAGGCATCTTCTCGATGGTGTTGAGTACATCCTCACCACCTACGAGCTTGCCGAACACAGTATGTTTTTTGTCGAGATGGGGTGTTGGTCGGAAGGTGAGATACCACTGAGAGCTGCAGGATATCGTTATGTGCAGTGGATTCAAGATGCATTATACTTACCCATTAGTAGCTGATCCTTTATTGGCCATAGCGAGGATTCCTCGGCTATCGTGTGTTGCAGCACCCTTGAGGTCATACTCGTCTCGAAATGGTTGACCCCAGTAAGATTCACCGCCTGCACCCGTGCCTGTAGGATCTCCCGTCTGAACCTTGAAGAATCGATGAGGTTAAAATAACTCTGTCGTGGCGATAGAGTTGCTTACCATGAATCCGGGGACAAGCCGATGAAACAGACAATTATTATATTTCCCAGCTTTGGCAAGCATGAGGAAATTGTAACACGTTTTCGGCGCCTTCAATCCCTGTTTGTCAGAGTCTGACAGAAGGATATAAGGTCAACTCTACACAAACCTTCTCACAGTAGAGTTCTAGATTCAGGCTCCCACCCCCGACAGATGTTACGACACGCACATACGCCCTCCGTTTTCCAACATCCTTGTCTTTCCCCTTCTTCTTCCCGGGCGGGTTGATAAATTCTTCGAACATAAGCTCCTCTTCGTCCCACAAAAGCTTCGCGCTTTGTGTGTGCGGGTCGATGGACGTTGATGTCAATGCTGCACCCGGGAGACCACTGGAATATGGGGAGATGTTCCCTATTGAGGAAAATCATGGATATCAGTCCAAGGGTACAATTCAGGGCGAGGGGACAAACACGGTTCAGCAACTTTCTTAACGGCTGCAACTGGCCCTGCGAGAGGTTGTTTCGTCACAGTTTTAGCATCTTTGGACCCAGCTGCAGGTTGCACGATCTTTGCATTCGTTGCCGACGTTGATGTAGCAGGGGCGGAAGTGGCTACAGAAACCGAAGGCATTCCATGAGGATTCTGTAGAGTGATGATATCGGCCCTAGAATTCAGTAATTAGTTCATAGCATCCCACCCAGCAGCACAGCATACTTTTTGATGGAAATATCAGCCAACAGATCCCTGTTGCCCTTGATGCTTTCTGCAAGATAAACATTGCCGGTAGTAGCAACAGCGACGATATGTGAGTGTTCACTAAAAGGTTTGAACGAGACGGGGTCGTGAATTTCGTTGGTGGCTTCTCTGTGAGAGTAATGAAGAGTTATTAGATCTGTCGGCTCAAGCGGTTCTTTTGTGAACGGATGTGTGTTGTTGTGTTGTCTGAGCACAGATAAGTCGATGTTTAAGGAAAACAGAGGGAGTAGGCACACTTAAGCCAGGGAATAATATTGACAAGGTCAAAGACGGTGCCCGTTCCATCTGAGTTACGTGCACAGACAGGATGAGTGAAGGATTGAAACGAAAGGGCACAACAGTCGAATGGTGTTCGTGCACCTGGATGAGGTGCTTCCTGTTTTCTGTGCCAGTCCATCAATTACCGAACATTTGAAATACTAGATTTGCTTACAGCTTGTGTCCAACAGAGGCGGAATGGGAGCCGAACTTTCCAGTATGCTCCTCGTGAGTGATGTAAAGCTTGTTCGAGTTTCCGTGGCCCATGAAACGGTGATGAATGGATCTGCAAAGTCCACAATAAACTCGACCAAACAGAGTTCTGTTTTTTTCTGTCACGAACACAAGTCAATGCTTCGCTATGTGTCGACGCAAAGACATGTTTTAGTTCTTGACTTTCTTGCTCCTGCCCTTCTGCTTCCGAAGCAACATTTACACTCTACGACACGAGTCCGGAATCCCCAAGCCGAACCAATTACCAAGAAACCATACTTTCCCATTGGCCCTTTGACCTTCATCACCGATCTTGGGCCCAACGGTCCTCAAGATGGATCGTCGTCTTCTGCGGAGACTGAACAGTTCAACAAAATTGTCACAGAAATTCGTCTGGCTCTCGACAATTCCTCTTCAAAACACCATCAGCTGCCAGGATTATGGGAACAAATTGGCTCATTAAGAATTTTGCCCCTTCTCGGGCGTTCGCAGTTGGAGCCACTGTCAAAACTTATGAAAAGGACGTTCGTTGAGCCATCTCCCACAAAGGCCAATATATGGGCTCAGGAAGGGGGCAGTGGGATTCATGAGTTTACCCCGTCAATTGCGCAGAATATCGCAATTGTTGCAGCTAGAAGTGAATGTTGGGATGCTATGCTTGCCCTTATGCAGTATCATATTCGCAAAGGAGATGCCCTTGCAGTTCTGCTGTTGTATGATAAGTTCATGACTTTGGTCGGGGATAAAGGTTCGATAGTGGACCAAGGGCTCCAAGATCTAGGGTCTGAAGAGAAGTATCAAGAACTACCACAGCTACAAGATGAGCTACTTCCCCTCGAGGACCCTAGTTATCCACCCGATCTCGGACACGCCCATTTTCTAATGGCTGCGGTGACCGCCTATGCTATGAAAGACTCGTTCGATGAGGCATTGGAGGCATGTTTGGCGACCGTCGTTCAACTCGACAAAGACCAAGTTCTTGCATTCACTGACCAGGTGCTGTCGCATGATCCAAAGCTCAAATTCAAAGTCAAAAAGTACCTACTACGACTAATTCTTGCTCGTCAACTTTATCGACCTGCAAAATTCGTTCGATATGTAAGACATTTGGGTGCCAACAAGTCGACATTGGAGCTCAGTCACTTGTACGAAGCTATCAAAGATGGGCTCGGTACCCGGGAGGCATTCCTGGCCGCAGATCCATCCCTTGTCACACCAACAAAGAAAATTGCTCTTACACAAGAAGTGTGGACTACCATTCTACATGCTTTTATCAAGTGCGGCGAAAAGAAAATGGGAGGTCGTATATGGGCTGACTTGACGAAGAGTGGTATTACACCAGGGACTTCAATGTGGACTGCATTGCTTGATGCGTATGGAGAAATAGATGCTGTGGAGGATGCGCTGTTTGCCTGGGATCTAATGCTGCAGGAGGGCACAAAACCTGACGCACTCACTTATCGAGCCATCATTAATATCCTTTTCAAGGCTCGGCGTCCAGACCTGGCAATGGAGTTGTTCAAACAATATGAGTCCCTTCCGGTTCAAGACCAGCAGCAACATTTAAGGGTATACAACACCGTTCTGGCCGGACTATGCAGGTCCGATCGTGAAGAAGGGGCGGAGAAAATCCGGATGGAGATGGAGACGAAGGGACCCAAGCCAGATGAGGTGACGTACAACATATTGATCAATCATTATGGTATCCGCAGGAAATTCCAAAAAATGGCTGCAATCTTACGCACGATGGAGGCGGCAGGCTTCGAAGGCAACGATTATACATTCACAACTATACTTAATGCGCTCCACAAAGCTGGTCACAAGAACGCCGCGGACCTCGTCTTGGCGCTGATGGAAAAGCGAGGCGTCGTGCAGAAGAATGTCGTATTATATACATCGCTTATCAACCATCAACTGAGAGAAGGAGGAAAGGATAACGTTGTGAATGCGATGAAAATACTTGCGTCACTGGAGAAGGATCCTCGCAACCTGCCCAACGAGATCACGTATACTGCAGTCTTGTGTGGTCTTCATCGTCTTGGCTGGATGGATCCAGGTGAGTTACGGGAGCTAGAGACGCAGATCCTCGACAAGATGCGAAAGCGAGGACTCTCGCTGGGTCTTCCGGCATATCATTTGCTCCTGAAAGCATATCTTACGGGCCCCCATGAGGACGGAGTCAAAAAAGCCCTGGCTCACTATGCGGAGATGAAGGCACAGGAAGTTCCTATCAAAGCCGAAACGTACTACATTATACTTGCTGGGCTACAAGAGAGGGAAGAATGGGGTTTTGCGCACAAGATAGTCGAGGAGATGTACGCAGCAGGGATCTATCCTACGGGAAGCCTGTTTAGGCTGGTGAATGTCATCAGCAACCAGAGGACTGGTGCATAGTGTAGAACGTACCCATCACACTAGAGTGGAGTCTGTAATGGTGAAATGGTCATACTGTTTTCAGGTACTGGTCGCCAAGGAAAAATGCCTTTCCTAAGCCGAGACGGAGATATCGCGCGAATGCTATGAGCAGTGGTCAGCTGGCAGAAGAACTGGCCGGGTGACACAAACCCCAGTGGCTCCAGCGCCTGCCCATCCACTTACCCACAAAGGGCAACAGGACGACAGAGACAAGTTGTTTGAGCTGTTCGAGACTTTCTTCCCATTCCTCCTGTGCCAACCGATGCTCCTCGTCGGAGTCATAGGAGGCTGCTGAGGACGTGTCGATGGAGCTTGGCATGAAGTTTGGCGGTAGAAGCAACTTCGCCCGGCTTGGCTCGGCACATGTTGTTTGATCTCATCATGTTTGCCCCGCAATGCCATAAATAATGCCATAAATATCCCATAAGTCTTTCGCCTCGGCTCTTGTCCTTGAACCTCTACTTCTACCTCCGCACTCTCCGTCCACAGATGCAACATGGCTTCTCAAGCACACAACATGCCTCCCCGGCGTCTTCTCGTCGGGCAGCCCCTTCTCTACACCATGACCTGCTTCATCAGTCTTGGTGTCTTCTTGGTGAGCCCACTACTCCAAGTCCATTGTTTCGGACCAAAGTCCTCACAGGCGTTTGCCACAGTTTGGCTATGACCAAGGGTACATCACTTCATGTTCTACCGCTCACCTAACTCAGTCCTTAACAGGGTCATGAGTGGAATTATCACTGGCCCATACTTTCGAAAATATTTCAACAACCCAACAGCCCTCGAGGTGGGCACGATGGTGGCCGTACTTGAGATCGGAGCTTTTGGTACGTCATGGCTCCTATTACTTTTCTCATCTTCATCTTGATGCACATTGAGCAGTGACTGCACTAGCAGCCGGTCGTGTCGGCGATATCATTGGAAGAAAAGGAACGCTATTCAGTGGAGCTGTTGTGTTCACCATCGGTGGCGCCATACAGACATGGTCAACTGGTTACTACCTGATGATCATCGGCCGCGTCGTTAGTGGTCTGGGTGTTGGTTTACTTTCGTACGTCTTGTCCCCTGAGCGTCATTCGTATGTCGTCATACCATTTTGATTTTGTAATTGTAATTCGGCAGATGCATTGTTCCTATATACCAGAGCGAGATCTCGCCTCCGAAGCATGTGCGTCTTCTTCGCATCACCCCCTTAGGCCCTATCATTCACATTACATTACATAGAGAGGTGCACTAGCATGCATCGAATTTACAGGAAATATAATAGGATATTCATCCTCTGTTGTACGTTGTATACTTTTCTCAGTGCCCTCACCCTACAGATTCATCAATCTTCTATCTAGTGGGTAGACTATTTTTGCTCATTTATGGAATCGGATCTCTCTTGGCGGATGCCTCTCTTCATTCAATGCGTCATCGGATTCATCCTTGCTGCAGGCACCCTTGTAATCCCCGAGAGCCCAAGATGGCTCATCGACACCGACAAGGAGGAAGAGGGCCTGAGAGTCATTGCAGATCTACACGGAGGTAATCCCAACCATCCTGCTGCTCTAGCTGAGTTTCAGGAGATTAAGGAGAAAGTTCTGGAAGACGTCAGTGATAGTCTTTGGTCTTTACTCTGGTCGTCTGATGATGGATACAGCGGAACTCCGGAGAGCCAAGGACCTATTCAATGATGTGGAAGAAGTACAAGCGACGTGTGTTACTGGCAATGTCATCACAGGCTTTTGCACAACTGGTGCGTGACCTCAGACACCTTGATTAAGACATATCACCGATCATTCAATCGCAGAATGGCATCAACGGTACGTATAGATTTGCCCTATCCTTCGAGTTTCGTTCAAATCCTTTGAACTAGTTATTTCTTATTATGCCCGTGAGTTTTCACTCCTTTTGTTGTTTGAATAATATTAATTCTGGTGTCTAGCCCGGGTGTTTGAGGGTTCGTCGTGATAGTAGTACCATGGATCAACGTGGACCACTGATCATTCTACTATTCAGAAGCGGGATGGATTGGTCGTTCAGCCATTCTGATGGCCGGAATCAATTCTATCATTTATGTTCTGAGCACCCTTCCACCGTTAGTTCTTTCCTGAAATCATGGTCGGATGGGTGCTGATTCGTTTAGTTGGATCTTGGTCGACCGTTGGGGTCGCCGTCCGATCCTTATGTCTGGTGCTGTCATCGTGCGTACTGGTCCCTTCTCCCCTTGTGCTCCGGGCAATTCGACTATATGATCCGCCCGTTCATTATGGGCATGCATCAATATTCACGAGGTACTCTTAGATGGCTCTCTCGTTGGGTGCGACAGGCTATTGGATGTACATCAATGTTCCAGCGACGCCTCAAGCTGTTGTCGTCTGTGTCATCATATTCAATGCTGCATTCGGATATAGCTGGGGACCCGTTCCATGGCTATATCCACCGGAAGTATGTGTATCAATAATTCTGCAAGGTTGTCAGATACTAAGATGCTGCTTGTTCCAAGATCATGCCTCTCCCTATCAGAGCAAAGGGCGTTTCACTTTCGACTTCCACGAATTGGTTATTCAACTGGATTGTCGGTGAAGTAACACCGTACCTACAGGAGACAATTGAGTGGAGATTGTATCCCATGCATGGATTCTTTTGTGTTTGTAGTTTCGTCTTAGGTGAGCTCCTCTGGTGTTTCTGTTTTTATGAAGTTCTTGACACGTGGTTATACAGTCTACTTCCGTTCGTCTACTATTGATCATTAATACTTGGTTATGTCGACTGACTATCCATAACAGTATACCCCGAGACGAAAGGTGTACCTCTCGAAGAAATGGATCAAATGTTTGGTGAAGGTCCGTTCTCTTCTTTTGCTTGGTGTAATCTCTTATCTTCTCACCTTCAAAATGTACTACAGATGCACGTGAAGAAATGCTCGAAAACGAAACGCCTTTACCATCTGAGTTACCATCTGAACGAACATCTTTGATCGACCGCACCCTCCCCCTCCCACCGACATACCGAGTTAGATCCGCGTCATCGGATCGCTTCACCCCGCAACGTGGTTTCAGTGAGTGGCTTGGTGATCTGATAAGCAGAAGTTCGAAGGGTAGTGGCTATGCACCCGTTGCGAGTGGGGAGTGAGTGAAGTTGGATTGGCAATGAAGGAGGATGTGCTTACGACTTATCTGACATGACGTATAGTCAGTACTCATCTTGTAGTTGTCCATGTGACTTGACTCCATACAGTACCCTGGTTGGTAATGACTGTTGGAGTTTATCGAATGATGCTTCCCTTGTGACAGTTGGATCGGTTTCAATGCCCGGAG
>Ga0153967_100657_pt1 | contig 10597 bp, 10 predicted proteins | sample TSFL051MetaG_FD_104688 | JGI IMG/M metagenome (GOLD analysis project Ga0153967, IMG submission 104688) | Attine ant fungus gardens microbial communities from Florida, USA - TSFL051 MetaG | ecosystem: Host-associated > Fungi > Mycelium > Unclassified | place: USA: Florida, Paynes | collected...
GCTGGAGGATGGTCGCACTCTTTCCGACTACAACATTCAAAAGGAATCAACGCTTCATCTTGTTCTTCGTCTGCGTGGTGGAATGCAAATTTTCGTCAAGACCCTCACCGGCAAGACCATCACCTTGGAGGTTGAGTCTTCCGACACCATTGATAATGTTAAGGCCAAGATCCAGGACAAAGAAGGGTGAGTCTCACCTACCGCCAAAGGCCTATAACCCGTCGTCTGATTTCCTTCAGTATTCCCCCTGACCAGCAGCGTTTAATTTTTGCCGGCAAGCAGCTGGAAGATGGTCGCACTCTTTCTGACTACAACATTCAGAAGGAGAGTACTCTTCATCTTGGTAAGGTTTGCTAACCTGCAATTGCTGTTGTACTGATGAGATTTCCAGTCCTCCGTCTCCGTGGCGGTAACTGATTCTTTTGCATGCTTGCTATGAGGATAGGTGTTGTTTTACCAATGTCATCCTAATTGTTTGTTTGCATCCTATCTGTATATCATACCAATTCACTTTTGTTGTGTCATTTTGAATAGCGAATGGCAGCATATGTTAATATCAAGTGGGTTGAATAAAGCTAGTCTCAGACGCAGTGCTAGGCTTAGTGTGCTTCTGCTTTCTTTTCTTTTTCTTAGCAGCTTCAACATCTGTCTCCTCTTGTTTTCTCTTCAGATCTGTTTTTATGGTGCTTTTGTCTTTTGTATTAGGAACAAATAGCATTTTCTTCTTGACGCTGAGAGGGTTAGTCCCCTTTTTCTTCTTTGGAGGAACAGCCACAGATGATGATCTTGAAGCTGAATCAAAACTGCTGGATGCAGCTTTTCTACCTGCAGGAGATCAAAAGAATGTTGAACGAGTTACTATATTACTCTTACCCTTGCTTTCGCCTCTAATGTGATGTCACTTGGGGGTTCAAGGACAACAACCAATTGTTTGCTATGCTATTGGGTTAACAATATTGTGCGAAGCTGAGCGCGAAGCGAGTGTGATTGTGTCGTAATGACATAGCGATGCTTATTTGTATCACCTACAAAACATGAGAGGAATAATTCGTCAACGCATTGAGGAGAAATATCGCACCAACAACGCTCAACAAGCAGTCATCTCCAGGAATTGCTTCCTTGTGATTACATTTCCTTCTTTTAGCGAGGTCTGTTGCGGATTGTTGAGATTTCCCATGGAGATAGAGCTGCATTGGGTGATCACTAGATACACAGTCAGTCGCACGTACCCTACAGCAAGCCATTTGTTACACACTAGGTTTGACTTCACCTTGGAGCACAGTGCGTAGTTGTTTAACAATGTCGATTTTGTGTGAATCGGCTATTCTACAGGTCTCGGCATCCATTGCTGAAGCTTGCATGAGGCAGGTTACTGAAAGGCTATGTGAACTGACCAAGAACCTGATAAGGATGAAAACCGAAGAATTGGCAGTACAAGTGCATCAATTTGCGATATACCTTCGCTGCTTTTGATGCATTTTACGAAGAAGGAGAATGTGATAAGTAACAAGTGATGGACGCTATCAAGACTTCTTGAGCACATGTGATCACACTTAGGTTCTGACCATGACGAGACTAGGACTTTTACTTTCCACGTGGCAAGTCGAACTTTTTTTTCTGCGCATCTAATAGACTCAAAAGGAGCAGGCTCTTCGGTGTGATTGCACTTGACCTAACCGGTCAAGTGGTATGGAATGACGTGTGTCCAGGTTTGCATGTTTACTGCAGTTAATTTCTGGTATACTGACATATACAACTTGACAGATGGTGCCTCTCTCGGACGTGCAAAAGTCATGCTTGATAGTGGGCGACTGGCCGGTGGAATTGTGGCTAACGGTAGTTTTACCATGTGCGTTGAAACTCCTACATTCTACCCTTCGAGACGCTGAGTCGACATTGATTCCTGATGTCCTTAATAGACCGGATGTGCCAACAGGTCCGCACTTGCTCTCTGTGATATCTCATGACTATTCATTCGATTCTGTATGTAACGTCCCTGCATTGTCATCCATGTTTCATTCGAAAGTACTTCCAACAGATGCGAGTCGACATCGCCGACAAAATTGTCCAGGTCTACCCTTACTCACTTGGAACACCTTTTAATCCCCCTTCTACCGTCTCCCTCCCGTACCCCGTGAAATTAGTACCCAAGGAGAAATTTGACTTCTATACAGCCCGGCAATCCTTCAATCTGTATAGTCTACTGACGAATCCAATGGTCTTGTTCGCAATTGGCGGCCTTGCGCTCTTTGCAGTCAACTCGTTTGTGGATGTTAAGGCGTTACAGGAAGCAGCAAATCAGATGGATGAACCGTAAGTCTGGATGCGGTAGCCTTTCTATAAAGTTGACACTCGCTCATCCAAGTACTCCAATTCGCCCCGTGTCCGACGGTCAGGATCAAGGCAAGGTTGGGCCAACAAAACGAGGAGGAAGGAAGGTTCGGCGGTAATCCGATGTCAGCATTTGTTCAATTCTTATGAGTGTGAGGGATCAGGTAGTTGGATGTCATCCGGTGGCGCAGTGGTAGGCTCAGAAGCGGGCTCAGAGGCGGGCTCATCAACTTCTGATTCATGTGAGCTTTCTGGATAAGCCAATACACGCCGAAGAATATGATTTCTACGAAAGAAATATATTATAATATAAATGAGAATGAGGATTTCGTCTCTTACCTATGTTTAAATTGTGCTAAGATACTTTGGGGAGATCTTGTCGTTACAGAGGAACTCTGAGCACTCCGCAAGAATCATAGATTCAGGAGACTTAGTCACGAGGGAACAGTTGGCAACATACTGGTTATCACTAGTTGTTTCTATTACAAACATGTGGCTGTTTTTGCCGTCCGCAGCAGCAGCGCCTGGAGCTTCATCTACTTTCAGATCCGTAACAACTACTGTACCGGAAATATTTCTGACGGTCGAAAACCTTGGGGAGGGGTCATAGTCCAATACAAGGACATGCTCATCTGGATGTTGGGGTAGAAGCGGAATTGTTGAATCATCCCGATATTGATATTGAATGACAGGATGGCTGAAATTGCTCGATGGAGCACCCGGAGCTGCATCATCAACCGAGGAATGAGACACTAGAATATAATATGGTGGCAGAGACTGTTTGCTTGTTTCCATTGCTTGACAGTTGAGGTGACTAAGGAAAGTACGAAATTGCTTTTCTGAGTAAGTAGGGTTAATATGGGCAATGGCATTCAACGTGACTACCATCATAAGAAAGCCCACCCAACGCCTATTTGATGTAGCGTGCTGACATCATATTTAAACTACAGGAGTCTATTTTTGAGCTTAATTTCAGAACGCGCAATAAACGATTTATTTGTGCCATGGCATCGCCCTGGTTCCATCATCCTCATTTCATGCGCTGAATGGACGAACAAGTTCAAAAGTTACTTGGGCAGGTCAGCAAGAATATTGCGGGCAATCTTCATATCTTCAGGTGCAGGTAGAGCGAATTGCTGGAAGGTAGAGTCAAGGGTAGATTCTTAACCCACTTTTGCCCTTGCTATCACCCTGAGGATAAACACTGCCTCTGGCCCTCCTTAGAATGCTCCGTGCTGAAATGCTGGGCCTGAGTTTCAAATTGGAGTGTCTCCCTGACTTCCCTATAATGGGAGAGTCTGAGTAGTCCCTTGCCAGACGTTTTCTAGCCTTTTATGGAATTTATCTCGACTACTAGATAAATATAGACTTACAATTTATTTTGCTGATGTTTACTCCTTATCATGAGCTACTGAAGCCCATACAATGAAGTGAATCTCCAGGATAATGCAAGGCAAAGACAGTGGGAGGCCTAGTTTGTTTTTCTATAGGCTCTATCAAATGAATGTCACATCTGGGATTTGTTTCTAGGGGTCATCAATCAAATTTTCTCGGACTAAAATTCTTTGAGGTTTGCACTACACTAGTCCCCTGATCAGAATTCCTGCATGAAGCCATCTATTATGAGTGCAACAAGTGGAATGCTATAAAATCTTCCCTAAATCTTGCATACTTGTTCAAGGTATCATGCTTCATTCTGCTGCTTTCTATCTTATACTCTTGGCATTGTCTGTTGCTCCAAGCGGGCTCGCTCATCGGACCCATGGACGTCGACATGGTGGTCGCACTGGGAATCGTGATGAAAGATGTAGATCATCATGGGACTCGGTGGGCAATACCACTGAAATTTGCGGTTCGTTGTAAGTGCTCTCTTATCTCCAATGATGGGCCTGCTGATAAGCAGGGTCTTACGATTAGTACCACGTCTACCATTCCCAGTTCATCTCATTCCACTCTTATCTCTACGACTCCTTCTTATGCGAAATCTGCATCTACCTTGTCGCCTTCTCCTACCGCTTTCCAAACGCTTGTTGTCTCGCAGCCACCTGCGTCGTCCATGGGACTCCCTGCCACAACTTCATCCCTTGATATTGGCTCTGATCTTAATAACGTAATTCCCTCCAGTGATATCAAGGCATATCTGGACGACCACAACGATTTCCGTGCATTGCACGGAGCCGACCCCCTCATCTGGGATGACTCATTAGCTGACGAGGCTCAGCAATGGGCCGATCGTTGTCAATTTGTTCACTCTCAAGGTCAACTTGGGCCGAACGGAGGTCAGTTCTCATTGTTTCGGGTTGGAATCAAAATGAGCTTCTGACTCGTTTTGATGAACAGAAAACCTGGCAGCCGGTACTGGGCCGTCCTACGGTATTCATGAAGCTATCCAGTCGTGGATCAACGAATGGGGTGAGTATCGGTGGCTTCAAAAAAATCCTTGCCATGTGTTCCCGACATGATTTGAGGTATGCTGACGCGCATGAAAACAGGCGATTATGATCCCAACAATCCACAACCTTCCCATTGCACTCAAGTCATGTGGAAGAGCACTCAGAGAATCGGTTGTGCTTATCAACAGTGTGATGGCATCTTCCCACCTAGTTATGGAGTGCGTAAATTTTGAGTGGAATTTCAAAAGAGAAATTTGATTCTGATCGACGACTACAATTCCACAGCCCGCCAAGTTTTTTGTGTGCGAGTATCAACCTCAGGGAAACGTTATTAATGAGTTCAGGTGGGCCTCTCTATTCGCGCCTTTTTGCCCCTGCGTTTAGTACTTTTTAAGCGCCAATGTCCAGCCCTGATGAAATCGAGGGGGGATTGTTGCATGTTTCTTCAAATGAAGTCTTATGCGCGTCTGTGGAATCAATGATTCGGTCGTGATATTTTACGTTGTGTAATATGGCTGTTCATCTTATGTAGAGCAGTCCGATTCTATAAACTTTGCTCCATGACAACAGTTTCTTTTTCCGATGCATATTAAATGCCATATGCTGACGTAAACACGATTACTCCGTTGAGGTTGAGGCACGAATAACTCGATTCTGATGTTTTCATCGAAACTGCTTAGGACATTGTCTGAAGCCATCTATGTTTTCCTTGTGCTGCTGACTACAGTGGCGGTTGTTCTGTCTTGTGCAGCTGTCCTCTCGCAAGCAGTGAGAACGTCCCCGAGTCGAGATTGGACGAAGAACTCTAAAGCTTTGGTTATTGGTGCTTCTTACCTTCTCGTGGTACGTTTAGTTTTCTAGTTTCTTTCTTTTCATCTGTATGCTTTAATTAGATTGTGGTTTCTGCGTTACTATGTGTTAAACGACGGTTTGCTGTTCGACTCAAATTACAACGAATCTCGAAAAGTCGAAAGATGCTACTTGGACAAGGGGATCTTCCCAAGGTCTGCTTTTTTATTATTTTATTGTTGTTTGTGTATTCAATGATTCATTCATTGATAAAATAGACTGTTTATCGATATATTGCTCAGGAATACTATAGAGCATGTCTCATTTCCTACGAATCGTTACCAAACGATGTCGTACACGGGGGATGGGGTCGACCAGGCGAGTTACAATAAATTTTTGTTCGAGGTCTGGTATCTCAAACTTCGGGTTGATTTACAGGAACACCATTTGCCGGACAACGTTTCCGTCGCGTTCTTCTCGATACTATACCCCAAATCGGTACGTATCATTGATCATAACGCAGTCAACACATTTGAAATGAAAACTTCTTGTGGACAGATGCTCTTGCACGTATCGTGATACCCCTTCAACCTCGAATGAAGCCACATGCCCGAATGCTTCACCATTTCCGTTTCATAGCCCCATTACTGCCGGTGGACGAGGATAAGATCTCACCATTACACTATTATGACGCGGCAATACAGATTGCGAGGATCTCGGAGCGAGAACTAACAGAAGAGGAGTTTACCACCGGGATGCAGGCCGCACATGAAATGATGAAAAGGTATGAATTTGCGACTGTTCATTTAGAGTTATTCATGATCTCCCCAGTCTCGATATGTGTCGACCAGATAGATCAGACACGTCGTCCACTCAACTTGACGATTTCTCTCATGAATCATAGTAGCATTGTATTGAATCATATACCATTATTATATATACCCAAAATCTAAAATTAGAAAACGAAGACCTTGACAACAGACGTGAGGCCATGAAAGGGGCAAATGGATCATGTACTGACCTTGTCAGGGAGTTTGCTGACGGTGTTGGGAAGGGGGTATGAAAGATCAGCAAGATTTTTCTTCATAGCAGTAATCATGGGAGGAGGGCCACACATAAGCAACTTGCTGTTAGAGGAACTGGGGTTTTGAAGGTGATCGTTGATGTGATCCTTGGTGACAAAGCCAATACCGCCATCCCAGCTCGGAGGGGGGTTGTTGAGGACATAGAAGAGTTTGAACTGAGAGGAGTGGTTGTTGACAAGCTGATCAAGATCATTCTTGAGAAGAATATCTTGGGAGTTGACGTTGGCATAGATGAGGGTAATGGTTGTTTTGTCGGTGGGGTTGCGAAGAATGGCACGGATGATTTGGATCATGGGAGTGATGCCGGTACCACCAGCGATCATACTGATATGGTCACACATGCCAGGAGTATAAACAAAGTTGCCCTTGGGGCCCTTGACACGGATGGTGCCCCCAATGTTGAGGGCTGCAAAGACTCGAGAGATATTGCCTTGTTCATATGTCTAAAAATAGGACGTGAGAGCAACGCAAAGATACGGATTGAGAGCCTTACCTTTACAAGCAGGTCGAATCTTCCTTGATCCTCGTCGCTGCTGACGGGGGTGTAACTACGTGCAACAAGCTTGCCACTGATGACTGCGGAGACCGAGACGTGCTGGCCGATGGGAAGGCCAAGAACATCGTGTTTCCTGGGAAGCTTGAAACGATAGCTGTGAAATGAATCAGAAGCGAGGTAGAGGTAGGGAGGTGGAACTCACATGGCGGTGTTGGGAGAGATCTTGATTTTCTCTTGGAGGGGGAATTGCTGCCACTCGTGGGGGCTGAGGACCTTGGGTTTGGCTGCAGAGGCTGTGCGTGAGATTCGGGTGTGTGAAGGAGACGCGACAGATCACGCACTGGACTGAGACATGTAATAGAGGGTTCCTGCAATGGCCACGGCGAGTGCAGCAAAGAGAGGGGAGGTAAGTACGTGGCTGAGGTCGGGGAAGGCCATTGTTGGTTGTGCGGGGGTTGGGGGAAGGCCGATGAGGATGATGTTGGCAGGGTCGTAGCCTGCGCGCGCAAGGAGGTACAGGGCAGTGCGGGAGAGGAAGAAGAGGGCGGAGAAGGAGAGGAGGACGGAGGCGACAAAGACGAGCTGGTAGCGGTTGGGCATCGACTATGGGCGCATCAACAGAGACAAGCATGGCACAACAGAGACAGCACGGCACAACAGAGACAAGCGCAGCACAACAGCGGCAAGCACGATGCTCGTTCCGGCCTGGCCTTGACCTGCACGCTGGCCGTGCCCGCAGCAACAGCAATCCGTTTTATAAAACAAAAACCAAAAAAAACAAGAAATGGACCTGCAACTCAGGCAGCGCCTCGCACAGCCACCGTCGTCCATGGGCTCCCGCAAAAACACAAAAAGACTGACTCTTGCACTGCCATCGTCGCCTCCCCCTCCCCTCGTCTCCGTTTTCCACCGCAGAGACGAGGACGGTCCAGAGCCCTCTGTGCCCTATGCAGATGGCCCTGTCCAGGTCATCCCCGGCCTGTGGATCGGCTCAGAGGACAACGCCCGCGACTGGGATGCCCTCCTCGCCCGCGGCATACGCTCCATTCTCAACGTTGCCAAGGAGGTGTCCTCCTCCTTTGACGCCTTGTCCTCCACCATCTCCCTGCAAAATCCTAATCCAGCCGTCCACGACGCCCAATCCACCTACTATCCACCCCATCTTCCAACAGGAAGGCCCCCTATGCATTATCTCAAGCTTCAGTGGTCCCATGGCCAGAAGGATCTCGTCAACGATGGCTTCCAGGCAGGTATGGCCTTTGCAGATGCCGCAAAAGCTCGTGGCGACGGCGTTCTCGTCCAGTCAGTTTCTTTCTCACTCATGTCTCCCACTCTCATCTTCGTCTCAGCTGTCAGTGCGGCATCTCTCGTTCCGCTACCATGGTCATTGCCCTTGTCATGCGCGCAGCGGCTCACCGCTCGCCCTCTGTCTCCCAAGAGGTTTGGGACTTGAAGGGTATGCAAGGTGCTTATTCCTATGTCAAGGCCAAAAGCAAGTGGATTGGTCCCAACATGTCGTGCGTGCATCCCCCTTTTGTCACATCCTACCCTTGACGTCATCCATAGTCTTATCTATGAGCTCCTTGATTACGAGAAGAAACTCAAATATTCCTCCCGTCCTCTTGCCTCTTCTGCTCTAACCTCGGATGCAGAATGGCCTGCAAAACGTCAATCGTTGGATCCCATTCCTCCACACTCTGAACAAGACACTATAGTCATGCAGGAAGCCCGTGCTCTCGACAAGGCCATGGAGGACCGTGTCGTTGCTCGCAAGGCCTCTGCTTCTTCTTTCGCTTCCACTGCTTCAATGGGCCCCTCTTGCCGTAACCGATTACACCCCCGTAAGCGAGCAGGCTCAATCGCAAGTAACATGACCAGCCATAGCATCATCAGTGAAAACCTGGTTGAAGAAGACGAAGAACCTGAACTCCTAGGCATCGGCGGAGGTTTCGACAGTGAACGCGAGCGCAAACAGAGTGCCGATACCCTTGAGTCTTCCGCCACAAGTTCACCAGATGACGATATCGAGAGAGCCCCTCCTATTACTCACGCATTCGCACCAAGACCCCTTTCTCATCTCCATGTGCCTCCATCCGCTCCAGCATGGAAAAATTCTTTTGATATTATTCCTCCCCCTCCTCGAACTGCTGTACGATCAACCTTTGATCTTCCTTCCAGTCTCAAACTTAAATCAAAGTGTCGTCCTTCCCCCAGTGGACTTCCTCCCGTGCCCTCCTCTCCAGTCGTCTTGGTCACCTCGCACGAGATCGACAGACTCCCCATGCAGTCTACCCCCTGTTGTCCGCCTCCTGTTCCCGTCTTCAATCACCAATTAGGGTCGTTACGTTCTCCCTCTCAGTCTCTACCTACTACTGGCCAGTTACCTCTCAGGCCACAATTTTCAACATCGTTGCCTAAATCCAATTTGCGACAATGTACAGGGTCACCAAGGCCGGTTCCATCCCCCATCCACTCCCAGAAAGCAAGCATTCCCGCGTCCTTGCTTTCAGTGACACCTCATCAGACACTCTTTGTGTTCCCGCCTTCGCCGACCCTCACCATGCGAACGCCGTCGGCTGCAACACTTACCACGACTACGCCTCCAGCAAGCGTTGCAGCGAGTGGGATGGTGCCATTCCCCTCCGTATCAACTCCTAAGATCTCCACATTCAGACAGCAGGGACGAACAAAATCGTTTATTGGTATCGGAACCCCCATGGCACCGACGACAGCGTTCACCAAGGTAGAGGCGCGAGGTTATGTCGGACTGGAGTAAGGCTGTCTTGTGGACGCTTGCAAGTATCTGCACCTATTTTCAAAGGTGAAATTATGTCTACCTTTGGTTTGCAATCGCACCGCATGTCTTTCGCATCGAGTATTGCTTTCTTTTTCCCCTGCATGGTCATCATTGGTTTTTCTTGTGAATTGGCAGGCCTTATGAACTTGATTCTCTGTTTTATTTGCTCTCGTGCAGTCATGGCAGTCGATTTCTGGCCTTTGAATCAAACACGCCTTGGCCGTGTTTGACATAGTTCTCTCTATTTAAAATTTCACTCGCTGTGTTTTATAGTCTTTTGTACCAGTGGCACTTGGTCACTTGTTATTTCGCTCTTCTGTGTACAAGTGACAACTCCCCCTTGTATCATGCAATCAAACGTTGTGTTGTTTTTGCCGGTACCTTAGCCATTCTTTGGCTATTTGCCATAACGTTGTTATCCCAATTTTACACATGCATATGAGAAACACGTGTCAAAACGAACCCCGGAAACAAAAGTATAGAGAAGTCAGGTCACGCCACAAAACTTGAACTCCGAAAAACAATCACCGAAGGAAACAAGGAGTCAGGCACAAATTGAGCAAGAGCAAGGCGCACTTGTGTGTTTATCTGACACGTCAACAAAGCGCTCTTCTGTTTCTGTTATTGGCTCAGATATACTCTGCAGTCCACGGCGAGTGACACAACATGACTATCCACAAGGACGGTTCAAGATGTATTTTTCGAA